>ENA-ORCX01000575-ORCX01000575.1-marine-metagenome-genome-assembly--contig:-NODE-575-length-11480-cov-2.366833_pt1 | contig 11480 bp, 15 predicted proteins | sample MGYA00248630_ERZ508518 | MGnify/ENA primary metagenome ERZ508518 (study PRJEB26188, sample SAMN06268768) | marine metagenome | isolation source: Bioluminescent Bay, La Paraguera, Puerto Rico | place...
GAACCGGAAACCAGCGATAACTGGGAACTGGGTGTGCGTTTCAACAACGGTGTGTTCTACTCTGAAGCTATCGCTTTTTACAGTGACTTCAAAAACTTTGCTGAACAGTGCTCAGTCGGTAACCCATGCAGTAATGGCCAGACTTCAGGTTCTGAAGTATTGGGTGGTGCTGAAGTCAAAGGTCTTGAGTTCAGTGCGGGTACCCTGTTTTCAGCCGGTAGCTTCGATATCCCGGTTGATCTGATGTACACCTACACCGATGCGGAAACCACCGATGAGGGCGGTGCTGAGGATGGACTCACCCTGCAAAGCATTCCTGAGAATGTGGCCAGTCTGCGTGTCGGTTTGGAACACACCAGTGGCTGGAATAACTATGCAGTAGTGAAGTACATCGATGAAACCTGTGCCGTTGCCGGTTGTAACAAAACCAGCAGCTCACTGGATGAAACAGACGCGCTTACCACCGTTGACCTCATCAGTCGCTATCAATTTGATATGGGACCAGAGGTGTTTGTGAAAGTAGAAAACCTGTTTGATAGACAGGAAATCATTTCACGCAGCCCATTCGGTGCTCGACCCAACATCGAGAGAACGGTATGGGCCGGTGTGCTGGTGGATTTCTAAACCAGCAGAGACTAAAAAGGCAGCTTCGGCTGCCTTTTTTGTTTGTCTGAGATTGAAATACTACACATTCATCCGGAACACTGGCAGACTTAGATTTTAAGCGTGACAGACGGTAAGGACATGAAACCACATTTGAAGCAATTAGCCCGCTTGTTGTTATGGCTGCTGGCTGCTTTGATATTGCTTCAATTAGTCACAGGTCTATTACTCAACCACAGCAAGCAACTCGGGCTTGAACAGCGTTACCTCACATCGGACTGGTTACTCTCCCACTACGGTGTAGGGATGAAGGAGGCAGATGTTGCATTTCTGGTTGACGATAAAATCATTTCCCAGTTCGATACACAGTTATTTGTGGATGCCTCACCGGTTACCCATTTGGAACGACCACTTTTGGGGGCAATCACACTCGATGATGTGATTGTGCTGGCGACGGATCAGGCCCTGGTGCTACTCAGCCGGGAAGGTGAGTTTCTGGACAGGCTCCATGCCGAGGCAAGCATTCCGGCACCAATCCAGAATATCGGTACCTATCACGGTGAACCGGTTTTACAGGCCCGCAGCGGTATGTGGCGTAGTAATTTTATGCTGGATGTCTGGGAACCGCTGTCTTTACAGGGCGTCTCATGGAGTAGGCCATATCCGATGCCGGACTCGGTAGCCTCAGAGTTGAAAACGTATTTTCACGGTAAAGGTGTCTCGGTCAGGCAAGTGCTGATGGACTGGCGTAATGGCGACTTGCTTGGCCCCGTGGGTCTCTGGCTCAACGATATTTTAATCATTGTGTTACTGCTATCGTCATTCGTTGGTTTACGCGTATGGAGCGCTAAACTGAAATAACACTCAGTTTCAAAGAGGAGGAAATCACAGCACATGAGACAGACAGAGTTCCCTTATTTGCCCAAGGACTTTGTCCAGACTGATGATGGTCTCATCTTTGCTGTGGTCAGTTATCATCCTCACCAGGGGAAAGTCGGCTGTTTTCTGCGTTACGTCGATAACGGTGACAGCTGGCAGAAAGTCGATACCCTGCAGGCCAACCGCCTGCTCTCCAGGCACCACCCCAATTACCTATACAAGTCCAAACAGTTTGATGCTGAATTTCATGCTGTCGATGTCGCTGATATAGCAGCCCATCATCGTCCTGAAGAACGCCTCAAAGCACTTAAAAATCAGCCGGAACCGACCGACGAGATCGAGGAAAAACTGTCCCGTCTGCTCACTATTTTGGTGCAGCACGGTGTGAATTGTGACTTTTTGGGGCTGACCGGCTCGATGCTGATTGGCAATCAGAAAGCCGGTTCGGATATTGATCTGGTGGTTTACGGCCGCGAAGCATTTCATCAGACTCGTCACGCAGTGAGGCAGGCCATAGCCTCCGGGCTGATCGAAGAATTGGATCTGTCTTTAATGCGGGACAATTTCCAGCGTCGCGGCGGTGAACTGAATTTCGAAGAATTTGCCTGGCACGAATCTCGCAAATTCAATAAAGCAGCAATTGATGGCACCAAGTTTGATATCGGCATGGTTTCGCTCCCACAAGAGCTGGAACACGATCATCATCACTACATCAAACAGGGAATCTCAACCGTCAAAGCCACCGTGATCGACGATCACCGCGCTTTCGACTTTCCTGCCCATTATCTGATTGATAACGAAATGACGCCCGAAGTGGTGTCGTTTACTCATACCTATGTCGGTCAGGCTCAAGTGGGCGAAACCATTGAGGTCACAGGTGCTGTCGAATGTGATTCTGCCTCCGGTCAAAGGCGACTGGTAGTGGGATCGACGCGAGAAGCTATTGGTGAATACATAAAGGTGTGTAGAGAATTATGAGTGAAGTAGAGAATTCTGCTAAAGCGGATATCGGTCTGGTAGGTCTGGCTGTCATGGGTCAGAACCTGGTCCTCAATATGAATGACAAGGGTTTCAAAGTCTCGGTTTATAACCGGACCACCAGTAAAGTCGATGAATTTTTGGAAGGTCCTGCCAACGGGACTGAGATCATGGGCTTTCATGAACTCAAATCATTTATTGAGAGCCTGAAGGCGCCGCGCCGGGTTATGTTAATGGTCAAAGCCGGCCCGGTTGTTGATGCGTTTATCGAGCAACTGGTGACCTACCTCGACAAGGGCGACATCATCATCGACGGCGGTAACTCGTTGTTCAACGACAGTGACCGCCGCACTCATGAGCTGCATAAAAAAGGCATTCTCTTTATGGGCAGCGGTGTCTCCGGCGGTGAAGAGGGCGCACGCCATGGACCGTCTCTGATGCCCGGCGGTAACAACGCTGCATGGCCGCATATCAAACCCATCTTCCAGGCCATTGCTGCCCAAGTCGACGGCGAACCCTGCTGTGACTGGGTCGGTAATGACGGTGCCGGTCACTACGTCAAAATGGTCCACAATGGCATTGAATACGGTGACATGCAGCTGATTTGCGAAGCCTATCAGATGATGCGTGAAGGCCTGGGCATGAGCGGTGATGAAATACAGCAGGTCTTTGCCGAGTGGAATGAGGGTGTTCTCGACTCCTATCTCATCGAAATCACCCGGGATATTCTGGCGGTGAAGGATGATGATGGCGAACTGCTGATTGATAAGATTCTGGATACGGCCGGTCAGAAGGGTACCGGTAAATGGACCGGCATGAATGCACTGGATCTGGGCATTCCTTTGACTCTGATTGGCGAGGCGGTATTTTCCCGCTGCCTGTCGGCCCGGAAAGACGAGCGGGTTCGTGCCTCCAAGGTCTTACCTGCAGTGGCTGGCAAGTTTGAGGGCGACAAAGCGGAGATGGTCAATGCTATCCGCGATGCCTTGTATGCCTCCAAGATCATTTCCTATGCGCAGGGCTATATGCTGATGCGTGAAGCCGCTGAGATTTATGGCTGGGAACTCAACTACGGTGGCATCGCATTGATGTGGCGAGGTGGCTGTATTATCCGCAGTCAGTTCTTAAGCAAAATCCGCGATGCCTTTGATTTGAATCCCAAGCTGGAAAACCTGCTGCTGGATGACTTCTTTATTGAAGCGATCACTGAAGCATTGCCGGGCTGGCGCAAAGCGGTCGGCACGGCGGTGGCACTGGGTGTGCCGGTACCGACCTTCAGCAGCGCACTGTCTTTCTATGACGGCTATCGCAGCGAACGTCTGCCAGCTAATCTGCTGCAGGCACAGCGCGATTACTTTGGTGCGCATACTTATGAGCGACTGGATAAACCACGCGGCGAGTTCTTCCACACCAACTGGACCGGTCGTGGCGGTAATGTATCCGCTTCCACCTACGATGTCTGATTAAGTCAGGATGTCATAAAAAAGGCGGTCTCAGGACCGCCTTTTTTTATACTTGCTGGCTCAAATCAATGGCGACACGGCTTTCACCTGGGCGTATAAATGCAGACCTGGTTTCAAAGCCAGCTTCTCAGCAGATTTAGCGGTGACACGGCTTAGAATGATTTGACCACCGGCATTAAGACGCACCAGTTTTAATGCGGTGCCATCGGAGACCATCGATTCAACGACCGCCGGAAAAATATTGAGAATACTGCTGTCTTGGGGCTTTGTCAGTGTCAGGCTGACATCACGGGCCACTATACGCAGCCGGACTTTGTGTCCCAGCGGCAACTGGCCCCGTGTGACACGGATATGCCCCTCGGCGAATCGCAACAAACTGAGACCATAATCATCCTCATGGCCTGTGACTTCGGTATCAATCACGGATGCGGCCTCTTCATAGCGTGCGAAGGGCAGATTCAACTGTGACAGCAGATCCACTGTTTTACCACTGGCGAGCTGCTGCCCTTTTTCCATCAAAACGAGGTTGTCACTGAGACGCGCCACTTCCTCGATGGCATGACTCACATACAGCATCGGAATATCCAGTTCCTGATGCAAGGACTGGATGTAGCGGAGGATCTCCTGCTTGTGCTGAATATCGACCGCGGCAAGTGGCTCATCAAACAGTAAAACGCTGGGCGAAGTGGCTACGGCACGGGCAATCGCAACGCGCTGCTTTTCACCACCTGAGAGTTTATCCACGCTGCGATTGAGCAGCGGTGACAGGGCCAGTAACTCAATCGCCTGTTCCAGCGAGACGCGCCGTTTATCTTTAGCCTGACGACGGCGCCCGAACTGCAGATTCTCATAGACATTCAGATGAGGAAACAGGCTGGCATCCTGAAACACATAGCCGATATCACGCTGGTGGGGCGGACGGAAATAGTCGGAATTTTGCCAGACTTCGTCAGCCATCTGGATATGCCCGGTGGCACTGTTTTCCAGACCGGCGATGGCACGCATTACGCTGGTTTTACCGCAACCTGAAGGACCAAAAACCGACGTGATCTGACCGGAGGTGACGGTTAAAGAGACATTAATCGCAAAGTCTTTGCGGGGAATATTAAGACGAACCTGCAGACTCATGAGCGCAGCACACTGAAACGACGGTTGAGACCATAAACAGCCATCAACATCAGGAAAGACAACAGCAGCAGACCGCCCGACAGGATATGGGCCTGAGCATATTCCAGCGACTCGACGTGATCATAAATCGCGATCGAGACCACTTTGGTTTCACCGGGAATATTACCGCCAATCATTAAAACCACGCCGAACTCGCCGATAGTATGGGCAAAGCCCAGCACTGCTGCAGTTAGAAATCCCGGTCTGGCAATCGGTACCATGACATTAAAAAAGCGGTCCAGCGGGCTGGCTCTGAGTGTGGCTGCCTGTTCCATGACATTATCGCCAATCGCGGTAAACACATTCTGAAGAGGCTGCACCACAAAGGGCAGGGAATAAAACACCGAGCCGATGACCAGCCCGGTAAAGCTGAATGCCAGCGGCCGGCCGCCCATCGCTTCAGATAGTCCACCGATAGGACCATTAGGGCCCAGCATGATTAATAAATAAAAGCCCAGCACGGTGGGGGGTAATACCAGCGGCAAGGCTATCACCGTTTCTATCAGAAACTTGAAACGCCACTGACTGCGTGCCAGCCACCATGCCAGCGGCGTCCCGATAAGCAGCAGTATCAGCGTGGTAATCGCTGCCAGCTTAAGCGTAATCAGAAGCGCAGTCAGATCCGGGTGCATCATCAGGGTGTGCTGTAACCGTAGCGTTGAATAATCCGACGGGCAGTGTCGCTTTTGACAAAGTCGATAAACGCGGTGACCGCTGGTTTGTTAGTCAAATACACAGCCTGTTGTTCTATCGGATCGTAGAGTTGGGTCGGCACCAGCCATACATTCGCTGATGATTCACCGGATTGAGATTTAAGCTGTGACAACGCAACAAAACCCAGTTCCGCATTGCCGCTGACAACAAACTGGAAAGTCTGACCGATATTTTCACCGCGCACGATTCTATCCTGCAATAAGTCCCACACCCCCTGGGTTTGCAGCACCTGCTGTGCAGCTTTGCCGTAAGGGGCGAGCTTGGGGTTGGCAATGGCGAGATGACGAAATTCAGCATTCTCCAGCGCAAGACCTTTATCCAGATGAAGCTGGCCGTCCGGACTCCACAGCACAATACGGCCGACAGCGTAGGTAAAACGTGAGCCAGGCTGGATCCGGCCATCCTGTTCCAGGCGTTCAGGCCGTGCTGAATCAGCAGCAAAAAATGCATCGAACGGTGCACCGTTAATAATTTGAGCGTAGATCTTGCCGGTAGAGCCGAAAATCAATTCTATTTCATGCTCGCTTTGCTGTTCGAAAGCTTTTTCGAGGTCCTGCATCGCATGGGTGAAATTACTAGCTACGGCAATACGGACCGGCTCAGCGACAAGCTGAAGCGGTAACAGCAGCAAGGTCAAAGCAGCCAGTAGTTGGGTGACAGTCATGCCTTTCCTTTTTTCGATATGCACTTTGACGCATAACGGAGGGCCAAAAAAATTCATCCGGGCAGTTTTTCCGACTGCTCGGACAGAAACTGCTCAAATTCACGATCGGTCTGCCGGTAGGTCGCGACAGCTTCTCTGCCAGCTTCAGTCAGACTGGCATGGCCACCACCACGGCCGCCGGCATTCAGGGTAATCAGTGGACCATCGCTGTGTTCATTCATTAACTTCACCAGTTTCCATGCATAGCGATAGGACATGCCCAGTGCTGTCGCTGCGGCACTCAGCGAGCCCAGCGCATCGATTTTTTCCAATAGTTCAACTCGGCCATGTCCCAGGACAGTGCCATCAGGCCCTTCTATCCAGAGACGGCCATGAACAGTAAATTGTGATGCCATAGTCTGTTCCGGTTTCGAATGATTCTAATCGTAATGCACAAGCATGCATAACGCAAAAGATAAAAAAACGGCGGTATCGCTACCGCCGCCACAAAAGCCTCTCATCGCGTAATGATTAGCTTTTAACCTTATCCGGCATCAGCGTCTTGCAGTAATGAATGACGATGATGGCGCCGCCAATCAGCAGAATGGCTGAAGCGATGCCCAGAATTCGCCAGGTATCAATATTTTTCATATCCAGAATCAGATATCGCGCCAAAGCGACGATGGCGATATAAAGCGGGATTTTGATTGGCAGTTCACCGGACTCGTAATACACCGCCACCATGGTGATGACTTCCAGATAGATGAACAGCAACAACAGGTCAGTCAGCGAGACAAAGCGGTTATCGACCATGATTTTAATTTCAATGCCAATCGCCACCAGTGTTGCCAGTGCTACGACAAGTAGACCAAAGTCCTGTGCTATGGCGAGCGTGCGGCTCACCGATTTATTTACTTGGTGCTCCATAGGTGTTCTCCTTTAAACAACAACACCCACATTGAATGACTGTTTTTTAAACATGCTCAAAGAGTTGTTTAAGAAGCAGAGATCCGTTTGTGGATTGGCGATACTATCAGCAAAATTTCCCGATGGGTTGTCTTGCATTCCTAAAAAAGACTTTTGCTGGACTCAGAAACAAATCTCCGATCGTAGATAAACCTATGTGGTACTGAGCTTGAGAAAAGAATTAAAGTTGAATTCAGCAGAAAAAGTCCCTGCTCGTTTTTGGGGCTATTGATGACAAAGTCAACCCTGATTGGCGGCAAGTGAAGGCATTCAGTGAGGCGCTTTCAAACTAACCAGGCAGAAAGGGGGGGGGAATTTAAGTGAGCAGATAGTGGTGAGGAAAAAGACAAGTCCTTAAGACTTTGTGGATAGGCAGAAACTCCAGTCTCGGCCCTTGCTGATTGATTTAGCTTATCAGACAGTGGCCAGCAGAAACGCTGGGGCGCAATGAGGCCGGAATTCAGATTAGCTTGAGCGCGAGATAGGGAACCAGGTTAAATAGAATAATCAGCACTTTATAAAAGCCCAGAAAATAAAGGTACACCGGCTTGAGCGCATTTTCTTCAAGCCCGGTGACCCGGGTATGAATTCTGATGACAGATGTTCTGAACACGGTCAGCATCAGGGTGCTGAAAATTAACAGCGCGAAATTGATCACGGTCATCCAGCCAAACAGGGCGGTCAAGCTTGCGATCTCCATTATCATTCTCCCCTAACGGCGCCGGCCACCAACCAGTAACAGGATAACGCCGACCCCAATCGCGCCGGCACCGGCCCAGGTCGGTACCTGAACAGTTTCTTTTTCCTGCAGCTCCAGTTCCAGTGGTCCCAGCTCTGCCTGGTGGGTTTCTTTAGTGAAGCTGAAATCACCGTAAATCAGGCCCGCGGTGCCAGCGACAATCAGTAAAACCCCGATAATACGTGTGAAAGTCATAATAAATCCTTGTGTGATTAATCTTTTAGCAGAATAGTATTGGCCAGTATAGTCTGGGAGAAGTTGCAGCAAGCCAGCCTGAGGGCTATTTCCTGATCTGTGTTGATAAAGCTGGCTTGCTGGATTTCATATCGATTGGGCATCTCTATTGATGCCCTGGTGCATTTTCACTGTTACCGGGGCCATCAGGATCATGACCTGGCGGATGATTGTGATGAAGGTGGCCATGACAGCCTGCCATTGTGAGGGTCATAAGTAAGACGGGCACCGCCATTAACTTTTTCATCATGATTTGCTCCTTCTTGGAAATTTCTCCGACAGTAACATTTTCAATCGGCAAATTCATGTGAAGTACTGTGAAGCAATCGATTAAATTGAATGTTCCGCATGGGCGTCGTTTTCAAGTGCGGTCAGATAAGTCTGTTCAATGTTTTGCTGTGGATGCCACTGGCGGGATTGTTGATCAATTGAGCGCCATTGATTGGTTTCCCTGTCCGGCTTTTCATAGCGGTCTGAAGACATCAATACCCGCGTCGCGCAACCCGTCGTGACAGTACACGACAGAATCAAGCCGATTAAAACTATAAGCCTGCGGGAAAATAAAGGCATGCTTGAAGTGAACATGGTGTGCTCCTGAAATGAGTTTCTGATGATGCTATCTCAAACAGATAAATATTGCGCGAGGCTGAAAGAATTTATTGTCCTGGCTATAAATGTCTGGGCCCCAGCATGATAATCAGCATGCCGAGCAGCACCACTGTCACACCCAGCCAGTCAGTGATGCTGGGACGGATGCCGTCAACAGCCCATAACCAGATCAAAGCCACGCTGACATAGACACCGCCATAGGCGGCATAGACCCGACCGGCCGCATGCGGATGCAGGGTCAACAGCCAGGCAAACAGAGCAAGGCTGATCGCTGCAGGGATTAAAAGCCAGGCTGAATAGCCCTGTTTCAGCCAGAGGTAGGGTAAATAACAACCAATGATTTCTGCCAGTGCGGTCAGAATAAACAGGACAAAAACGCGGAAAATTTCCATTCAGAGCTCATTGGCTTGGATATGATTGGCTGCGGCCAGTCGGAACAGGAACTGACCGCAGCTTTTCAGACTTACAGAGATTGATTGCGTTTATGTTTGCACACAGAGTCGACGCTCCATGAGCCTCCGCCGGCAAACACAAAGTACAGGAACACAAAGCTGAACATTGTCGCCAGCTCACCACCATTATTAAGCGGCCAGAAACCTTGAGGTGCGTGTACCAGGAAATAAGCGACAGCCATCTGGCCGGACAGAATAAAGGCCACCGGACGGGTAAACAGACCAATTAACAGCAGCAAGCCGCCAACGACTTCCAGCACGCCGGCTGCGCCGGAGAGTGAGAACAGCTCAAAGGGGTAGCGCTGCTCTGCCGGAAAGCCGAACATCTTCTGGGTGCCGTGGGCCATAAATAAAAACGCCGAAATAATGCGGACGAGACTCAGAACACGAGGTCTCCAGGCGGTAAGGAAGTTATCCATTGTTGTCTCCTTGTACGTGAGTTGAGTTTTATTATTGGTATCGATTTTATGCCTGTGCTTCGCGCATAAGATAAGCCGACGACATCGACGCAAAACTCATCAACGCAAACATTGCCAGCACAACCGCTTCACCATAAAGGCTGGCAACAATGCTGAACAGGCTGGTCAGCAAAAGGATAATGCCGATGATGGTATTGGACAGGGCAGTGTAAACGGCTCTTTTATCCTGATCGGCAATATCGACCAGATGGACCGAGCGTCCCAGTCGCACCCCACCATAGGCAATCATCAGACTAAATAATAAAAAAGGTAAAAGCCAGGGCACATTCAACCAATCAGCCTGTGAGGCCATCACCGTGAGTGTCAGCGACAGTCCACCGCCCAGTCCGGCGAGCAGTAACACTTTACGGCTGGAACGATCCGACAGCCGTCCCCAGACATAACTGCTGAGCAGGCTGGCCAGTGATGAAGCCAGTAACAGCCAGCCCAGACCACTGATATTGTCCTGCATCGATTCCGCTTTCAAAGCCAACATAAAAGGCGGGGCCAGCGCTGTTGAAACCAGTAGCGAACGGGTGATAATGAATAGTCTCAATTCGCGGTCATCGATAAGATAACGCAGGTTTTCTCTGGCCACGCTGACCGGGTTGGCTCCACCTTCGGTGGCACCTGCAGTCTCTTTCAGTGTCGAGAACAGAAAGCCTGCTGTCAGCCAGAATAAGGCAGCGAAAACCAGACCAATAATAACAATGTTGATTTTGTCGAACAGGCCCGAGGCAATGAGCAGGGCATAAGCGATAGTCATCGCAGCGGCCACGGTGGCCGCGGAACCGGTCGCGGTGCCTCGCCGTGCTTTACCCACCGTTTTACCCAGCACATCTTTGTAGGATACCGAGCAGATGCTCCTAGATAAGGCGAGCAGCGTCAGCAGGCTGATGATAGTCCAACCCAGTGCCGCACCTTCCAGCAACAAGGCTGCCATTGCCATACCTCCGGCGCATAGACCCTGCAGACCGCTACCAAACGCCCAGGCATATTTTCGCCGTGCCATATTTCTAATCCGGCCGGCAATAAACAGTTGCGGCAGTAGCGCACCGGCTTCTCTTATCGGCACCAGCAGGCCGACAAATTGTGAGGCGCCCAGGGTGGTCAGAATCCAGCTCAGAATCAGTTTGGGATTCAGCAGGGCATCGGCTGTTTTCGTCAGGGATAAAGACAGGACATGGGTGCTGAAATTACGCGGCTGTTCATCACAGAGCGCTTCGGGGATATCACGACAGACGCGGCCATCATCCTCGGCGGTCAGAAGATCATAAGCGGCCCGGGCTGCGCTGTCGCTGAGTGTATCTGGCGATTGCTGCTGAGCATTGGCCGACTTATTCATCCACATCATCCATATCCGCCTGACCCGAGAGACGCCGGCGAATATGTGACCAGCTCATGCCCACAGCAAGCACTGCGGCCAGCAGGAACAGTACGATATAGCTGAACACCGAGACGTTATTAATGCCGAGCAGGCCCAGATCGACCAGCCACCAGATCACAATAGAGAAAAAGGCAATCGCCAGTAGCAGGCCGAAACCGCCCAGGGATCGCAAGGTGGCACGGAGGTAT
>ENA-ORCX01000576-ORCX01000576.1-marine-metagenome-genome-assembly--contig:-NODE-576-length-11479-cov-2.145062_pt1 | contig 11479 bp, 6 predicted proteins | sample MGYA00248630_ERZ508518 | MGnify/ENA primary metagenome ERZ508518 (study PRJEB26188, sample SAMN06268768) | marine metagenome | isolation source: Bioluminescent Bay, La Paraguera, Puerto Rico | place...
TTTGCGTCTACAACAACTGCTGGATTGGAACCAGCAAAGAATCAACACGGAACAGGCGGCCCTGAAAGTGATTGAGCAACGTGCCCGTGCAGGCGTGGTCGGTGAGGCTGATCGGATGCGAATGCAGTTGCGTCTGGAAAAATCTGAAGTCAAACAACAGACACTCGCTGCTGAACACGAACAATCACTGAGAACCCTGGCATCGAGCTGGTTACAGGAACCGGATTTCAATGCGGTTGAGGGCGATATGACGGCCCTGCCTGATTTGCCGAATAAAGCATCGCTTGAACAGGCTGTGTTGGAAACGCCGGACTATCTACTAGTGACAGCCCAATCACGCATTAATGAGGCCAGGTTGGCACTTGCCGAAGCCGAGCGCACAGCCAATGTCACAGTCGGTGCCGGTATCAGGCGTTTTGAAGCCAATGATGACCTTGCTCTGGTTTTCAATTTCTCTATGCCATTACAACTCAATGATCGTAATCAGGGCAATATCGCTGCCGCGCAGGCCGAATATCAGGGAAAACTGGCACAGCAGGAATTGCTTAAGTCGAAACTGAGCGTCGCACTGACGCGAATCAGCGCAGCAATGCAAAACAACATCGCTCAGGAAAAGCGCCTAACGCAGAAGCTCAAGCCGGTGGCCCGGTCCTTACTCAAAGAAGTTGAACGCGGTTACAAACTCGGTATCTACAACGTGCTGCAGTGGGTCGATGCCCAGGATGAGCTCTACACCATAGAACGAGACATTATTGAGGCACAACATGCAGTTCAGCTGCAGTTTCTGGAACTGGAACGGCTCAGTGGTATGAGCCTGGTCAATGACGCCACTCAATCTGCCACTGATAAGGAATAAGAAATGAAATTTTGTTTATTGATGTTTTTTTTGTTGATCAACGCCAGTGTCTTCGCTGCTGGTGGCCATGGTCACGATACTGCTACACACGATGAACCACCTGAGGGCCCTCATGGAGGCCGTTTTCTTGAGAGTGAGCAACTGAATCTTGAGCTCACGATTTTTGAGTCTGGTATTCCACCTGAAATGCGGGTCTACGCGTATCAACCGGATGGAACAGCTATTGATCCGGCGCAGGTTGAGATGACAGTGACTTTGAACCGAACCGGTGGCGAACAGGATTTGATAGACTTTATGCCGGAAGATAATTATTTGCTGGGTGATCAAGAGGTTGCAGAGCCACATTCATTTGAAGTCGAGGTCACTGCCAGTTATCAGGGCAAAGACTACCATTGGCACTTCGAGAGCTATGAAGGTCGCGCGGAAATTACTGACCGGCTTCTCGCTTTATCAGGTGTCAGTACAGAAGCAGCCGGCCCTAAGACATTGACCATGACCAACACGGTTTACGGCATTATCAGCAAAGCAGAAGACCGGGTATTTCATGTTCATGCTCCCTACCCAGGCATCGTTCAGTCGGTGTTAGTCGAGACCGGTGACAGGGTCAAAAAAGGTCAGCGTCTGCTGACCGTTCTTAATCAGCAAACACTGCAGACTTATAGTGTCACCAGCCCTTCTGCCGGTGAAGTCACGATGCGCCCGGTCAAACAAGGCGACCACACTGACATGGGGACCCTGGTTGAGATCAGTGATTTATCCAAAGTCTGGGTTGAGATGTCGATGTTTCCCCAGGATATCGAGGCGATTTCAAAGGGTATGAAGGTCAAGGTCAGTGATCTGCATGGCGAGCAGGTAGCAGAAACTGAACTCGATTACCTATCACCCCAGATGACCGGGGGACATATTGCCCGTGCCAGAGCGACGCTGGCGAACCCTGATGGCAACTGGCGGCCCGGTATGCATGTCATTGCCAGCGTCGTGACTGAACAAGTCGAGGTGCCATTGGCTGTCAAACGCTCGGCGCTGCAGACCTATCGCGATATGCCCGTGGTGTTTGCCCGCTTCGGTAATGTATTTGAAGTCAGGATGGTTCAACTGGGCCGCCAGGATGATGATTATGTGGAGGTTATCGGCGGACTCAAACCCGGTACCGACTATGTCACCAGCAACAGCTATCTGCTCAAGGCCGAAGTCCTGAAAGATGGCGCCAGCCATAGCCACTAGGAGCGAACCATGATTGATTCGATTATTCGCTTCGCGATAAATCAACGCTGGCTGGTGCTGGTTCTGACCCTGCTTATCGCCGGACTTGGTGTCTATAACACTTACCAGCTGCCTATCGACGCGGTGCCTGATATCACCAATAAACAGGTTCAGATCAATACCGAAGTGCCCGGTTATTCGCCGCTGGAGGCGGAACAACGCGTCACCTACCTGATTGAAACGGCAATGGCTGGCCTGCCCGACCTGGCATACACCCGTTCATTGTCGCGCTATGGTCTGTCACAGGTCACTGTGGTTTTTGAAGATGACACCGATATCTATCTTGGCAGGCAGCAAATCAGTGAACGGCTGCAGTCTATACGCGGTCAGTTGCCTGCCAGTGCTGAGCCCCAGTTAGGTCCGGTAGCCAGTGGTCTGGGAGAGATCTTCACTTATTCTATCAGCGCTCAGGATGGTGCCACAAAAGAGAACGGTGAGCCCTATACCGCTGAGGATCTGAGAACCATCCAGGACTGGATCATCAGGCCGCAACTGGTGACCGTGCCGGGAATTACCGAAATCAACAGTGTCGGTGGCTATGAGCGTGAATACCAGGTCGCGCCGGACCCGGCCAAATTACTGGCCTACAAACTGACGCTTGCTGACGTTTCCCAGGCGCTGATGGAAAACAACCAGAATATCGGCGCGGGTTATATAGAGCGCTATGGCGAACAATGGCTGGTACGTTCCCCGGGGCAGCTCAAAACCCTGGATGACATTCGTAATGTGGTCATTGCCAAGCGCGATGACATGCCAATCACCGTGGGAGATGTAGCCGAAGTGATGCTTGGCAAGCAGCTTCGGACCGGCGCTGCGACGCAGAATGGCAAGGAAACAGTGCTGGGAACGGCTTTTATGCTCATCGGCGAGAACAGCCGCATTGTTGCTGAAGCCGTCTCCGAGAAACTGGCAGCGGTTAACCGTAGCCTGCCCGAAGGCATCCAGGCTGAAGCGGTTTATAACCGCACCACGCTGGTTGAAGAGACGATTGCTACCGTGCAGAAAAACCTGCTCGAAGGTGCCCTGCTGGTGATTGTGGTGTTATTTGCCCTGCTGGGTAATTTCCGCGCCGCGTTTATCACAGCGTTGATTATTCCACTCAGTATGCTGTTTGCAGTGACTGGCATGGTCAATAACCGGGTCTCGGGCAACCTGATGAGCCTGGGTGCGATTGATTTCGGTCTGATCGTCGATGGCGCGGTGATTGTGGTTGAAAACGGCCTGCGCCGGCTGGGGCTGGCCCAGGAACGTCTCGGACGTTTGCTTACGCTGCAGGAACGTCTTCAGGAAGTCATGGAAAGTACCCGTGAAGTCTTTAACCCGGCAGTTTTCGGTGTGCTGATTATCATGTTGGTGTATTTGCCACTGTTTGCATTGGGCGGTGTTGAAGCCAAGATGTTTGAGCCCATGGCTTTCACCGTTATGGCGGCCCTGACAGGGGCATTAATCTTTGCCGTGACTTTTGTGCCGGCAGCACTGGCGATTTTTGTCAGAGGCAAAGTGCAACATCGTGAAAATTTACTGATGCGGGCTGCCCGTTATGCTTATAGGCCGTTTCTGGGGATTGCCATGCGTGCACCCCTGATAGTGGCCCTGTCAGCGCTGGTATTTGTAGTCTGGACAGGCAGCCTGACGACCCGGATGGGGGCGGAATTTCTGCCTAAACTGGACGAAGGCGATATTGCGATGCATGCGCTTCGCATCAGTGGCACGGGTCTTGAGCAATCCGTTGAGATGCAGAACCAGCTGGAGAGTGTGATTCGGGAATTTGGACAGGTTGAGCGTGTTTTCTCGAAAATCGGCACGCCCGATATTGCAACCGACCCCATGCCACCGAATGTCGCAGACACATATATTATTCTTAAACACCGCAGTGAGTGGCCGGATCCGACTCAGACCAAGGCGGCGTTTCTGGATGAGTTACGTCAGACAGTCGAAGCCGTACCCGGTAATAAATACGAATTCACTCAGCCGATTGAGATGCGCTTCAATGAGCTTATCGCCGGGGTCAGGGCCGATGTGGCAGTCCGTGTTTATGGCGATGATCTGGATGAGCTTAACCAAATCGGCCAATCAGCCATTAATATCATCAATAGTGTTTCAGGGGCGGCCGATGTCCGTATGGAGCCTATTACCGGTCTGCCGATGATCTCCATAGAACCTGATCGTGATCACCTTGCCCTACTGGGTCTCACTGTCAATGAGATGCAGCAGACAATTCATACCGCGATCGGCGGCCGTGAGGTCGGTCTGATTTATGAGGGGGATAAGCGTTTTAATCTGATTGTCAGGTTGGCCGATGAAAAGCGGGAAAATATTGATTACCTGTCAAAGCTACCTGTGGCACTGCCTAACAGTGATGAGCCTGATTTGTCCTATGTGCCTTTGGGGGAAGTTGCGACCATTAAGAAAATCATTGGTCCGAATCAAATCAACCGTGAAAACGGTAAACGACATGTGCTGGTGTCAGCCAATGTCAACAAACGTGACTTAGCCTCCTTTATCAGTGATGTTCAAATCGCGATTAACGAACAATTGTCGATGCCGGCTGGCTATTGGGTCGATTATGGCGGTACCTTTGAGCAATTGCAGTCTGCTACACAACGACTGTCTATAGTGGTACCGGTCACCCTTTTGCTGATCCTGGGCTTGCTGATCAGTGCCTTCAAATCTCTCAGGGATGCCCTGCTGGTTTTCACCGGTATCCCACTGGCGCTTACTGGGGGTGTTTTATCGCTGATTCTAAGGGATATGCCACTGTCGATTTCAGCGGCTGTCGGCTTTATTGCGCTGTCCGGCATCGCAGTCCTGAATGGCATTGTCATGCTGTCTTTTATCCGTCAACTGCGCGATAAAGGTGAGACTTTGTTAATCGCTGTCAGAAGCGGTGCCATGCAACGCTTGCGGCCAGTATTAATGACAGCACTGGTTGCCAGTCTGGGCTTTTTACCGATGGCGCTTAACACCGGCACCGGTGCGGAAGTTCAGCGGCCCCTGGCGACAGTCGTAGTGGGAGGCATTATTTCCTCTACCTTACTGACCCTGGTGGTACTGCCCGCACTATACATTCTGGTTCATCGGAGAGAGGAAAAACGGGCGCGGCTGCAAACAAGCTAAGTTCTGTCCTGAGACAACGATTACTGAGACTGATAAGCTGGGCTTTAACGTGAAGCAATACCCCCCTTACCTCAGCCAGTTGCCGGTCAGGCCTGTGTTCAAGACGGAATTTGATGTGCAACGCAAAGAGTCTTCCAACTTCAGTGATATTGAACCGGGGTCACCGGAATATCAGGGCCGGCGCCGACGGCTTCGTGCCTGTCAGGAATGTGACTGGGTAGTCGCTCTACCGCCACTCAGGCCGGGACAGGTGGCGGTCTGTCCACGCTGTCAGCATATTCTCGTCAAACGCCATTTCCGCCCGGTTCAGCGCAGTATGGCTTTTGCTATCAGTGCGCTGATTGCCCTGCTGATGGCGGTGAGCTTTCCGTTTGTCAGTTTTGCTGCGTTCGGTGTCGGGGAGCAGATTCAACTCAGCCAGACTGCGACCCAATTATTGAGCTTTGATCAGCCGCTTGTCGCCATTTTGGTGGGTTTAACTATTGTTATTCTGCCGGCTTTTTACCTCACCAGTGTGATCTGGCTGCAAGCCGGACTGCTGGGCGGTAAGCCACTTCGACTGAGTCGGACCATTGCCCGCTCGCTGGAGCATCTGCATCCGTGGATGATGGCTGATGTGTTTATTATCGGGGCGCTGGTCAGCTTGTTTAAAATTTCGGGTTCTGCGGATATCACACTCGGGATCGGTTTCTGGGCCTTTTGCTGCTTTGCGATTTTTTTGTTGATGACCATGCGCTCTCTGGATGATGACTGGCTCTGGTTTGCAATTGCCGGCGAACCACTTGCCCCGGAGGGCACTCAGACCGGTCAGACAGCGGCATCCCAGAAGCTCACAGCCTGTACCACCTGTGATTTATTACAGCGCCTCCCGGATAAAGGGACGGGCTTTTGTCAGCGCTGCGGTGAGCGGCTCCGGCAGCGATTGCCGCACTCTCTGCAGCGAACCAGGGCATTGCTGATTGCAGCCTGCGTTTTATACATTCCTGCCAATGTTTATCCCATTATGCACAGCACAAGATTGGGACAAACGCAGCCCAACACCATTATTGGCGGCGTGGTGGATTTGATTAACGGCGGTTCCTGGCCGATAGCCCTGATTATTTTTACTGCCAGCATTATCGTGCCGGTGGGCAAGATTCTGGCTCTGGGCTGGTTGTGTCTGCGGGTCGGCAAAAGCAGTGAGATCACTCACCGCAGCCGCATCCGCCTGTATCGAATCATTGAATTTATCGGACGCTGGTCAATGGTCGATGTGTTTGTGGTCGCGATTCTTGTCGCCCTGATCCGGGCGGGCAACTTAATGTCGATCACGCCGGGGCCGGCTGCCCTCGCCTTTGCGCTAGTGGTAATATTGACTATGCTGGCTGCCATCAGTTTTGACCCGCGTTTAATCTGGGATAAACCTTCCGAACAATTCAACCAAGCTTTCAAGGACCCGCTCCATGAGTGAAAACGGTTCAGCCGACCAGCCGCAGAATACGGATTTACACAAAGCGACGACGCTCAAGGCATCGCGCCTGTCCCCCATCTGGATCATCCCCGTGGTGGCGGCATTGATTGGCGCCTGGCTGGTTGTTGACAGTTATCTTCACACCGGCCCGCTGGTGACGCTGACCCTCTCGAATGCTGAGGGTATTGAGGCCGGTAAAACCCGAATTAAAACCCGCAATGTCGATATCGGTCGTGTTGAAGAGGTCAAGTTATCAGATGATCTCAGCCACGCCCTCATCATGGCGCGGATTAATCACGATGCCGAGGAAGTCCTGGTCGAGGATACCCGTTTCTGGGTCGTTAAACCGCGTATCAGCCGCGAAGGCATCAGTGGTTTTGGCACTGTCTTATCCGGCGCTTATATTCAGCTTCACCCGGGTGAGTCCAAACAGCCTCAGCGTGAGTTTGAAGTGTTAGAACAGCCGCCTGTGGCCCTGGATGGCGAAGAGGGTCTGCGTATCAGGCTGGTCAGCCAACTCGGTAACTCACTTCGCGTCGGCGATCCTGTTACATATCAGGGCTATAGCGTCGGCCGCGTGGAAACCACTGAATTCATGGAAGATACGCAAAAAGTACATCACCAGCTTTTCATACAAAAGCCCTACGATACGTTGATTAATTCCAGCACTCGCTTCTGGTCTGCCAAGGGCATTAACCTCGAACTTGGGGCAAGTGGCTTCAAACTCGATGTCGCCTCACTGGAGGCCTTAATCAGTGGCGGCGTCACCTTCGGCGTGATGGAAGAATTACCTGCTACACCTATCGAACCGGACAAAATCTTTAAGCTTTTTGCCAACGAAGAAAGTGCCCGCCAGGGGATGTTCAGTGACTCGATCGAGTTTGTCCTGCTGGTGGAAGACACGGTACGCGGTCTGACCAAAGGGGCCCCTGTCGAATTCAGGGGTATTCGGGTTGGCACGGTCAAGGAAGTCCCCTGGCGCTTTACGTCGCCTGAGCGGCGCATTCGTGATAATTTCGCCATTCCAGTCCTGATTAGCATTGAGCCACAACGCCTTGATGGACAGGAAAAAATTGATTTGGAAGCCTGGCATGAACGTTTGCAGAATATTGTCAGTAACGGCTTGCACGCCACGATGAAATCAGCCAATTTGCTGACAGGCGCCCTCTTCGTTGACTTGAATTTTAAACGTGACAGCGCTGAGGACTATGTGGCTGAGAAATTTGAAGATCGGCTGGTGATACCGACCACACCAACGGGTCTGGCGCAAATCGAGCTGAAGGTATCCAGCCTGCTCGACAAGCTCAACGCCATGCAGGTTGAGCCGATACTGGATGGTATGGACGAGAATATGCAGCAATCAGAATCCCTGCTGCGCGAAGTCCGCGAACTGACAGCCAGCATCAAGGAGATGCTGAATAATCCTGAAATCCAGCAGGTACCGGCCAATATCAATCAGACACTGTCTGAACTGCGTAAAGCTATCGAAGGCCTGTCACCGGAGTCGCAGACATACCAGGAACTGAATAAGACGCTGCAAAGCCTGGATACTCTGCTGCGTGATCTGCAGCCCCTCGCCCGCACTTTAGGTGAACAGCCTAACGCCTTGATTTTTAACCCGCCGGCAGAAGATGACCCGCAGCCGCCGGCAGCCAGACCTTAACAGGAGCTGTTTTATTGTGATGACGTTGAAACCCTTTATAACCGCTCTGCTTATTGTGCTGCTGTCGGCCTGTGCCAAACAGGCAGTAGATAAACAGCATTACTTTTTGCCTTCTCCCGGTGGCCAGCCAGCAACAGCAGACAAGCTGGAACCAGCGCGTCTGCTGCAAATCAGTGATGTGTCACTGGCTGACTTTCTGGATAAATCCGGTCTGGTGCTGCAACTGGATGACATCACGCTGAATCAGGCAAAAAATCATGTCTGGGCGGAAGATTTAAGACAGCAAATTAATCGTGGTTTGCAGTCACGTCTGAACCGGCAACAGCAACCCTACACAGTGGTCGGGTCTCAGACAGCCGCGGCTTTACGCTTGTCTGTAGAGATTCATGCCTTCCATGGACGCTACGACGGGCTGGCGCTCACCAGCGGGCAGTGGCAGCTCAGAAATCAACAAGGCAAAGTCGAGCAGATTGAGCGTTTTGACCTACAGACCGAATTAAAACAGTCCGGCTACCCTGCCCTGGTCAGAGCTTTGGGCGAAAATCTGGATAAATTGTCCGGTCAGATTGCCGCGCAACTGCAGCAACGGCACTCAGCCAACAGATAAACGCTCAGAGTATATGCTGTACGAGGCGCCTATAGCTCCTCGACTTTTTCCACTTCATCTGCGGACCAGTTATTGATGGCTGCCTCCACACTGCCATGGCGGCTGACAGCGCCATCAAACTGGTTCATGTAGACCAGTCCCAGGTTGACCCCGTCCAGAATAATATTGTGCACCTGCCAGGGTTGACTGCTGTCTTTTCTGCCCATTGCGTAATCAATTGAATAGATCCGGTTGTTGCCGGTCTGGGCTTTCATTTTGATATAGGCCCGCTTATCGCTTTGTGCGTTAAAGTCATCGGCCAGTGGTAGCACTTCGATGCTTTTGATTTCAAAGGTCTGGAAGCTTTTCATATACAGTTTCGACAGGCTGCGTTTGAACGCGGCCGAAAAGTCCTGCTTTTGTTGACTGGTTGCTTGTTTGCCGTGCTTACCCATCACCCCGCGGGCAATCGCATCAAAGTCGACAACAGGTTCGAGCACCTGAAACAGCTCGTCTGCCATGGCCTCAGTCATCTGGCTTTCTTCGAGGGTCTGATGTTCCTTAATGATATCCAGCACTTCATCAGTGGATTCTTGAATGATTTCCCTCGGGGTGTTGCTGTCCTGCTGCGCGCTGGCTGACAGCGTAAAGAAAAGCAGGCATGACATGATGAGCAGATGGAAAAAAGTCGTTTGTCGCATCATTGTTGTATCCCTTTTCCGAATAAATATTTCAATCAATAAGTCAGTTTTGCTGGCCCTGAGTTCGCTTTTTATCTTTAGACTGGTAAGCGAGAATCAGTAGTCCAGGCAGAATGGTCAGATTGGCCATCAATGCCAGCAACATGGCGAGTGCGGTCATAAGACCAAAATAAACACTGGGGATAAAGTTGGAAAAAGCCAGTACTGAGAAGCCGATAATCACGGTGATCGAGGTGTAGTAAATGGCATTACCGATACTGTGGTGGCTCTGACTGACCGCTGTTCTGACGTTATGACTGACAGCATACTCTTTCCGGAAACGGTGCAGATAATGAATGGCATCATCGACGCCGATCCCGATAATGATGGCGGCGATGGTAATCGTCATTACATCCAGCGGAATGCCGAGATAGCCCATCAGACCTAGTGCGGTGGCGGCAGCCAGCACGTTGGGAATCAACCCCACCACGGCCAGCGTCAGTGAGCGCAGAAGCAGAATAAACATGACTAAGGTCGCCAGGATCACAAACAGCAGCGTAGAAGTCTGCGAATCAAACAGATGCTGCAGCATGCCGTTGAACAAGACAGCCATACCGGTTATTTGCACATTGTCAGCCTCAAAACCCAGCTCATCGACTGCATGGTTTTTGATGTCGCTAATCAGGCCTTCGATGGTGTAATCAGGCACCGTCTCGTGCAGACGAAGCGTGATGCGCATCATCCCGCTTTCGGGAGAGGCGTAGGGCTCAATCAAATCATGATATACACGCTCCGGCATCGCTTTGAGCGCGGTAACCAGTTCAACCGGTCCCAGTGGCTCGCCGTCGTTGTAAGTCTGGGCGACCTGTTCCAGATTTTCCAGGGAGATAACTTTGCCTATCGCTTCCTTGCTTTCCAGGTACGCATGCATGTCCCGCAGGTATTGAATCTTGGTGGGTGTGAACCAGTAGAGCCTGGAGTTGGTATCCTCAGCCCCGGTGCTGAAAAAGCTGGCCTCTTCTTCATCCGGTTCTTCATAGGGCGGGAACTGCAGAATGATATCCATGGGCATGGTGCCGCCCAGGTTTCTATCGATAAATTCAAGCCCTTTGTGAATTTCGGTGTGGTCGCGGAAATAGTCGACAAAGCGGTTATCCATGCTGAGCCGGCTGATGCCAAACGAAGCAATCACCACGCTAATCAGCATCAGTCCCAAAACCAGCTTGGTACGGTTTACTGCCAATGCACTCAGCACTTTTGTCATACCGGGTTCATCATGTAGGCGGGCCCGGTCCCCCCTCTTCGGCAATAACAGCAAAATGCCGGCAAATAACACATAGGTCATCAGGAAGGACACCAGAATGCCGACACTCATGATCCAGCCGAAATCCATCACCGGCATAATATCGCTGGTGACCAGAGAGCCGAAAGCCACCATGGTGGTGAGTGCCATATAGACACAGGGAGCCAGCTTGTCTTTCATCGTCTCCACGACCAGATCATGATGCGCCCTGTCGGGATGTTTGGTCCCCAACTCGCGGTAACGGACGATAAGGTGAATCGCGAAAGAAATGCAGAAAATGGTCAGCAGCGATATATAGTTGGAGGAGATGACCGTGGTCGGTTGCTGTAAAAAGCCCAGAATGCCGGTGGTTAGAAAGATAGTGACACCGGTGCTGGCAAGCGGAAACAGCACCCAGCGCCACTGTCTGAACAGCCAGAACAGCATCGCTGAAATGATGGCAATAACAATCGTCCCGAACACCACGACGTCCTGTTTCACGTAGCTGATCATATCAGCCGCAATCATCGGCACGCCGCCGAGATAGGCAACAACATCATCATTGAGATTATCTCGAATAGA
>ENA-ORCX01000577-ORCX01000577.1-marine-metagenome-genome-assembly--contig:-NODE-577-length-11437-cov-2.109419_pt1 | contig 11437 bp, 12 predicted proteins | sample MGYA00248630_ERZ508518 | MGnify/ENA primary metagenome ERZ508518 (study PRJEB26188, sample SAMN06268768) | marine metagenome | isolation source: Bioluminescent Bay, La Paraguera, Puerto Rico | place...
CGGAGAAGATCCGGCGCGGCGAGATCACCGCGGACGAGTTCGGCCAGTTGCGCGAGGCAACCGAGCTTCTGCAGTCGATCCCGCTTTATATCGACCATACCGGCGGCATCGCCATCTCCACCCTCGCCGCGCGCGCCCGGCGGCTGAAGCGCCAGGTGGGCCTGCAGCTGATCGTGGTTGACTATCTCCAGCTCGTCACCTCCAGCGGCAAGAACCAGGACAACCGCGTGCAGGAGGTGACGGCCATCACCACCGGCCTCAAGGCGCTGGCGAAGGAACTCAACGTGCCGATCATGGCGCTGTCGCAGCTCTCCCGTCAGGTGGAAGCGCGCGACGACAAGCGCCCGCAGCTCAGCGACCTGCGGGAATCGGGCTCGATCGAACAGGACGCCGACGTGGTGCTATTCGTCTACCGCGGCGAGTACTACAAGGAACGCGAGAAACCGGGCGAGGACGACCTGGCCTCGATGGAGAAGTGGATGGCCGACATGGAGCGGCTGCACGGCAAGGCCGAGGTCATCATCGGCAAGCAGCGCCACGGCCCCATCGGCACGGTCGAGCTGAGCTTCGAGAGCCAGTTCACGCGCTTCGGCAACCTGGTCAAAGCCTATCAGCAGGGCGCGGAGGAGTTCTGACCCTCCCCGCGCGCCCCGGCGTCCGTTAACAATTGTTAAGAATTGCCCTCCGCCTGTGCTATATTGCGCCCGGCGGCTGGATGAACGCGCCGATGCAAGAGGCGCAGCCCCCGCCGGTCCGGCAACGGAGGCATCCCTATCGAGCGTCACGTTCCAGATAGGGGAAAATCATGAAAGACTGGGCAATTCAGGGCGAGGAACTCGCCAACTGCAACTGCAATTACGGCTGCCCCTGCCAGTTCGGCGTCCGCCCGACCGATGGCACCTGCGAGGCGGCGGCCGTTCTGGAAATCCACAAGGGACACCACGGCGAGGTACAGCTCGACGGGCTGCGCGCGGGCGCCACCTACAAGTGGCCGGGCGCCATTCACGAAGGCAACGGAGAGATGCAGCTGATCATCGACGAGCGCGCCGATGACAAACAGCGGGCGGCCCTCGAGGCCATCATGACCGGCGAGGACACCGAGGAAATGGCCACCATGTGGTTCGTATTCTCCCTGATGGCGCCCAACAGGCATCCCACGCTGACCGCGCCATTCGACCTGCAGATCGACCGCGAGCAGCGCACGGGCAGCGCCAGGGTCGGCGACATCTTCGAGATCAACGCCACGCCGATCCCGCATGTCGTCACCGGCGAGCCGCATCGGGTCAGGCTCGACCTGCCGAACGGGTTCGAGTTTACGACCGCAGAGCTGGCCTCCGGCAAGACGCGCACGCTGGGGGGCGCGATCCATCTGGCGAAGAACAACGGCACGCACGCGCATTTCGCGGCCCTGCACCTGACCGGCGCCGGCGTCGTGCGGGCCTGACCGTCCATGGCCCGGAGCGTCCCGGCAACCGGCCCCGGCCGGCTGGAACGGCTGGTCCGGCGGGACCGGGCGATCGTGCTGGTCGCGGTTTCGCTGATCGTGCTGCTGGCGGCGTGGTACACCGTGTCGGGACAGGGCATGTCCATGTCCGCGCTGGACATGACCCGCATGGCGCGGCCCATCGGAGAGCCGATGGCCATGGGCATGGCGCCCGCCTGGTCGCCGGCCTACGCGGCGCTGATCTTCCTGATGTGGTGGATCATGATGATCGCCATGATGGCCCCCAGCGCCGCCCCCACATTGCTGCTGTTCACGGCCCTGAAACGCCAGAGCCGCGAGGCGGGCAAGGCCCCGCTCTACGCGCTGGTCTTTCTTTCCGGTTACCTGGTCGCCTGGGCCGGGTTCAGCCTTGTCGCGATGGTCCTGCAATGGGGGATGCAGCCCATCGGCCTGATCTCGGCGCAGATGATGACGGTCAGCTCCAGGGCCTTCGCGGCGGTGCTTCTGATCGCGGCGGGCCTCTACCAACTCACGCCGCTCAAGGCGGCCTGCCTGCGGCATTGCCGCTCGCCCGCGCATTTCCTGGCCGAGCATCGCCGCCCCGGCCTGGCGGGCGCCTTGCGCATGGGCGCCCATCACGGCGCCTATTGCCTGGGCTGCTGCTGGGCGCTGATGGCGCTGCTCTTCGTGGGCGGGATCATGAACCTCTGGTGGATCGTCGGGCTGGCCGTCTTCGTCGCGCTGGAGAAGCTTCTGCCTTGGGGGCAGGGCTTTGCCCGGGTCAGCGGGATCGCGCTGATCGGGCTTGGCCTGCTGGTCGGGCTGCAGGCGCTCTGACATGACGCCGAGGGAACGGCACCCGCCCAAGCCGCGGGCGCCGGTTCTTTCCACTTGACCCCGCGCCCGCACGTGTCAAAACCCCTTCATGGCTACTGGTTCTCTGACGATCGATCTCGACGCGCTGGTCCGCAACTGGAAGGCGCTGGACGCGAAAACCGGCAGCGGCGTGGAAACCGCCGCCGTGGTGAAGGCTGACGGCTATGGCCTCGGCGCGGGCCGGGTGGCGCGGGCGCTGGCCCGCGCCGGCGCGCGGCGCTTCTTCGCGGCGGTGGCCGAGGAAGGCGCGGCCCTGCGCGAGGCGCTGGGGCGCGGCCCCGAGATCTGCGTCTTTTCCGGACACATGGCCGGGGATGCCGACATGATCGGCGATCTCGACCTCGTGCCCATGCTGAATTCCGTCGAACAGCTCACCCGCCATTTCGAGGCGCTGCCGGGCCATCCTTTCGGCATCCAGCTCGACTCGGGGATGAACCGGCTGGGGATGGAGCCCGCCGAATGGGCCGCGGTCGCCGAGATCGCCCTGCCCGCCGGGCCGAAACTGCTGATGAGCCACCTGGCCTGCGCCGACGAGCGGGATCATCCGCAGAACGCCCAGCAGCTGGAAACCTTCCGCGCCATGACCGAGGGCACCGGCGTGCCGCGCAGCCTGTCGGCGACCGGCGGCATCCTGCTGGGCCCCGACTATCATTTCGAGCTGACCCGCCCGGGCGTCGGCCTCTATGGCGGGCTGCCCTTTGACGACGCCGCCCCGGTGGCGCATCTGGCGCTGCCCGTGATCCAGACCCGCGAACTGGAGGCCGGCGAAAGCGTCGGCTACGGCGCCACCTGGACCGCCGAGGATCCCTGCCGCATCGCCACCGTCGCCGCGGGCTATGCCGACGGGCTGATCCGCGCCATGGGCAATCACGGCTTCCTGTTCCACGATGGGGACCCCTGCCCCATCGTCGGGCGCGTCTCGATGGACCTGATCACCGTCGACGTCACCCACCTGACCGACACGCCCAAGGCGCTGGACATCCTGGGCCAGGACCAGAGCGTCGACGACCTGGCCGATGCCGCGGGCACCATCGGCTACGAGATCCTGACCTCGCTGGGCGCGCGCTATGGCCGCCAGTATGCCGGGGGGGCGGGCTGATGCTGCTGACCCCGGTTGCCGGTCTGGGCCGCTCGACGCTGGCGCTTTTGGCCGTGATCGGCCGGATGGGGCTGTTCATGTTCCAGACGCTGGCGGCAATTCTGCGCCCGCCCTTCTACCTGCGCGAATTCGGCCAGGCGCTGTGGGCGATCGGCTATAACAGCCTGCCGGTGGTGGGCATGACGGCGCTCTTCACCGGCGGCGCGCTGGCGCTGCAGATCTATGCCGGCGGCTCGCGCTTCAACGCCGAAGAGGTGGTGCCATCGATCGTCGCCATCGGCATGGCGCGCGAACTGGGCCCAGTTCTGGGCGGGCTGATGGTGGCCGCGCGCGTGGCCTCGTCCATCGCGGCCGAGATCGGCACCATGAAGGTGACCGAGCAGATCGACGCCCTCGTCACCCTGTCGACCGACCCGATGAAATACCTCACCGTGCCCCGCGTGGTGGCCGCGACGCTGGCCGTGCCGGTGCTGGTCGCGGTGGGCGATTCCATCGGGATTTTCGGCGGCTACGTCGTGGGCACCGGGCGGCTGGGCTTCAACCCGGCGGCCTATCTCAAGAACACCGCCGATTTCCTGGAGATGTGGGACGTCACCTCGGGCCTGATCAAGGGCGCGGTCTTTGGCTTTCTGATCGCGCTGGTGGGGTGCTATTTCGGCATGAACTCGGGCCGCGGCGCGCAGGGCGTGGGCCGGGCCACGAAATCGGCCGTGGTCACCGCCTCCGTGCTGATCTTCGCCGCCAACTACCTGCTGACGGAGCTGTTTTTCGCCGCATGATCGAACTGAGGGATGTGCATAAGGCGTTCGGCGCCAAGAAGGTGCTGCAAGGGGTCGACCTGAAGGTGCCCACCGGCGAAAGCATGGTGATCATCGGCGGCTCGGGCACGGGCAAGTCTGTGCTGCTGAAATGCATCCTCGGGCTGATCAGGCCCGATGCGGGCACCATCCTGCTGGACGGCCGGGACGTGACCACCGAGGAACGCGACGCCTTCCTCGCGCATTTCGGCATGCTGTTCCAGGGCGCGGCGCTGTTCGACAGCCTGTCGGTGTGGCAGAACGTGGCCTTCCGCCTGCTGCGCGGCTCGCTGAAGCGGCCCAAGGCCGAGGCGCGCGAAATCGCCGTCGAGAAACTGCGCCGCGTGGGGCTGAGCCCGGACGTGGCCGACCTCTTCCCGGCCGAGCTGTCGGGCGGCATGCAAAAACGCGTAGGCCTGGCCCGCGCCATCGCCGCCGAGCCGCAGATCATCTTTTTCGACGAACCCACGACGGGCCTCGACCCCATCATGGCGGGCGTGATCAACGAGTTGATCCGCGAGATCGTGGTGGAGATGGGCGCCACGGCCATGACCATCACCCACGACATGACCTCGGTCCGCGCCATCGCCGACGACGTGGCCATGCTGCATGACGGGGTGATCAAGTGGTCGGGGCCGGTCAGCCAGATGGATCATTCGGGCGACCCCTATCTGGACCAGTTCATCAATGGCCGCGCCGAGGGGCCGATCGAGGCGGTGCGGTGAAGTTCCGCTTGGGATGCGGCTCGCGCTGGCCTAGGTGTTGAGCATCATGCAGATCCTCCGCCTCGCCAACCTCGCCCTTCTCCTCCTCTTCCCCATCGCGTGGTTCGCGCCGCTCCTGCGCGCCGGGCTGCTGCCGCTGTTCGGGATGAGCGAGATCAGCGTGGTCTCGGGCCTGCAGAGCCTGTGGGAAACCGACGTCTTCCTCGCCCTGCTGGTCACCCTCTTCGCCCTCTTCGCGCCCTATGTGAAGACCATCGGCCTGGCGCTGATCCATTTCCGAATGGCCTCGCCGCGGCTGATCCCGGCGATACATGTGCTCAGCAAGCTGGCCATGGCCGATATTTTCCTCATCGCGCTTTACATCGTCATCGCCAAGGGCGTGGGCGTGGGAAAGGTGGAAACCGCCTGGGGCCTCTACCTCTTCACCTTCTGCATCCTCGCCTCGCTGAGCATCTCCATCGCGACCGAGCGCTTGCGGCGGCGGGGCGTGGGAGGCTAGACCGGGGGCATGGCGAAACCCACCACCTCCTTCACCTGCTCCGCCTGCGGGGCGACCCACAAGAAATGGGCCGGGCGCTGCGACGCCTGCGGCGCGTGGAACTCGATCGTCGAAGAGGCGCCGCTGTCGGCGGGGCCGTCCTCGAAATCGCTGGGCGCGCAGCGCGGGCGCACCCTGCCGCTGGGCGATCTGGCGACCGAAGAGGCGCCGCCGCCGCGCACCGGCTCGGGTCTGCAAGAGCTTGACCGGGTGCTGGGCGGCGGGTTGGTGCCGGCCTCGGCGATCCTGGTGGGCGGCGATCCGGGGATCGGGAAATCGACGCTGCTGCTGCAGGCGGCGGCGGCCTTTGCCCGGGCGGGGCTCAAATGCGTCTATGTCTCGGGCGAGGAGGCCAGCGCCCAGGGGCGCATGCGCGCGCAGCGGCTGGGGCTGGCGGATGCGCCGGTGAAACTGGCGACCGAAACCAACCTGCGCGACATCCTAACCACGCTGGAGGCCGAAAAGCCGGACCTCGCCATCATCGACTCGATCCAGACCATGTGGGCCGACAACGTCGACAGCGCGCCGGGCTCGGTTTCCCAGGTGCGCGCCGCCGCGCATGAGCTGACCACATTCGCCAAGCGGCGCGGCACGGCGGTGATGCTGGTGGGCCATGTCACCAAGGAGGGCCAGATCGCCGGCCCCCGCGTGGTCGAGCACATGGTGGACACGGTGCTCTATTTCGAGGGCGAGCGCGGCCACCAGTTCCGCATCCTGCGCGCCGTGAAAAACCGCTTTGGCCCCGCCGACGAGATCGGCGTGTTCGAGATGACGGGCATGGGGCTGAGCGAGGTCACCAACCCCTCGGCCCTGTTCCTGTCGGAACGCGACAAGCCGGTGCCGGGCGCGGCGGTCTTTGCCGGGATCGAGGGCACGCGCCCCGTGCTGACCGAGGTGCAGGCGCTGGTCGCGCCTTCGCCGCTGGGCACGCCGCGGCGCACGGTGGTGGGGCTGGACGCGGGGCGGCTGTCGACCACGCTGGCGGTGCTTGAATCGCGCTGCGGCATTCCCTTCGCCGGGCTCGACGTTTTCCTCAACGTGGCGGGCGGCATGAAGGTTAACGAACCCGCCGCCGACCTTGCCGTGGCCGCCGCGCTTTTGTCAGCGCGCGAAGATGTGGCACTTCCGGCGGATACGGTGCTTTTCGGGGAAATCAGCCTTTCCGGGGCCTTGCGCCCCGTAAGTCAGACGGAAAACAGGTTGAAAGAAGCGCAAAAACTTGGTTTCTCACAAGCAATCGCCCCGGCGCGCAGCAAGCTTGGCGGGGCACCAGCCGGGTTGAAGGTACGTTCGATGCCTGACCTGACCGCCTTTGTAGGAGAGATGTTCGGGGCTGGTTGAGCGCCGGAGGAGCGAGAGAACGCATGGAAGGTTTCACCATCATCGACGCGGTCGTGGCCGCGGTCATCATCCTGTCGGCCGTGCTGGCCTATTCGCGCGGCCTGATGCGCGAGGCCATGGCTATCGTCGGCTGGATCGCGGCGGCCGTGCTGGCCTTCGTCTTCGCGCCGCAGGCAGAGCCGCTGGTCAAGCAGATCCCGGTGCTGGGCGATTTCCTGGGCGACAGCTGCGAGATCTCGATCATCGCCTCCTTCGCCGCGGTCTTCGCGCTGGCGCTGGTGGTGGTGTCGATCTTCACGCCGCTGTTCTCGACGCTGGTGCAGCGCTCGGCCCTGGGCGGGCTGGATCAGGGCCTGGGCTTTCTCTTCGGCGTTCTGCGCGGGATCGTGCTGGTGGCGGTGGCCTTCTTCGTCTACGGCACGGTGATGACCACCGAAGAGGTGCCGATGGTCGACGACAGCCGCTCGGCCGCCGTGTTCGCCAACCTGACCACGCGCATCCAGGAAAACAGCCCCGAAGAGGCCCTGGGCTGGCTGACCGGCAAGTACGAAGAACTGGTCGGCGACTGCGGCGTGGCAGAGTGACACGCCGCGTTGCGGCAAAAGATTTGTGATCCTTTCGTGACACTCGGCACGAGAGCCACTAGATAGAGGCCAACCCCTCACCACGGATTCGGAGCCTTGCCTAATGCGCGAGATGCCCCCCAGTCACCCCTTTGATGATGACAAGCTGAAAGAAGAATGCGGCGTATTCGGCGTTGTCGGCGTGACCGAAGCCGCCAATTTCGTTGCCCTGGGCCTGCACGCCCTGCAGCATCGCGGCCAGGAAGCAGGCGGCATCGTCTCCTACGCGCCCGAGAGCGGCTTCAACTCGGCCCGGCGTTTCGGCTATGTGCGCGACAACTTCACCAAGGCCAGCCTGATGGAGACGCTCCCGGGCGAGCTGGCCATCGGCCATGTGCGCTATTCCACCGCCGGCTCCAAGGGCCAGACCGCGATCCGCGACGTGCAGCCCTTCTTTGGCGAGTTCTCGATGGGCGGCGCGGCGATTGCCCATAACGGCAACATCACCAATGCCGAGTCGCTGCGGCGCGAGCTGATCGAGCGCGGCTCGATCTTCCAGTCCTCCTCGGACAGCGAATGCATCATCCACCTGATGGCACGTTCCCTCCAGCGCAATATCGTGGAGCGGATGAAGGACGCGCTGCGCCGGGTCGAGGGCGCGTTTTCCGTCGTGGCTATGACCCGGACCAAGCTGATCGGCGTGCGCGACCCTCTGGGGGTTCGCCCGCTGGTGCTGGGCCGCTTGGGCGACGGCTGGGTGCTGAGCTCCGAGACCTGCGCGCTCGACATCATCGGCGCCGAGTTCATCCGCGAGATCGAGCCGGGCGAGATGGTGGTCATCACTCAGAAGGACGGGGTCGAGAGCTTCCACCCCTTCGAACGCTCGCCGTCGAAATTCTGCATCTTCGAGCATGTCTATTTCTCGCGCCCCGACAGCATCCTCGGCGGCCGCTCGGTCTACGAGACGCGCGAAAGCATCGGGCGCGAGCTGGCCAAGGAGGCCCCGGTCGACGCCGACGTGGTCTGCCCCGTGCCCGACAGCGGCACCCCCGCCGCCATCGGCTATTCGCTGGAATCGGGCATCCCCTACGCCATGGGGATCATCCGCAACCAGTATATGGGCCGGACCTTCATCGAGCCGACAGAGCAGATCCGCAACATGGGCGTGCGGCTGAAGCTGAACGTCAACCGCGCGCTGATCCGCGGCAAGCGGGTGATCCTGGTCGACGACTCGGTGGTGCGCGGCACCACCTCGCGCAAGATCAAGGAGATGATCCTCGACGCCGGCGCCAAGGAGGTGCATTTCCGCATCGCGAGCCCGCCCACGGCCTGGCCCTGCTTCTACGGCGTGGACACGCCCAAGCGCGAGAAGCTGCTGGCCGCGACCATGACCGAGGACGAGATGTGCGCTTACCTGGGCGTGGACAGCCTGCGCTTCATCTCGCTCGACGGGCTCTACCGCGCGGTGGGCGAGGCGTCGGGGCGCGATGCGTCCTGCCCGCAATATTGCGACGCCTGCTTCTCGGGCGAGTACCCGGTGGCCCCCTCGGACATGATCGAGAAGGGTTTCCAGGTGAAGGCGGCCGAATAGCACCGCGCCCTGCCCCCAAGCGCAAGGAAACACCGATGACCGACCGTATCGCCCTGATCACCGGCGCCTCGCGCGGCTTTGGCGCGGCCGTGGCCGAGGCCCTGGCCCCCACCCACCACGTCATCGCCGTGGCCCGCACCACCGGCGCGCTGGAAGAGCTCGACGACCGCATCCAGGCCAAGGGCGGCAACGCCACGCTGGCGCCGATGGACGTGACCGAGGCGGCGGCGATGCAGCACCTGTGCCGCTCCATCCATGACCGCTGGGGCAAGCTGGACCTGTGGGTGCACACCGCCATCCACGTCCCGCCGCTGACCCCGGCCGATCACCTGGATGAAAAGGACTGGCAGAAGGTTGTGGAGACCGGCATCACCGCGACCGGTCGGCTGATCCCCTACGTCTCACCACTGCTGCAGGCCGCCGAGGGCGGCATCGCCGTGCACGTCGACGACCCCGCCGCGGGCAAATTCCTGGGCGCCTACGCGGCGGCCAAGGCGGCGCAGCGCGCGCTCTTCGGCGCCTGGGCGGCAGAGACCGAAAAGGCGCAGAGCCCGCGCGTGATCTCGTTCACGCCCAACCCGATGCCTACGGCCACCCGCGCCCGTTTCTACCCCGGCGAGGACCGCAGCAAGCTGAGCCCCCCCTCGGCCGAGGCCGAGCGCCTGATCGCCGCCCTGCCCTGAATTTCGGCGCAGCGCGGCCACAGTCCCGCGCGCCTTTCTCACACCGCTTGCTGCCCCGCCCGGCCTGCCCTATTGAGGGGAAAAGCAATCCGGGCAGGCATCCATGCGCATTCTGATCACCAATGACGACGGCATCAACGCACCGGGACTGAAGGTGCTGCACGCCATCGCGTCGGAGATCGCCGGCCCCGGCGGCGAGGTCTGGACCGTCGCGCCCGCCTTCGAGCAATCGGGCGTGGCGCACAAGATTTCCTACACCCACCCGATGATGATCGCCGAGCTGGGCGAGCGCCGCTACGCCGCCGAAGGTTCGCCCGCCGACTGCGTGCTGGCGGGGCTGCACGACGTGATGGCCGACACGCCCCCCGACCTGGTGCTGTCGGGCGTGAACCGGGGCAACAACTCGGGCGAGAACGCGCTTTATTCCGGCACGCTGGGCGGCGCGATGGAGGCGGCGCTGCAGGGCCTGCCCGCCATCGCCATGTCGCAATACCTGGGCCCCGAGAATTTCGCCGAACCCTACCGGTTCGAGGCCGCGGCCCAGCATGGCGCCGCCACCGTGCGCGCGCTGCTCGACCGCGGGCTCTGGGACCACGGTGCGGATTACCGGCTGTTCTACAACGTCAACTTCCCGCCGCTGCGCGGGGCCGAGGTCAAGGGCCTGCGCGTCAGCCCGCAGGGCTATCGCCGCGACGCCTTTTTCGGGGTGGAGCCGCATACCTCGCCCTCGGGGCGCAAGTTTCTGTGGATCAAGGGCGGCGCGCAGCACACGCCCACCGCGCCGGGCACGGATGTGGCCGACAACCTGGAAGGCTACATCTCGGTCACGCCGATGCGCGCCGACCTGACCGCCCATGACACCCTCAGCCATCTGAAAGAGCAGCTGGAATGACCACGGCCGCCGAACGGAAAATGCAGTTCCTGTTCGCGCTCCGCTCCAAGGGGGTGACCGATACCCGTGTCCTGACCGCGATGGAGCGGATCGACCGCGGCGATTTCGTGCGTGGGCTGTTCAGCGGCCGCGCCTACGAGGACATGCCGCTGCCGATTTCCTGCGGCCAGACCATCAGCCAGCCCTCGGTGGTGGCGCTGATGACCCAGGCGCTGAACGTGCAGCCGCGCGACAAGGTGCTGGAGGTCGGCACCGGCTCGGGCTACCAGGCCGCGATCCTCAGCCAGCTGGCGCGGCGGGTCTATACGGTGGAACGCTACCGGCGGCTGGTGCGCGACGCGCAGAAGACGTTCGAGAAGCTGGGGCTGACCAATGTCACCGCCATCGCCGCCGACGGCTCGCACGGGCTGCCCGAGCAGGCGCCCTTCGACCGCATCATCGTCGGCGGTTCGTGCGACGTGGTGCCGGATCATCTGGAGGACCAGCTTGCCGAGGGAGGGTCACTGATCCTGCCGCTGGGGCCGCCGGGCAAGCCCCAGCAACTGACGCGTGTCACCCGCAAGGATGGTGCAACCACGCGCGAGCAGCTGGGCGAAATACGCATTGCTCCACTGGTGAAAGGCAGGTCCCGACAGATTTAGTCGCTGCCTTAAACCCTTGTTTACGCCAATGAGGTTAACTCAACCCACGTGTTTTTTGGCGTTTCAAGTGTGAGTGTACCGATGCGTAGCGTTATCTCGGAAAGTGCTGTCCGTTGTTCCATCCGGTTGACGGCGGTGTCCATGCTGGCATTGACGGTTGCCGCGTGCAGCACGGACACGACCCGCTTCAGCCAGCCGATGTTTACCTCGTCGAACGATTACACGGGTTCGATCACCCCGCGTGAGG
>ENA-ORCX01000582-ORCX01000582.1-marine-metagenome-genome-assembly--contig:-NODE-582-length-11368-cov-2.422726_pt1 | contig 11368 bp, 9 predicted proteins | sample MGYA00248630_ERZ508518 | MGnify/ENA primary metagenome ERZ508518 (study PRJEB26188, sample SAMN06268768) | marine metagenome | isolation source: Bioluminescent Bay, La Paraguera, Puerto Rico | place...
AAAAGGTGACGCACAATGAGCGACCAGCATGAGCAGGGCTTTCTGAGCCGCTGGTCCAGACGCAAACTGGACCAAGACAGCGCTGAAGAGGAGCAATCTCTGACGCCGGCAGCTGAAGAGCCGGTTGAAATTGTCGAAGCGTCTGACCAGATTACAGATACTGATTCGGAGCAGGAAAAACCAATCTGGCAGCGCGATGATGTTGATGAGGAAACCAGAAAATCGGCCTTGCGCGCGCTGTTTCGCAAGCCCGAATTCAATGTCCGTGATGGTCTTAACGAATACGATGATGACTTCACCAAGTTTGCCAGTCTCGGTAATGTCGTCACTCATGAAATGAAGCGGATGCTGAAACTGGCCGAAGAGAAAACCCGGCCGCCACAGATGCCTGAAAACAGCACCCCGAAACAGACTGATAAGCAGTCGGACAACCAAGATAAAGAGGATAAAGACCTTGCTTAAAGCCGTGGTAGAAGCCGGTGAGATATCAATTGAGCCTGAAGAACAGATCAGCTTTGAATCCCGAGGTCGATGCCTGCTTATCGGCCCGGGGGCTGTCCTGAACCGGCTCATTCCTCGTCTGTCGACACTGGAACTGTATGCCGCGGCCACCGATGAGCATGAGATTGAAGACAGTGAAACGGTGACGGTAATCCGGCAGAGGCTTTCCGAGCTGAGTGGCTGGCTGGGTGCGTTTCATGCCCGTTTCGGTGAGCATGAGCTGAGCGTAGACCTGGTGCTGGATCTCAGCGAATCACGCAGGATTCAAAGCAAAGTGGCTCCCCTCGGCTATTTCGCACCCAGCGATGATCCGCAGGCTTTGGCTGAAGCATTGCAACAGTTGCCGGAGCTGGTGGGCGAATTCGATAAGCCCCGTTTTTTTGATTACAAACCGGATATCTGTGCCCACAGCCGCCGCGGCGTTACAGGCTGTAGCAATTGCATTGAAGCCTGTCCGGCTGAGGCCATCAGTAGCGGTGGTGACCTGATTAATGTGAACCCGAATCTGTGCCAGGGCTGTGGCAGTTGCACTGTGGTTTGTCCTTCCGGCGCCATCAGCTATGCCTTGCCGACACTGGATGTCAGCATCAACCGCCTGCGGCAGATGCTGCAGGAATACCACTCGTATCAGTCTCAGCCGCCGCAGTTGCTGATTCATGATGAAAATCTGGGACAGCAGCAACTGGAAGCCTATGATTATCCTTTTGCTGATGATGTTTTGCCGTTTTCGATTGAAGAAATTGGTGCGCTGGGTCAGCCGTTCTGGCTGTCGGCCTTTGCTTATGGTGTTTCACGCATTGTTGTCTGGGATGCAGGCAGCCATGACGATCATGACTGGCAGGAACTGCAGCGCAGTATGCAGGAAAGCAATGCCATGCTGGCTGAACTGGGCTTGTCGGATCGCCGCATTGAGTATCTTCACAGCAGGGATATCGACACCCTGCAATCAGTGCTTTCACAATCGCCACAGGTCAGTGAGATTGAGGCTGCCCGCTTCGCCGGCATTAACGACAAACGCCGGATGACCACCATGGCGCTGACGCATCTGCATGAGCAGGCACCTGAAAAACCTGAAAGAATGACACTGACTGCAGATGCTGCCTTCGGTGAAATCCTGGTCGATAAACAGGCCTGCACCTTGTGCATGTCCTGCGTGTCTGTCTGCCCGGTCGGGGCGGTGGTAGACGGCGTTGATAAACCACAACTGCATTTTATTGAGGATCTCTGCGTGCAATGCGGCATGTGCGAGACAGCCTGCCCTGAGGACGCGATCGATTTGTCACCGCGCTATGTTTTCGACAGAAACCAGGCACGGCAGAAACGTCTGTTACACGAAGAACCGGTATTCAACTGCATCAGTTGTAACAAACCGTTTGCAACCCAGAAAATGATCGACACCATGATCGGCAAACTGGCCGACCATCCTATGTTTCAGGGCCAGGCACTGGAGCGGCTGAAAATGTGTGAAGACTGCCGGGTCAAGTCTATGTTTAAACATTAAAGCGACAAAGGTCTGAGAAATGGAACAGGATGCATGGCGAGCGCAGCATTATGCTTTACTGGCAACGCTGCTGGCTGCACCACCGGCGCAAAGCCTGCTGGAAAACATCGCGGCAGTGGAGGTTAGCGATCCGGAATCTGAGATGGGCAGGGCCTGGCTGCAACTCAAACAGGCTGCTGGCGCTGCCAAAGCCGATGCCCTAAAGCAGGAATTTGATGACTTGTTTATCGGTCTGACCCAGGGCGAAGTCATTCCCTACGGCTCCTATTATCAGACAGGCTTCCTGCATGAAAAACCGCTGGCGAAATTGCGCCAGGATCTGGCTTTGCTGGGACTGGAGAGGCAGCAGGACAGAAAAGAGCCGGAAGATCATATCGCCGCCGAATGTGATGTGATGCGTTTGATACTGACAGCGCAGGGCACGCCGGTAGTTGATGCGTCGACTTTCTTCAGCAGACATATTTCGCCCTGGGCAAATCAGTTTTTTGATGATTTGGCCAAAGCGGACAGTGCCAGTTTCTATCGCCGGCTGGCCCATTTTGGTGCAGTTTTCATGCAATCCGAGATGCAGGTGATGAAATAGGCAATGATTGACATATTTCATCAATAAACCCTTGATAGCGCTCGATAGCTGCGCGATACTCTTGGTTACAACTTAATAATTAGCAAACCTCGAATTGTTTGCATCAACTCATGTTGAGGATAGCCCTCAACACTCGGTTTTCGGAGGCGTTATGAGCACGCAAAATAGTCGCTCACGCAGGGACTTTCTGGTTAAGCTGACTTCGGCAGTCGGTGGCGGTGCCGCTTTGGCTGCGTCTTCAGGTATGGTTCAGGCCGAGCCGGCCAAACCAGCGCCGCAGGCAGAAACAAAATCCTCACCCAGTCAGAAAGGCTATCAACACACCGAGCATGTTGAGACTTACTACCGCCTTGCCGATTTCTAAGCCCTGAGTGCCAGCCATGAAACTGACCAAACGAGCCGCTGTTTCCAGCCACAAATCCAATGGTGTTAATCGCCGTGCCTTTCTGAAAGGTTCCGGCATCGCCGCAGGGGGGGCCGCTTTCCTGTCAGTATTGCCGCCGGCGATGATGCAGAAAGCCGAGGCCGCTGGTGAGCAACGCATTAGCTACGATGATGGCGAAATCACCACCAAACGCAGCGTCTGTACTCACTGTAGTGTCGGTTGTGGTGTGGTTGCAGAAGTGCAAAATGGAGTCTGGACAGGTCAGGAGCCCAGCTTCGAGCATCCTTTCAACCTGGGATCCCATTGTGCCAAGGGTGCTTCGGTGCGTGAGCACGGTCATGGCGACAAGCGGCTTAAATATCCACTGAAAAAGGTCAACGGCAAATGGCAGCGTATTAGCTGGGAGCAGGCCATCGAGGAAGTCGGTGACCGCATGCTGTCAATTCGCGAGCAGTCCGGCCCGGATTCGGTTTACTGGCTGGGTAGTGCCAAGTATTCCAATGAGCAGTCTTATCTGTTCCGTAAATTTGCCGCCCTTTGGGGCACCAATAACGTCGACCATCAGGCGCGGATCTGTCATTCCACTACCGTAGCCGGCGTAGCCAATACCTGGGGCTACGGGGCGATGACCAATTCCTACAACGATATTCACAACGCCAAAGCGATTTTCATCATCGGCGCCAACCCGGCCGAGGCACATCCGGTCTCCCTGCAGCATATTTTCCGTGGCAAAGAACGTGGCGCGCCACTGATCGTGGTGGATCCGCGGATGACGCGCACCGCAGCCCATGCGGATCAGTTTATCCGTATCCGCCCCGGTACCGACGTGCCATTTGTCTGGGGCATGCTCTGGCATATTTTTGAAAACGGCTGGGAAGACAAGGAATTCATTCGCCAGCGGGTTTATGGCATGGATGAAATCCGTAAAGAAGTCGCCAAATGGACACCGGCTGAGGTCGAAAGGGTCACCGGTGCCAAAGAGGCTGAAGTCTATCAGGCCGCCAAAACCATGGCCGATCATCGTCCCGGCACCTTTGTCTGGTGCATGGGCGGTACCCAGCACACGATTGGTAACAACAACACCCGTGCTTACTGCATTTTCCAGTTGGCGCTCGGCAATATGGGCGTCTCCGGCGGCGGTACCAATATCTTCCGCGGTCATGACAATGTGCAGGGCGCGACCGACTTCGGTGTGCTGTCACACAGCCTGCCCGGTTATTACGGCCTGACAGAGGGCGCCTGGAAGCACTGGGCTCGGGTCTGGGATGTCGATTACGAATGGCTGAAAAACCGTTTTGACCAGAAAGTCTATGAGCCGGAAGCTGGCCTAGGCGAAGACGGCCCCACCGAAGCGGGCAAATCACCGATGTACACCAATGGTATTCCGGTTTCCCGCTGGATAGATGGTGTTCTGGAAGACAAGGAAAATATCGCCCAGAACGAAATCATCCGTGCCATGGTCCTTTGGGGCCATGCGCCCAACAGTCAGACCCGCGGTCCGGAAATGAAAGCGGCGATGGAAAAACTGGATATGCTGGTCATCATCGACCCTTATCCTACGGTTTCCGCGGTGATGAACGACCGCACCGACGGGGTATATCTGCTGCCGGCGGCGACACAGTTTGAAACCTATGGCTCTGTGACCTCATCCAACCGCTCGGTTCAGTGGCGTGAGCAAATCATCGATCCGCTGTTCGAGTCTTTGCCTGATCACACCATCATGTACAAGTTTGCCAAGAAATTCGGTTTTGCCGAAGCGCTTTGCAAACATATTCAGGTCAATGGTGAAGAGCCATTGATTGAAGACATCACCCGCGAATATAACCGTGGCATGTGGACGGTGGGTTACACCGGTCAGACACCGGAGCGGATGAAACGGCAGCTTGAAAATCTGCACACCTTTGATAAGACTACGCTGAGAGCCCAGGGCGGCCCCTGTGATGGTGAATATTACGGTTTGCCATGGCCATGCTGGGGTACCGGTGACATGAAACATCCGGGCAGCCCGATTCTTTACGACACCTCGGTGCCGGTCAAAGACGGCGGCCTGCCATTCCGCGCCCGTTTCGGTGTTGAACGCGATGGGGTTAATCTGCTGGCCGAAGATTCCTTCACTGAAGGGTCCGATATTAAAGACGGCTATCCTGAGTTCACCGCCGATATGCTGAAGGAGCTGGGCTGGTGGAATGAACTGACGGCGGAAGAGCAGAAAGAAGCCGAAGGCAAAAACTGGAAAACCGACCTGTCCGGCGGTATCCAGCGGGTCGTTATCAACCATGGTTGCGCACCTTACGGTAATGCCAAGGCCAGAGCCATTGTCTGGCAGTTCCCGGATCCGGTACCGATTCATCGTGAGCCTTTGTATACCAGCCGCCGGGATCTGGTAGAAAAATATCCCACTTATGAAGATCGCCGCAGTTTTTATCGTCTGCCGACACGCTATGGTTCGGTGCAGGCCAAGGACTTCAGCCAGGAATTTCCGCTGATTATGACCAGTGGCCGACTGGTGGAATACGAAGGCGGCGGTGATGAAACCCGTTCCAATCCATGGCTGGCTGAATTGCAGCAGGACAAGTTTATCGAGATTCATCCGGCTGATGCCAATAATGCCGATGTCAAACATGGTGATCAGGTCTGGGTCGATGGCCCTGAAGGGGGCTCGATCAAGGTGATGGCCTTCGTCACCGAGCGGGTCGAGCGTGGCACTGTGTTCATGCCGTTCCACTTCGGTGGTCATTACCAGGGTGAAGTGCTGCGGGACAAGTATCCCGAAGGGACTGACCCGCATGTACTGGGTGAATCCTGTAATGTCGTTTTCACCTACGGCTACGATTCCGTGACCATGATGCAGGAGACCAAGGTCTCTCTGTGTCGGGTCAGAGCAGCTTAACAAAGAGGTCAAATCATGGCTCGAATGAAGTTTTTATGTGATGCCGAACGTTGTATTGAATGCAACGCCTGTGTCACTGCCTGTAAAAACGAGCATGAGGTGCCCTGGGGTATCAACCGGCGCCGGGTGGTGACCATCGATGACGGTCATCATGGTGATGAAAAGTCGATTTCCGTGGCCTGCATGCATTGCAGTGACGCCCCTTGTCAGGCGGTTTGCCCGGTAGATTGCTTCTATACCACACCGGAAGGTGTCGTGTTGCATGACAAGGATATCTGCATCGGCTGTGGTTATTGTTTCTACGCCTGCCCATTCGGCGCACCACAATATCCGCAAGAAGGCGCTTTCGGTGCCCGTGGCAAAATGGATAAATGTACTTTCTGTGCCGGCGGCCCGGAAGAAGACAACTCCCAGGCGGAACTCGACAAATACGGTCGCAACCGGCTTGCCGAGGGCAAACTGCCACTCTGCGCCGAAATGTGTTCAACCAAAGCCCTGCTGGCCGGCGACGGTGATATCGTCGCCGACCTGTTCCGTAACCGTGTCGTACGCCGTGGTGGTCGTCCTGACAACTGGGGCTGGGATACTGCTTATAAAGAACAGCTATGAAATATCTTCTGCCAATTATTGCCCTGTTTGCACTCAGTGCCTGTTATGAGGACACCGATGTCACTATCCATGAACCCGGTGTTTACAAGGGCAAACCGGATAGTCATGTGAAATCCTATGAAGAGCGGGAAGATATTCTTTCAACCCGTTTCCAACAAGTGCAGACCGATCGCTAGCGGAGGCGACATGGCAGTGGCAGACTCGTTGAATAAACGCAAAAAAATGATGCTCTGGAGTGGAATTATTATTCTGCTCGCCATTGTTGTTCTGCCGATGAGCGGTTACCTGGTGACCGGTTTCAATGAGTCTCAGCAGCAATCTGCTGAACCTACCAATCCCCGGGCTGATACCTGGCGTCAGGTCCGGCGCGGCAATGAAGGTTACACCGCAGTCACCGGCCAGGAAGCCAATGAACTGATTCAGGGCTCAGGTGAAACTTGGCGTCAGGTGCGTAACGGACCGATGGCAACCTATGGCAGCTGGTTTCTGGGCTTTGTATTAGTCGCGATTCTGGCTTTTTACACTATGCGCGGTCAGGTGAAACTGACCCATCCCCGCACCGGTGAAACCGTTGAACGCTGGACCCTGAATGAACGACGACTGCACTGGACGACAGCAGTCCTGTTTATCCTGCTGACCATCACCGGTCTGAGCCTTCTGTATGGCCGTGCAGTGTTAATTCCATTACTGGGTTATCCCGGTTTCTCTGCTTATGCCAACGTGGCCAAGTTCATGCATAACACGCTGGGCCCGGTGTTCATGATTGCACTGTTTGGCATCCTGATTAAGTTCTTCAGGCATAACTTTTTTAATAAAGTTGATTTGGAATGGTTCAAAGCCTATGGCGGTATGGTGGGGGATAATCATCCCCATGCCGGACGTATGAACGGTGGTGAGAAGGTCTGGTACTGGGCGCTGGCAACAGCCGGTGTTGCCCTGTGTCTCTCTGGACTGGTGCTGGACTTCCCTAATTTCGGGCAGGAGCGCGAGGTGATTCAACTGGCACATGTCATTCATCTGACTACGGCTTTGATGCTGATCGCTTTCTCTTTCGGCCACATTTACATCGGTACCATCGGCACCGAAGGCGCACTGGAAGGCATGACCACCGGTCAGGTCGATGTCGCCTGGGCAGAGCAGCATCACGATCTCTGGTTGCAGGAGATGCGAGAAAAAAATAACAACAGATCATCCGATGCATCAGACTGATTTTGCGCAAATGTGCATTATTTTTGGTTGTCAGTAACCAGTTATGCATTTTTGAGCAAATTTTTTCTGTAAAGAAATCAATTTTTTGCCTGCTTTCTACCCCGACTACTACTTTTTAGTCATTTCAATGACTTAGAAACTCCCCTAGGTTTAAGCTTAGGCTGAATACTGTCCTGCAGCCGGGAAAATTCATCCCTGTGATGACTGTAATAGCCCGAATCTGCACCAAAACGAGGCAAATGCCTGTTTTACAGACAGTTATGGCAAATATGCAGCTTCACAGTAAAACTTAGCCATGCTAATTTTTGTCTGTTTAACAACGATAAAAGCCAACGATGGCATAAAAGATAGAGAGAGGCCTTTTTCATGAGTGGGCAGCAAATCAGTGCTCAAAAGCTGGGCAAAGAGCTCAAATTGCCGCGGGCTGTCAATAAAGGCAGACAGGTGGACCCCAAAGCCCTGGCTGAAGTCCAGGCATTACTGGGAGATGAACCGCGACGCAAAGATCTGCTTATTGAGCATCTGCACAAAATTCAGGACAACTACAAATACATCTCGGCCGCCCACCTTGTGGCACTGGCCTATGAGATGAAACTGTCCCGGGCCGAAGTGTACGAAGTCGCCACCTTCTATCATCATTTCGATGTCATCAAGGAAGACCAGACGCCTCCGCCGGCGTTGACCGTGCGTGTCTGTGATTCCATGACCTGTGAAATGCTCGGCGCCAATGAGCTGATTGATTCGCTGGAACAGGGGCTTGGCAGCGATGTACGGGTGCAGCGCGTTCCCTGTATCGGCCGCTGTGATAAAGCGCCGGTCGCGGTCGTCGGCATGCATCCAGTAGAAAATGCTGATACTGCCCGTGTCTCCGAGCTGGTTGAAAACAAACAGACTCAACCGGAAGTCATTGAGCCGATTCGTTTTGAACAGTATGTGGAGCAGGGCGGTTACAACACCTACCGACTCTGTATGGAAGGTCAATATGATGTCGAGAAAGTGCTCGACACCATGGATGACTCCGGTTTGCGTGGTCTTGGCGGCGCGGGTTTCCCGGTCGGCCGTAAATGGCGAATTGTCCGCGACCAACCGGCACCCAAACTGATGGCCGTCAATATCGATGAAGGTGAACCCGGCACCTTCAAAGATAAATACTTCCTGGATCGTGATCCGCATTGCTTCCTTGAAGGCAGCCTGATTGCTGCCTGGGCAGTCGGTATTGATGAAATCTACATCTATCTGCGTGACGAATATGCGGCGATCCGCGAGATGATGGAAGTCGAGATTGCCAAACTGGAGGCCAACCCACCGGTCGCCAATATGCCCAAGCTCTACCTGCGTCGGGGCGCAGGCGCCTATATCTGCGGTGAAGAGTCGGCAATGATCGAGTCGATTGAAGGTAAGCGTGGCATGCCGCGTCTGCGTCCGCCATATGTGGCACAGGTAGGTCTGTTCGGGCGACCGACGCTGGAACACAACATGGAGTCGCTGTACTGGGTCCGCGATATTCTGGAAAAAGGTCCTCAATGTCTGACTGATCACGGTCGCCATGGTCGTAAGGGCTTGCGCTCGTTCTCGGTCAGTGGCCGGGTCAACAAACCCGGAGTGCATCTGGCGCCAGCCGGTATCACCATGCGTGAGCTGATTGATGAATACTGCGGCGGCATGCAGGAAGGCCACGAATTTTACGGTTATTTCCCGGGTGGGGCTTCGGGTGGCATTCTGCCCGCCTCAATGGGTGATATTCCGCTCGATTTCGATACTCTAAATGAGTATGGCTGTTTCATCGGTTCCGCGGCGGTCGTGGTCTTTTCTGATAAGGATAAGGCACGTGATCTGGCGGTCAATGCGATGAAATTCTTTGAAGACGAGTCTTGCGGTCAGTGCACGCCCTGCCGCGTCGGCACAGCCAAGGCTGTGACCCTAATGAAAGAGAAACAGTGGGATCAGAACTTACTGGAAGAGTTGTCACAAGTGATGGTAGACGCCTCCATTTGTGGTCTCGGCCAGGCAGCACCCAATCCGTTGCGCTGCGTGATTAAGTATTTCCCTGAGGAGTTGAAATAATGGCTATCAACCCGGAAATTGAAAGCGAACTGATTGCCTTTGATTTGAATGGTAAGAAAGTCTTTGCCGAAGAGGGTGAGACTATTCTGCTGGCGGCGCAGCGTCATGGCGTGGAAATTCCGCATTTATGCTATTCAGAGCGCCAGGGCCAGGATGGTAATTGCCGTGCCTGTATGGTTGAAATCGACGGCGAGCGCGTACTGGCCCCGTCATGTTGCCGCTATCCGACCGAAGGCATGAAAGTGCAGTCACAAAGTGAGCGTGCGCTGCAATCGCAGAAGATGGTGCTGGAACTGCTCAAATCAGATGTCTCGGAACAGCCGCACACCCTGAATTCCGAACTCGACTACTGGGCCGGAAAACTGGAAGTCAGCACCCCGCGTTTCAAACCGCGCGAGAATCCACAGTCCGATCTGTCGCACCCGGCGATTGCGGTCAATATGGATGCCTGTATTCAATGCACACGCTGTGTGCGGGCCTGCCGCGATGAACAGAATAACGATGTTATCGGTCTGGCGATGCGTGGCCATCATACTGAAATCGTCTTTGATCTGGATGACCCCATGGGCGAAAGCTCCTGTGTCGCCTGTGGTGAGTGTGTCGAGGCCTGTCCGACAGGTGCACTGATGCCTGCCAACGATGTGGGCATGGTGGAGCCGGATAAAAAAGTGGATTCGGTCTGCCCATACTGCGGTGTCGGTTGCCAGCTCACTTACAACATCAAAAACAACAAAATCCTCCATGTTGAGGGGCGTGACGGACCGGCCAACCATGGTCGCCTGTGTGTTAAAGGTCGTTACGGCTTTGACTATGTTCACCACCCGCATCGCCTGACTAAGCCGATGATCCGTCGTGAGGATGCCCCCAAGTATCCTGACTTTGAAATGGATCCAAACGATATCGATAAGGTATTCCGTGAAGCGACCTGGGAAGAGGCGCTGGAGCGGGCGGCTCAGGGTTTTGTCGATATCCGGGAGCAGGATGGCCCCAATGCACTGGCGGGCTTTGGTAGCGCCAAAGGCAGTAATGAAGAGGCTTACCTGTTCCAGAAATTAATCCGCGTCGGTTTCAAAACCAATAATGTCGATCACTGTACCCGTCTGTGTCATGCCTCATCCGTTGTGGCATTACTGGAGACACTCGGTTCCGGTGCGGTATCCAACCCGGTTGCCGATGTTGAAAAAGCCGAAGTGATTGTGCTTATCGGTGCCAACCCGACGGTCAATCACCCGGTGGGTGCGACCTGGATGAAGAATGCCGTCCGCAACGGTACCAAGCTCATCCTGATGGACCCACGCGGTACAGAGCTCCGTCGTGAAGCGACGCATCACCTGCAGTTCAAACCGGGCTCAGATGTCCCCATGCTGAATGCGATCATGCACGTGATCGTCGAAGAGGGACTGATGGACGAGAAGTTCATCGCTGATCGCACCGTCGGCTTTGACAGCATGAAAAAACATCTGGAGAAATACTCTCCGGAACTGATGGAGCCTGTATGCGGTATTCCAGCCGAGGAACTGCGAGAAGTAGCGCGTCTTTATGCCAAATCTAAAGCCTCGATGATCCTCTGGGGTATGGGCGTTTCACAGCACGTTCATGGTACTGACAATGCGCGCTGTCTGATTT
>ENA-ORCX01000583-ORCX01000583.1-marine-metagenome-genome-assembly--contig:-NODE-583-length-11349-cov-3.044003_pt1 | contig 11349 bp, 12 predicted proteins | sample MGYA00248630_ERZ508518 | MGnify/ENA primary metagenome ERZ508518 (study PRJEB26188, sample SAMN06268768) | marine metagenome | isolation source: Bioluminescent Bay, La Paraguera, Puerto Rico | place...
TCCCTCTTCATGACCACCTACTCCTGCCAGCAGGGGCAGGGACTCATCTCGTTTACATCGAGTTTTCCGGGGGAGATACGGGCCATCAAGCTGGAAGCGGGCCAGAGCCTTATCTGCCAGAAGAAATCCTTCCTGGCGGCGGAGGGCTCGGTGACGCTGGAGATGCATTTCAGGAAGCGCCTGGGCGTGGGGCTCTTCGGCGGGGAAGGATTTATCCTCCAGAAGATCACCGGCCCCGGCACGGCATTTGTAGAGATGGACGGCTCGGTCATCGAGTATGATCTCCAGGCCGGGCAGGTGCTGAAGGTGGACACCGGGCATGTGGCGATGTTCGAGCCCTCTGTCCAGTTCGATATCCAGATGGTGAAGGGGTTCACCAATGTGCTGTTTGGCGGGGAGGGGCTGTTCCTGGGGACATTGACCGGTCCCGGGAAGGTCTGGCTCCAGACCATGCCCTTTGAGAACCTGGCCAATGAGATCATCGCCAGGGTGCCGAAGAGTTCGTCATAATATCAAGCTGTCGATAAAACCTGTAAACACAAAATCGCCAGATTATTTACTGGCGATTTTGCTTTCTTCGTTGACTCTCCTTAAAAAGCGGTCACGTTTGTATATATACGCTCCCTACTTTTCAAGGAAAGCCGCCTCGCCTTCCAGGCTTTCTCAACACCTTGATCAGCAAACGGACTTAATCTCGGTTTTGACAGAATTTTTTATTACACGGAGAGATGTTTGTGCGTTTTGTATCTATTGAGGATACGGCCCAAAGCTGATATGATAGAGCGATGAAACGATATGGGGAGTATGGGTATGGTACACGCCTTTGAGAACAACGAAAAAAAATACGCCCTGGATGTGGAGAGCCTGAGCCTCCTGGAGGTGGACGATCTCACCTATGACCTATTGACACAATACCCGGAGGACTGCCCCGGCGGGCCTATCCCCCTGGAGGGCCATGTCCCCGGTGAGGTACAGGACGCCGTGTCGGAGCTGAAAGAGCTTAGATCCCAGGGGATCCTGTACGCCCCGCCCCTGGATACCAGGGCTCTGGAGGAGGGGTTGAAACGGGATACCGGGGTGAAGGCCCTATGCCTCCACGCCGCCCACGACTGCAATCTGCGGTGCCGGTACTGCTTCGCCTCCCAGGGGGACTACTTAACCGGGCGCAGCCTCATGCCCATCGAGGCGGCCAAGGCGGCGCTGGACTACCTCAATGCCCACAGCGGCACAAGGCGCAATGTGGAGGTGGATTTTTTCGGGGGGGAGCCCCTCCTAAACCTCGGCATGATGAAGGAAGCGGTGGCCTACGGGCGGGAGCTGACCGCCAACGGGGGCAAGGAATTTCACTTCACCGTCACCACCAACGGGGTGGGCCTCACCGATGAGATCATCGATTTCTTCAACGAGTCCATGGACAATGTGGTGATCAGTATCGACGGCAGACCCGCTGTCCACGACCGGATGCGCCCCGATGCGGGGGGCAGGGGAAGCTACGATCGGATCATAGAGGGGGCCAAGCGGTTCGCCGAAGCCCGGGGAGAGAGGATGTACTATATACGGGGGACCTTCACCCGGGAGAATCTGGACTTTAGTGAGGATGTGAAGTGGCTCTTCGGGGAAGGGTTCCGGGAGGTGTCCATGGAGCCTGTGGTGGGGGAGGGGCAGCCCTTCCACCTCACCGAGGATGACTTGCCCGCCATCTATGCCGAGTACGACCGGCTGGCCGCCTGGTATCTGGAGCAGCGATTGGCCGGGGCCGATATCTCCTTTTATCACTTCAATATGGACCTATACCACGGACCCTGCGCCCCCCGGCGTCTGGTGGCCTGCGGGGCGGGATTTGAATACCTGGCGGTGTCCCCCGAAGGGGATCTCTATCCCTGCCACCAGTTCGTGGGGGAAGACGCCTATAGAATGGGCCATGTAGGGAGCGGCATACAGCGGGCAGAGATCAAGGATAGATTCAAGGGGCTCTCGATCCTGACAAAAGAAGAGTGCCGAAACTGCTGGGCCAAGTATTTCTGCAGCGGGGGCTGCCACGCCCATGCCTATTTCGCCAACGGGAGCTTACGTAAGCCCAGCGCCCTCTCCTGCGCCATGCAGCGCAAGCGGATCGAATGCGCCCTTTCGATCCAGGCCACCTTGGCCGATAAAGGCAGTTGATTTTTCCGAAACGGTGTTGTATAATGATGTCCCACGGCGGGATTTTAGCTCAGCTGGGAGAGCACTACATTCACATTGTAGGGGTCACTGGTTCGAGTCCAGTAAGTCCCACCAGGAAAAACCCTCAGAGTATAAGGCTTTGAGGGTTTTCCCATTTCAATGTTTCCTATAAAAATTCCGATACGCCTTCCCTGTCTTGGGCCATATGGGCATGTATCGTTTAAGAGACGGCTGCCCGGGATGCTTGCGGTATTCGTCCATGTCCACCGTCACCATGATGAAAAACTCGTCCTGGCGGGGCTGGATCTGCGTGATGGGGGTGGCTTTGGGCAGGGGCTTTCCAGCGGCTTCCATGACGGCCAATATCTCTCCCAATGCGTCCCGGGCATTTTGGGTGGCTTCTTCGGTATCATCTCCCTCGGCATGGCAGCCGGGGATATCATAAAACCGGACGGTATATCCATTTAGGGGCTGCGGCTTAAATATGGCCGGGTAGAGTTTCATATCCATGACGGGACCTCGCGGAGAGTGTTTCCCTTTAGTCTGCGCTTTTGTATGTGTTTTGATTCTTCCTCTATGGTTTGCACTTCTTGCAGGGCCGCTTGCCCCGCCGGAGGGCATCCTCACGGGATTTATATATCACCATGTTTTTATCGCTGATCCGGCCGGCGCTTCCGCAGGTGGACAGATGAAATACATCACTGTTTATACTGCCGCAGTAATGGACCTCGCCGGCCGGGGGCTCGGCTGGCTCTTCTGGCGGGTCCTCTGCCGCGGGCGTCTGTTCTGCTTCCGGAGAGGGGGACGGGGCGGGTATGGGCGTCGGCGCCGGTGTGGGGATCAGTGTCGCCGCAGGCGTCGCCGTTGCCGCCGCCCACAGACCCACACAGGCCGCCTGGGCGTCTTCTTGACAGGCGATCAATACTTCGGTGTACTTGCCCCCCGTAGTATCGGCCGCGGCGGCATATCCGCTTGCCACCAGCAGGCTGTTTAGTGTCTTTCTTCGGACTTCTTCGGTGTGAAATGAAAAAGGCTCCTCCATCCATATGAAATAGCCGGACCCATCGCCGTTCGTGTCTTCTTCCAAATATACGATGGAACCGGGGGGCAGTGTTTCCTCCATATAGTCGACGGCCTGGGGGATCATCGGCGCATCAGTCTTTATCCCCGCGAGGATGATATCGCTGGCGGACTCGTCTGCGAACTGCACATGGATACGGTCATGCGCAAAGCCCAGCACGATAGCCCGCTCCAGGGGCAGGCCAGTGGGAGACGGCGGCAAAGCGGCTTCCGGCGTCTGTGCCACGGCCACGGTGGCGGCGGGCATACTATCCGGTGTCGCCGTAACCATGAGCGCCGCGGTATCCAGCGGCTCCGGCCGTCCGGCCATATCCGCCACAAAGCCGATCAGACTTCCCCCGCATATGGCGGCTGACACGAATAAGGCGGTCAATGCCCTGGTATTTTTACTTTCCGTGTACTCGGCGATGGCGGGATAGCCGTTGAATATCAGAAACGGCCCGGACAGCAGCAGCAAACCCAGCGCCGCGCTCACCAGCATCATGGATAGAGAGAGCAGGTAATACGCCCCCGCCAGGGCCATGTGCCGGGGGGTCCCGGTGCGAAATCCGGGGATGTGGGAGAGAATCTTGCCCATAGGCAGCCTCCAACAAATCATAAATATGTATGTAATAATATACATAATCATAATATAAATGGTATTAATTTGTAAAGAGGTATATGGGGTTTCCGCCGATCTGTCTTTACAAACGATATCCGCCAAGGGATAATAGAACAAGACGCAATACCTGGAGGGCAGATGATAGAGATACAGGCGCACAGGACAGACGATTACGACCAGATATTCCTGCAGTTGGAGGCGCTGCTTTCGGGTGAGAGCGACCCGTTGGCCAATCTATCCAACGCCGCCGCGGCGCTTTGGATGTTGCTGCCCGATATCAATTGGGTGGGATTTTATATCCGGCGGGGGGATGTGCTCACATTGGGACCCTTCCAGGGAAAGCCCGCCTGCACACGGATTCCCATAGGGCAAGGGGTGTGCGGTGCCGCCGCCCAGCGCAGAGAGACCGTGCTGGTCCCCGATGTTCACGCCTTCCCGGGGCATATTGCCTGTGACGGCGATTCCCGGTCTGAGATCGTGATACCCTTATATACCGGAGACTCTCTATGGGGGGTGCTCGATATCGACAGCCCCGTGCTGAACCGGTTCGATCAAAGCGACCAAAAGGGACTGGAGCGCATCGCCCGGCGGATTGAGGGATGTCTCGTGGTGTGCGGTTGACGAAAGGCCGCAGAATCTGTACTATATAAATGGACGGGAATATTTTTTTTGGCATTAATTGATAATTATTATCAATAAGGAGGACACCCGAGTGATATGCCCGGTGAGCAGCATGAGAAACGGACAGTGGGGCCGGTTGGTTCAGATCGACGGAGGCGATGATCTGACCGAAAAACTCGCCTCCCTAGGCATCCGGACCGGGACACGGATCGGCAGGAAATACGGACTTCTGGGCCGGGGGCCGGTGGTATTGACCGTCGGCACCGGAGAGGTCGCCATCGGATACGGCATGGCCGCGCGGATGATGGTCCAGTTGGAGGATGCAGATGGATGTAAAACCGAGCCTACCGCCAGGGGCCGCAAAGGCCCCCGGTCTGGTTTTTTTCGGGGGCGAAAGGGCCGCAAGGGACACACGGGGTAATTGGGCATGAAAAAGGTATTGTTGATCGGCAACCCCAATGTGGGCAAAAGCGCCATCTTTTCGCAATTGACCGGGGTCAGTGTCACCACATCCAATTACCCCGGCACCACGGTTACCTACACCCGGGGCGCCATGAGCTACCGCCCCTGCCAGACAGTGGTCTGCGGCGGGGACTGCCGCCGCTGCGCTTCCGCCCGGGGAGACTGGGATCGGGCCGAGGTCATCGACGTCCCCGGCACCTATCGGCTGGACCCCCGGGCCCAGGCCGAGCGGATCGCGGTGGATATGATCCGGGAGGGAGACATCCTGGTCAATGTCATCGACGCCACCAACCTGGAGCGCAATCTCAACCTCACCCTGCAGTTATTAGAATTCGGCAAGCCCACCATCGTCGCCCTCAATATGTGGGACGAGGTCCGGCACAAGGGCGTGGATATCGATGTGCCTGCCCTCTCCGAGCGGCTGGGCGTCCCGGTGATCCCCACCAGCGGGATCAGCGGGGAGGGGCTCATGGAACTGCGCGGCCGTATGATGCAGGCCCCCAAGGCTGCGGGGGAGCCTCTCACCGATGATGAGCGATGGGAGCGCATCGGCCGGATCGTGACAGACGTACAGAACCTAAGCCACCGGCACCACACCTTTTTGGAGCGCATCCAGGATATGATGATCCATCCCGTGACCGGCGCGCCTTTTGCGCTTATATCCCTGGCGTTTATATTCTATGTGATCATCCAGGCGGGAGAATGGCTGGTGGGGTGGCTCGATCAGTTATTCGCCCTCGCCTACACACCCCTTGTCAATCTCGTCAGCGGGTGGCTGGGGGGCGGGGGATTCTTCCACGATATATTGCTGGGGCAGCTTGGCGCTCCCATCGATTATGAAGCGGCCATGGGGGTATTGACCACCGGAGTCTACGTGGCCCTGGGCCTCGTGCTTCCCTATGTGCTGGTTTTTTATCTGGTTATGGGCTTTCTGGAGGATCTGGGATATCTGCCCCGGGTGGCGATACTCTTTGATCGGCTGTTTCACATGGTGGGGCTCCATGGCTACTCCGTACTGCCCATGATGCTGGCCAGCGGATGCAATGTCCCCGGGGTGCTCGCCATTCGCAATCTGGAGTCCCGGCGGGAGCGGTTCATCACGGCTGTGATCACCTGCACCACCATTCCCTGCATGGCCCAGACCGCCATCATCCTGCGGGCGGTAGGGGCTCGGGGTACGGTATTTGTGCTGATTCTCTTTTCCGCCCTGGTGCTGGTCTGGATCGCCCTGGGCCTGCTATTGGGCGCTACCGTCAAGGGGAGTACGCCGACCCTGTTGATCGAGGTGCCTCCCTACCGGCTGCCGTCACTGAAGACCCAGTTCCAAAAGCTCTGGATGCGCTTGCGGTCCTTTCTCAGGGAAGCCATTCCCTATATGCTGGGGGGTATCCTGTTTATCAATCTGCTCAATGTCACCGGTGTCATCCACTGGCTGGGGAACCTGGTGCGCCCCCTGGTATCCGGGATATGGGGCCTGCCCGATGAATCCGTCGCCGCCCTGATCCTCGGCATTATCCGCAAGGACGCGGCGGTGGCGCTATTGGAGCCCCTAATGCTCACCAACGCCCAGGTGGTCACTGCCACGCTGGTATTGATATTGTATTTCCCCTGCGCGGCGACCTTTGCGGTGCTTGCCAAGGAGCTGGGGATCAAGGACCTCGTCAGGGCGTTCTCTATCATGGCCGCCACCACACTGGTAGCCGGGGCGCTGATTCGCTTCATCATGGGCGCCTTCGCCCCCGGGCTGGTACTGGCGCTGCTCTGGGTCATCACCATCGGGCTGTTCATACTGGGGTCCTATATGGGGCATCACAGCAATAGGAGGCAGACGTTATGAAAGATACAGACCGCGTATGCAGGGCGATCCTGGATGGATTGGATGTACCCGTCGTCTTTGTGGATACCGGCCATATCATCCGGTATATGAACGAGGCGGCGGCCGCCCAGTACCGGAAAAGCGGCGGCTATGATCTTATCGGGCAGGGCATCATGGACTGCCACAATGATCATTCCTGCCGGATCATTCGCGAAATATTCGACCGGATGGTAAATGAGGGTGTGGATGAAGTGGAAATCTACCGCCGGCCCGGTAAAATCGCCTATATGACGGCGGTGCGGGACGGGGCGGGCGCTCTGCTCGGCTACTACGAGAGATACGAGACGACACCTGATCAATAACAATCAATTCACAACAGGAGGAATGCATCATGAAAACAATCTTTTTGACGGCACTGCTTGTGTTTGCCATGGCTCTATTGGGCTGCGGCGGGACAGATGAGAATCCGGACGCGTCGGCCACACCGGGGGGTTCGGGACTCAGCGCCGAATTGACGGAAACAGGGGAGAACGGGCGTACCTTTCAGTATATCCTCACCAACAATTCGGACTCCGATGTGACGCTGACCTTTTCATCAGGGCAGGAGTACAATTACATCCTCTGGAGAAATGAGACCATGGTCTATTCCTACGAACAGGTCCGGTCCTTTATCCAGGCGTTTCATGAACGGACGCTGAAACCCGATGAGTCCCTTGTGTATGATATTGCGCTGGAGGAATACCCGCCGGATACCTATGTCCTGGAGGCCTATATGACACTCTATGAACCGGACCAGGAGAGCCCGGCCGAGTATCGCCAGACGCTTACGTTCACCATCGCCGATTGACGGTCTAGTCCTTCTTGGCGTATTTGATGATCTCCACATCGTGGAGTATCACCATCAGACCCTCGGTGATCATGGGGTCGATGATTTTGACGATCTCATTGATCCGCGCTTCGGTGTCCACCACCTCGATGACGATGGGCAGGTCCTGGGATAGCACCTCGATCCCCTTGGTATGGACCCGGCTGTTGGCCCCGAAACCCTCGATCCCACGGACGGTGGTGGCCCCGGCCAGGCCGTGCTCCTTGATCGTCTTGATGATGGCGTGATACAGCGCCTCATGCTCCCATTTGTCCGACTCCCCGATGAATATTTTCAGCAGTTTTCCCTTGCCTTCGATCTTCATAGTCCCCTCCTCATAATATCCATTGTGTGATCGAGCGGCCCGCCGCCACGCCCCCGAGACTGAGTATCAGGGTCAATCCTATATTGGCGGCCCCCAGCAAATAGCTGCCGTCGCTCAATAGGTTCATTGTCTCGTAGCTGAAGGACGAAAAAGTGGTGAATCCCCCCAATAGTCCCGTCACCAGGAAGAGCCGCATGCCGGGCGGGATCAGATCGCTTCCGATGCTCAATTCCATGATCAGTCCGATCAGCAGGCCGCCGAGCACATTGACGATCATGGTCCCGTAGGGGAATTCGGACCCCCACCATTTCTGCGCCCCCAGGGATACGATATAGCGCAGGCACGCTCCCATAAAGCCTCCGAGTCCCACATAGAGCAGTTTCATTGTCGTCTCCTTACATTATTATCATATCGCATTGCAGCGCAGACTCTCCTAAGGAACTGTCAGTTTAATTCTGTGAAAGCATTACTTTTGCTATTATATCGTTATCTGCTAAGCGATTCAATTTCGCAAATATTAAGTGGCCATTATATTAAAAAGAGATGCTCCTTCAGAGGGCATCTCGAATCCTTTTGCTCCTTTTCATAAAGAAAAGAGTGGGAGCGCGAGGACAACGCCCTCGTAGGCACAATCAATACGGCCCCAATCCTATCGCCGTCGCCAGCAGCAATAATCCCCCGGTCAGCACCAGTGTTATCAACTGGAGCGCCCAGGTGAACTTGAACCACTTGCCGTAGCCGATGCCTGCCAGCCCCAGGCCGATGAGTAGCACCGCGTTGGTGGGGAAGAACACATTGCTGTACCCGTCCCCGAATGCGAACGCCAGCACCGCGGTCTGTCGGGTGAGATGGGATAGGTCGGCCAGGGGCGCCAGCACCGGCATCACCAGGACCGCCTTGGCCGAGGCGGAGCCGATAAAGAAATTTAAAACCAGCACCACCAGATACATCCCCAGGGAAGCCGCGCCCCGGCCCGCCTGGGTGATCCTATCCGCGGCGTAGTACATCAGGGTGTCGATGGTGCCGCTTTCGCTCATGATGTATTTCACGCTCACCGCCAGCAGTATCAGCAGTATCCCGGGGGCCACGTCTGCGATCCCCCGGCCCATTACCTTCCACAGTGCCTTGCCCCGCAGTCCCGCGATCCGCCCGGCCCCGATACCGCCGGTGAGAAACAGCAGCGCCACCACCGGCAGGGAGTAGTCGGAGAGCCCTGTCTGGGCGAATATGACCACCAGGACCACGATCAAAAGGATGGCCCCTGTGAACCACCGCGCCGCTTTCCCCAGCCGCTCGGCGTCCTCGGCCGCCACGTCAGGTATGGCGGCCTTGGCGACCATGGTTTTCTTCTCCACCTTTTTTGCATGGCGAACGAGGAACAGGGCCAGCACGCCATAGATCAGTACAAAAACCAGCAGCCGGTAGGGGATGCCGGAGAATAGGGGCAGTTCGGCGATCCGCTGGGCCACCCCCACGGTGAAGGGATTCATCACCCCGGAGGCGAACCCGAATCCCACCGAGAGCAGGCTCATCCCCAGGCCGGTGAGCTTGTCCCATCCGAAGGACAGCGCCAGCGCGATGGCGATGGGGATCAGCAGCACGCTCTCCTCGAATATCCCCACAAAGGAACCCAGGGCCATAAAGAGAAGGGAAATCCCGCAGAGCACCAGGTACTTGCGGTGCCCGTAGCGCGCGACCACCCGGTTGATGAGGTGATGGATCACCCGGCAGCGGTTGAGGATCCCAAAGCTCGCGCTCAGTATCAATAAGAACAATATGATGACGATCACCATGGCCCCGTCACTGCTCCACAGCACTTCCGCAGGAGCGGTGAACCACCGCCAGACCGGCAGGGGAGACTGGGCCGTATAGGCGAACGAATCCGGCTGAATGGTGGTCACACCCTCCACCGTGACCCGCTCGTAGGCCCCCGGCGGGATCACCCGGGTGAGAATACCGGCGGCGGTCATCAATAGCAGCAGGATGATCGCGGAGGTGACGAATGTCCGCACCCCGATCTTGATGGCGGTGCCGGGCTGATTCAACATACTGGATCCCCCTTTTATGAAGTGCAGTGATAAAGACTTGTCTATAGTATAGAACTTGTCTACTGGTATGGCAAATTCTTTCGTGTCCTTTTCCCATACCGGCTTTGGGGTGTGGTATGCTATAATGGAATATGATTTTTTATATAACAGGCAGGTCTATTTGATGCGGTTAAAAAGAGCGGTTCTCATCGGACTACTGGCACTCACATTCACGCTGCCGGGCTGCGCCTGGCACCGGGATCTATTGGACCGGTCCCTCACCGTGGCCCAGTTGCGGGGGACGCTGCGGGTGGGTGTCGCTCCCATGGGGGCCCCCTTCGCCTATGAAGAGGACGGACAGACCAAAGGATACGCCGCGGACGCCACCGCCCTGCTCGCCTCCGGCATGGGGCTCGATATCGAGTGGGTGATCGCCGACCGGGAGACCCTGGCCGAGAAACTCGCCGCTTACGAGATCGATATCGCCGTGGCCGACGCCGTACCCGGCGCGGAACAGGACCGGCAGTACCATCTGATCGGCCCCTATTTTCACGATCCCTACGTCTATGTGTATCCGGCGGGCCGTGAGGACACGGAGTTTACCGATATCGCCGCCTGGGAGGAAGATCCCGCCGCCGGCGAATCCTATGTGCTCTGCCCCACCTGGGCAGACGCATTGCTCACCGTCGATGACGGGGGGGCCGAGGCGGCGCTGCTGCCGTTGAGCGCGGCGGCCGCGCTGCTCTATGACTGGGAGGGATATGCCGCGGTGCGGGCCGGGGGGGAGCACGCCTCCTATATGATGGTCATGCGCCAGGAGGACGGGCGCATGGCCCAGGCGGTCTCCGATGTCATGGATACGGTGACAAATACCACCGCTTTTACCGATCTGCAGGATAAATGGTACGATATTCTTTCGGAATAAGCATCATTCGTATTACGGTCTGTATTTTCAGGCTGTGATAAAGCCTGAATTCATGTTCTGTACGGATCCTCGATGAGGTGTTTCCAGTAGCGCACCGGCATATAGCCGCGGCGCTGCCTGGGGTTTTTGCGGGTGGCGATGGCCGCCCGCTTGTAATATGTCTTCCACGCCTCCTGGTATGCGATTTCCTCTTCATCAAATTCGGCCTCCACATAGGGTAGACTTGTAAGCTGCCATTCCCCTTTGCGGCCCAGGGCGGCGAGACCCCGTTTCACATCGTGGATGATCCAGTCCATATCCGCCATCCGCTTTGCGAAATGAGGGGCGACGAGCCCGATCACCTGCCCGTCGGGGGAGATGGAGCTGTAGTAGATCCCGCCGGTGGTCTGGCGGAACCGGATCAGTCCCAGCATCCGATGATTCTCAAAAGAGACCCTGTCCACCATGCGCAATACGGGGAGCAC
>ENA-ORCX01000584-ORCX01000584.1-marine-metagenome-genome-assembly--contig:-NODE-584-length-11291-cov-2.271268_pt1 | contig 11291 bp, 8 predicted proteins | sample MGYA00248630_ERZ508518 | MGnify/ENA primary metagenome ERZ508518 (study PRJEB26188, sample SAMN06268768) | marine metagenome | isolation source: Bioluminescent Bay, La Paraguera, Puerto Rico | place...
GGTTGGCCTGAAAGATCCGCCCGTCGGGCGCCAGTTGCAGCAGTGCCACCGGCAGCGGTTCGAACAGCGGCCCGTCGATGCGCGAGGTCGCGCCGTCGCCGGTCAGGGGCAGCAGGACCAACTCGCGCCGTCCGGCGCTATTGGCGAATTCCACCAGTTGCGCCGCGACCACCCCCTCGGGGCCCGGTAATGAAACCACGCCCGAGCCCGAGGGCGCCGGCCCGCCCAGGGCCTGGCCCAGGGTGCGGACCCGTCCGCCCAGCAGGCGGCGGGCGGCCTCGTTCATGAACAGGATCGTGTCGTTCCGCCCCACCGTCAGCAGCGGCAGGCCCAGCCCCTCGATCCCGCGGGCGGGGCCGGGATCGGCCCGCTCGTCGAAGCGCCAATACACCATGTCGCCGGGCAGCCGGTGCGCGGCGACGCGCACATGGCCGTGGCGGGTCACCACGTCCTCATGCGCCGCGCCACGCTCTTCGCTGCGGGCCAGCAGGCGATGGATCACCGAGGCGGGATCGGCGAAAAGCCCGCCAAGCGCGCGGATCAGGGTCCTGGCCCCGTCGCCCTCGGGGCCGAACCGTTCGCGCGCCACGGCGTTGCGGTAGGTGACGCGCCCGTCGCCGTCGGTGACAAAGCCCGGCGCGGCGTCCCGCCCGGCAAAGGCCCGCGCCAGCCGGACGGCCCCGCGCGCCGCGGCGGTCGCGCGCCGGTGCACGAAGCTCAGCACGGCCGTCAGGGACATCAGGCTCAGCCCGATGCCCGCCAGCACCGGCCCGTACAGCGGGCCGGGAACGTGAAGCGAAGCCCCCACCAGCAGCAGCGCAACCGCCAGCACCTGCCACGCGCGCGCCGCGAAAGCGGCCGCGACATAAGAGAGCGAATCGGATCCCTGTGCCGTATTCGACACGCGCAGCCCCCGTTGCAATTCATCCATTCGCATTTCGACGCTAAGTGGTTAAGCGCCGCTTAATTTTGCCGAGAATAGCAACCGGCGGTTGTTGCGCCTACCGGGATTATTCGCGCCTGAGAACGGCACCGTAAAACCCGTCGCCGCCGTCCAGCGGGGTCAGCCGGCGGCTGACCTCGAGCGTGAAGCCCGGACGCCGCGCCACGAAGGCCGCGACCTGCGCGGCGTTCTCGTCGTGCAGCAGCGAACAGGTGGCATAGGCCAGGCACCCGCCCGGCGCCACCAGCGCCGCGGCCCGGTCCAGGATGGCGGCCTGGGTGGCGGTAAGGCGCTCCAGATCCTGCGGCGAGAACCGCCATTTGCCCTCGGGGCTGCGCCGCCACGCCCCGCTGCCCGAACAGGGCACGTCGCAGAGCACGAGGTCAAAGGGCGCCTCATCCTCCAGCTCGTCGCCCCGCAACAGCCGCACCTGCACGCCCGCCCGGCCCGCCCGCGCGGGCAGGTCGCGCATCCGCTGCGGCGCGGCGTCATGGGCATGGAACCGGGCCTCGGCCCGGCCGGCCATGGCCAGCGTCTTGCCCCCGCCGCCGGCGCAGTAATCCAGCACCTTCATCCCCTCCGAGACCGGCAGCAGATCGGTGATGGCCTGCGAGGCGGCGTCCTGCAGTTCCACCAGCCCTTCCTGGTAGGCGGCGGAGCCCTGCACCCTCCGGGCGTTCTCCAGCACCTCCAGCGCGGTGTCGGACAGCGGGTGCGGCGCGGTCGCGATTCCCTCCTCGGCCAGCCGCGCCCGCGCCTCGCCCAGCGTTGCCCGGCGCAGGTTGACCCGCAGGAAGACCGGCGCGCGCTTGCGCAGCGCCTGCATCACCGGGGCGAAATCCGCCCCCAGGCTGTCGCGCAGCCGCGGCGCCAGCCAGTCGGGACAGTCGAGCGCCACCGCCTCCGGCAGGTCGCTTTCGGTGAGCGTCAGCCCGGCCTCTTCGGCCGTCAGCGGCGCCGGCGCATGCCCCTCGCCGGTAAAGATTTCGCCGGGATCGCGCCCGCCGGCGCGCAGCGCACCCAGCATCAGCCCGCGCCCGGTCTCCGCCCCGCCGAGCGCGGCGTAGGAACGGCGGCAGCGCAGTGCGTCGAAAACATGGTCGCGGATCGCCGCGCGGTCCTTGGACCCGGCAAAGCGGCTGCGCCGCGCCCAGGTGGTCAGCGCCTTTTCGGCCGGCTCCCCGCCCAGCACGGCGTCGAGCAGCCCGATCGCCGCATGGATGCGTGCGGCGGGCGTCATGGCATCAACCGATACTTGAGGGTCGCCGTCGAAGTCATTGGCAACTCTGCCAATTTCGACCCCGGAATAAGATCGGGGTTTCGTGGGCGATCCGCAGATCGTGACCGTTTATGAAAATCGCTACGCCGCATCAGCCCGCATCAGTCGTTGTGTCTCGAGTCGCAGGTCTACACTGGTGCAAGGCGGGATGCGAGGCCACCGAGCGCGCGCTGACACACCGGCGATCCCGTGGCCGGGCTGCCCGCGGGCAAAAAAACGCGCCCGCCCCGGTTGCGGGGCGGGCGCGTCCTGTGCTGCTCAGAGCGCCACTTCCTTGGACTTGAAGGAAATCGCTCTGGTCTCGGGCGTGGCATCCGCGATCTTGCGGATGTCGCCCCAGCAGTGCTTGTAGTCCGGCAGGACAAGCTCGTTGACGCCGGGGTTGACCACGTTGCCCTGGCTGCCCGCCGGCGAGCCGAACACCATCGCCACCTGGCCGCGCTTGGCCGTCGGCGTCGGATAGGCCATGCCCTGGGTCACGCCGTTGTCGTTGACGATCTCCAGCAGGTCGCCGGGGTTCAGGCCCAGGTCGACCATGTCGTCGGGATTCATCTCGACGAAGGGATGCGGGAAACGATCCTGGATAAAGTCGTTTTCCTGATCCAGGAACTGGTTCTGCCAGAAGATGTTGGCCCGGACGTTGTTGATCCAGAACTTGTGGGCCGCCTTTTCGCGCGCCTTGCCCGGCGCCTGCCAGCCGCGCCAGCCTGCGGCACAGAACAGCGCCTTCTTGTCGTCGCGCCCATGCCGGTCGAAGGTGCCGTCGGCATAGAGCCGCTCGGTCCCGACCAACTGGCCGTTCTCGTAGCCGACCACCGGTTCCTGGACCCCGTTGTTCCCCATGGCGCGCAGGCGGTCATAGGTCACGTCCGGGTTGCCCTGGTTGTAGCCGTCCATGAAGGCGTCTTCCTCGGTCTGCCAGTCATAGCCCTTGAACTGGTCGGCATAGGCATCGTTGCCCATGTCGCGCAGCACACGCTCCATGTTCTGCGCGATGCCGGCGGCGATCAGGCAGTCGGGCCTGGAATTGCCGAACGGGTCCATGTAGCGCTCCGACAGGCGCATCCGCCGCTCGCCGTTCATCGAGGTGAGGTTCATCTCGTTGGCTTCGCAGGCCGGCAGGATGACATGGGCGTTCTGGCCGATCTGGCTGTGGATGATGTCCACGTCCACCACGAACAGCCCGCCCGCGTTGATCGCGGCGACGATCGCGTCGACCACCTGTTCCCGGGTACCGCCCGCGGCGGCGTCGATGGCGTCCTTCACCATGTCGGACCGGCGCTTGTGGACCCGCTTGAACTCGGACGCGTTCAGCGTGGTCTTGTAGTGGTCGCAGGCCCAGATGTGGTGCACGCCGCCCAGGCCCCGGATCAGGAACTGGTCGATATATTCGGCGGGCCGCCCCACATGCGCATCCGAAGGCCGATAATAGCCCTCCTGGTGCCCGCCGAGGCGACAGACCCCGCCGCCCTCGCGGCCGATGTTGCCGGTGGCCAGCGCGATGTTCACCAGGGCGCCGATGGTGCGGTAGTTGTCGTTGCCCCAGATGATGCCCTTTTCATAGGCGGTGACGCATTTACGGCGGCTGCCGTCGTCATGCGGCTTGGCGATCCATTCGGCGGCCTTGACGATGTCGGCGGCCGGGACGCCGCAGATCTCCGCCGCTTCCTCGACCGAGGTGCGGCAGCTTGCCATCGCGTAGTCGAGGCTGCCAAGCCCCGCCGGATGCGCACTGTCCTGCGCCACAGCCTCGCCGTTCTGGAAGGTCGAATTGGCGATGAAATCCGCATCCACCCAGCCGTTGTCGACGATATGGGTCAGGATGGCGTTGAAGAGCGCCATGTCGGTGCCTTCGTTGATGGCAAGATGCAGGACGTTGTCCTTGCCGGCATATTGCTCGGACGCGCTGATCGTCAGCGTGCGGCGCGGATCGACGACGACCATCTTCGCGCCGTTCTGCAGCCCCGGCACCATGTGGTTCAGATAGAGGTTGGTCTGGGTCTCCATCGAATTCGCGCCGACCATGAAGATCGTGTCGGTCAGCCCGTAATCCTTGTAGGCGTAGTTCAACTCGCCCACGCCCATGTCCCGGGTCGAATGGACCTCGGAGTTATAGGCCGGGCGGTTGTGGATCCGGCAGTTCTTGATCTTCATGCTCTCGAAATAGAGCTTGCCGGTGCCCCAGGTGTTCTCATACCCGCCGGCCGAGCCGCCGTGGTCGAACATCGACACCACGAGATCATCCTCGGAGCCTTCGGTCACCACCCGCGCCGTCACCCGCGCCACGAGGTCGAGCGCGTCGTCCCAGGTCGTGGGCTGCCAGACGCCGTTGCGCCAGACCTTGGGGTCCGACAGGCGCTGCTGCTGCGTCCCCGTCACCGTGGAGGGGCGGTTTTCGGCCATCCGCGCGCCGCGGATCGACCCGAGGCCGGAATTGACCACGCAGTTCACATCCGGCTTGACCACCAGCTGCACGTCTTTGCCGTCCTGCTTGACGATGTTGTACATCGAAGGGGCGTACCACGCTTCGGTGTCCTGATACTGCTGTTCGCTCAGGTCCACGCCGAACTTGTTCTCGCCGGGGGCGGTGCCGCCCTGCTTGTTCATCGGCCAAGTGTAGGCTTTGTAGCCGCAGCCGACGATGCAGTAGTGCCAGGTTACATTGTGCTCCTTCGCATCCGCCGGGATGATCGGAAGCCGGTCTATCTGTCTTTTATAAGCCATGATCTCTCCCCCCTCACAGCACGTTGGACAGACGGCCGTAAATCAGCTCGTCCACCCCTTCGGCATAGATGTCGCCCTTGTCGTCCACGCGGAGGACGAATTGCGGCAGGTTGTTGGTGGCATGGCCCCAGACCTGCTGACCGCCCGCTTCTGCGTCGAACCGTGAGTGGTGGCCGGGGCAGTTAAAGGTTTTGTCTTCGCCGTTGTAGCTGAGCATCCAGCCCTTGTGCGGGCAGAGCACCGAATAGGCGACGATATCGTTATCCGGCCCGACGCCGCCCTCGACCGCCTGCCCGAGCTTGAGCAGAACACCCGGGCTGTCGGCGTCGGGATATTCGATGTCCATCGGCTCGTTCACCACGAGGTCCGAGACATTGCCGAGCTTGTTGGGCGGGTACTCCACCCGCGCAAGGCTCCGCGCCTGCGCCTGTTGCGCAGGCAGCACCGTGGACGCCGCAGCCCCTGCGGCGCCCACAAGGCCGCCGCGCAGAAACTGACGACGGCCCGCATCGACCAGCCGATTGCATTTCATCGAAAAACCCTCCCTTGCTTTTCCGCATACCATGGTAGGCGGCAGCAAGGCGGCTGCGCGACGCGCCCGAGGGCGATGCCGCGCTGCGGCTGTGTATTGATTTCAAAGGGGTTTTTCGGCCGTTCGGAAATCCGAACATTTTCGGCCGGTCGTCAGAGGCCGAATTTCTGCATCTTTTCCCACAGAGTCGTGCGCGACACCTTCAGCAGCTTCGCCGCCTCCAGGATATGCCCGTCCGTCCGGGCCAGCGCCGCGACGATCTGCTGCCGTTCGGCGGCGTCGCGCGCCTCGGCCAGGGTTGAGAAGCGGTCGCTCTCCGCCCCCAGTTCCGGGAAGATGTCGGATGGGAACAGCCAGTCCCCCTGGGCGGCCTCGACCGCCCGCAGCAGCCGCGCCCGCAGCTCGCGCCCGTTGCCGGGCCAGTCATGGGCGCGAATGGCGCTCTCGGCATGCGAGGACAGCCCCTTGAGCGGAGCGTCCCGCCGGCCGTTCAGCGCTTCGAAGAACTGCGTGGCCAGCCAGACAGCGTCTTCGGGCCTTTCCTCGAGGGGGGGAATGAAAATCTCGTGCGTCTTGAACAGGTACAGAAGGTCGGCCCTCAGCCCCCCTGCCCCGGCGTTCTCGTCGGCGACGGGCCAGTCCGACGCGACGACCCGGAACGGCGCCCCGGCCGACAGGATCCCGATCAGACGGTCCTGCGACGCCTGCGAAAGGCTTCCCAGCCCGTTGAGATGCAGTGTTCCCTCGCCAACCTCGGCGATGGCTTCGGTCAGCGCCGCGTCGTCCCCGGGGGTGCGATGCGCGTTGACCTCGACAAAGGGGGCGGCGCGCCGGTCGGACAGGTCGTGGATTCTGCGCGCCAGGCGCGCCTTGCCCAGCCCCTTGCCGCCCCGGATCAGGACCGGATGGTCGCCCTCGGCATATTCGGCCGCCAGCGCATCGACCCGGCGCGCACCCTCGGAAATGCCGGTCTGAGGCGGCAGATCCACAATCTGTTCGGGGCGCAGGATCAGCGCCAGCCGGCTGAGGAACCCGCCCATGTCGAAGGGCTTGGTGATGTAATCCGCCGCCCCGGCCCGCAACAGCCGCACGGCCTGATCGATCCCGCCCTGTCCGGTGATGAACAGAAAGGGCGGCGGCGTGGTGGTGCGGCAGAGCGTTTCATACAGCTCCTCGCCCGTTCCGTCCGGCAGGCGGATGTCGCAGACCACGGCGTCGACCGGCTGACGCGGGGTCCGGATCGCGGACACCCCGCGCCCCATCAGCTTGACCCAGGTGACGGCGGCCCCTTCGAGCTCCAGCCGCTGGTGGATCGATCCCCCCATGATCTCGTCGTCTTCGACGAGGACGATGTGCCGGCCCGTCAGGCTCATGCCGCCTCCGCCCTGGGCAGAAACACCACCAGCGAGGTCCGCCCGCCATCCCTGATATGCCGGATGCGCCCGTTGAGGCCCGCGACGAGGTCATGAACCAGCCGCAGGCCCACGCCGCCGCCCGGCGCGACCGGCGCCGAGGACATCAGGCGGTCGAGGTCCTGCGCGCTCAGCCCCCGCCCATCGTCGGTGATGGTCAGTTCGACCCCGCCTTCGTGGGGCCCGACGCTCAGGCCGATCCTGCCGCCCTCGGGCGCCGCCGCAGAGGCATTCAGAAGCAGGTTGAGAACGATCTGGCGGACCGGCGCGGCCGGCAGCGACGCCAGATCCGCCATGTCGGCCCGAACCTGCCAGTCCAGGCGCTGCCCCTTCCGCGCCGCCTCGGGCTCGAACAGCAGCTTCAGGTCGTCGAAATCCGTGCGCCGCAACGGAAGGCCCCCGCGGTCGAGGCGGTTTTCGTCCAGGATGGCGCGGCTTACATCCTTCAGGTGCACCAGCCCGCGCTCCAGCAGCTCGACCGATTTCTGCACCACGTCGGGCCGGTTGGCATAGGTGCGGATGGTGTCGACGCTGTTGAGAAGCCCGCCCAGCGGGTTGTTGATCTCATGCGCCAGCGACGAGGACAGCCGCCCCAGGCTGACGAACCGCTCGCGCTCGGCCAGCCGCTTCTCGGCCTCGGCCCGCGCATCGATCGCCCCGGTCATCGTGTTGAAGGTCCGCAGCAGACGGGCCAGCTCGGTATCCGAGCTCGGGATCTCGGACTCCGGTATCCGGCCGGGGGCGCCGCCTGCACTGTCCATATGCTGTGCCAGAACCGTCACCGGCTTGAGCATCCGCGCCACTAGGAAATACCCCGCGAAGGCAAGCAGCGCGGTGGCCCCCGCATTGGCCAGGAGAAGGTAGAGCGTGACCCGCTGGCGCTCGGCCAGCAGGTCGCCGACATCGATCTCGGTCACGATCTGCCCGACCGTGCGCCCCGCCACCAGCAGGGGCGCGCGCACCCGCACCTGCGGCGCGTTCCCCGATGCGGTCAGCCCGGACAGGTCCGACGCGTCCTCGGAAAACGGGGCGGCGTTGCTGTCGACGGGTGCGCGGACCGGGTCGGTCGCGGCCAGCACCCTGTTGCGGTCGTCTGCCACGACCGTGAACAGCATCCGCTGTCCATCGGATGCAGACCGGGCCCTGTCCAGGGTGTCATAGACCTCCCACACGTCCTTGTGCAGGACCAGCGGCCCCAGCGCGACCGACAGCCCCTCGACATGCAGCCGCGCGATTTCCCGCAGCCTGTCGTCATGCAGGCGGCTGAGCGACCGCAGCACCTGTTGCGACGCGACCATGCCCAGAACGATCATCAGCACGCCCATGGCCAGGGCGACCCGAAGCGTGATCGGGATGCGGCTGATCGTGCCGTCCCTCATCCGGCCTGCCCCAACTCCGCCATGCGCGCGGCGATGCCGTCGAACAGCCGGACATCCGGCTCGGCGATCCGGTCGAGGAACAGCAGGTCCAGCGCCTCGCGCCCGGCCGCGGTTCTGTCCATCCCCAGCAGCGCGCGCTGCAGCGACAGGATATCGGCGTCCGCCATGCGGCCCCTCCGCGCCGCGAAGGGCGGGAAGCCCAGCCATTCGGAGCGGGAAACGACCCGCGTCCGCGCCACGAGGTCGGGTTCGACCGCGGCCAGCGCCTCCCAGACATATCCGTCGACGCTGCCCGAGCGCACGAGGCCCCCGGCCACCGCCCGCACCACGTTCCGGTGCCCCCAGGTGAAAATGGTGCGCGCGAAAAAGCTGTCGGGCGTCTCGCCCATCCGGGCGAGGTCCGAGGCGGTGACCAGAAATCCGGAATTGCTGTCGGGGTCGGAAAAGGCGTGCATGCCGCCGCGCAGATCCGCGAGGCCGGTGGCCGCGTCCCCGGCCGAGGCGATGAGATAGGACTGATAGCGGGGCTGCCCGCGCCAGACCGGCACCCCCAGCAGGGACAATTGCCCGCGGTGCTGCAGGAAGGGATAGCCGCACACCCATGCGGCATCGACGGACCCATCCAGCAGCGCCCCGGTGATTTCCTGGTAGGTCCGGCGCTGGACGAGATCGATATCCCGCTCCATCCCTGCCGCCAGCGCGGCGCGCAGCCGTTCGATCACCGCCGCGTCGTTGTCGAGGAAAACCGGCGTCAGGGCGAGCCGGAACAGCGGTTGCGCCCGCAGCACCGAGGGCAGCGGCAGAAGGGCGGATGCGGCGACCGCCCCGATCAATTCCCTTCGTCTCATGAACACTCCTCCCCGCATGGGAGCCTACGCCGCCAGCACGATCCGGGGCAATCCCGTTCGAACCGCCCCCACGCCCCGGTCTCCGGCAGCCTGCGTTTTCACGCAATTTGCAGCGCCCTGACTGCCGGCACCAGCGCTATTTCGAAAATTTACGAAATAGCGCTTGACGCCGCCGCCGACTCTCCGCATTTTATTTCCATGAACATCGAATTAGCATCCCGTCAGCTCGAGGCGATCGGCAACGCCACCCGCTTGACCATCTACCGCACCCTGGTCCGCGCCGGGGAAAACGGGCTGGCCGTCGGTCAGTTGCAGGAGCGGTTGAACATGCCGGCCTCGACCCTGTCGCATCACCTCAAGCGGCTGGTCGATACCGGCCTGGTCCGGCAGGAACGGTCCGGGACCAGCCTGATCTGCCATGCCGAATACCCGGCGATGAAGGCCCTTCTGGGGTTTCTGGCGGATGAGTGCTGCGCCGACGAACGCCAGGGCAACGCCAAATCCGCGCCGGAGGCGGCATCGTCGGACACCGCCGCGTAAAAAATTTGGGTCCTATTTCGAAGTTACCGGAAAGATGGAAGGATAAGACATGACCACGAAAACTCCCCTCCCCGTCGCCGTCATCGGGGCCGGCCCCGTGGGCCTCGCCGCCGCGGCCCGGCTGCTCGAGAACGATCTGACGCCGCTGGTCTTTGAACGCGGCGCGCAGGTGGGCGCGACGATCGCCGAATGGGCGCATGTGCGCGTGTTCTCGCCTTGGGAATTCAACGTCGACGCCGCCGCCCGCGCCCTGCTCGAGGCCGAGGGCTGGCAGATGCCCGACCCCGAACACCTGCCCACGGGCGGCGAGCTGATCCGGGATTATCTGATCCCGCTGGCGGCCCATCCCGCGATCGCACCGCACCTGCGGCTGAATGCCGAAGTCACCGCGATCACCCGCCAGGACCGCTCCAAGCTGACCTCGGAGGGCCGCGATGATGCGCCCTTCGTGATCGTCTGGCGCGATGGCCAGGGCACGCAGCACCGCACGCTTGCCCGCGCCGTGATCGACGCCTCGGGGACCTGGGTGCGCCCCAACCCGATCGGGCGCGACGGCCTGCCGGTCGAGGGCGAGGTCGAGAACGCCGACCGCATCGCCTATGGCATCCCCGATGTGCTCGGCTCCGAGCGGGCAAAGTACGAGGGGCAACATACACTGGTGATCGGGGCCGGGCATTCCGCCATCAACGCCGCGCTCGACCTGATCGAGCTGCAGGATCAGGCGCCGGACACCCGGATCACCTGGGCGACCCGCTCGGGTGGGATCGACCGGCTGCTGGGGGGCGGGCTCAACGACGCGCTGCCGGGCCGGGGCCTGCTGGGCCTGCGCGCGGCCGAAGCGCTGCGCGACGGGCGCGCCACCCTGCTGTCGCCCTACACCGTCCGCCGCCTGGCGGCCCAGGGCGGCGCATTGCAGGTCGAGGGGGAGTCCGGCGCCGAGGACAAGCTGTTCGATGTCGACCGGATCATCGTGGCCACCGGGTTCCGGCCCGACCTGACGATCTTGTCCGAGCTGCGGCTGAACCTCGACCCGGTGGTGGAAACCACCCCCGACCTCGCGCCGCTGATCGACCCCAACCTGCATTCCTGCGGCACGGTCCGCCCGCATGGCGTGGTCGAACTCGCCCACCCGGAAAAGGACTTCTACATCGTCGGGATGAAAAGTTACGGCCGCGCGCCGACCTTCCTGATGACGACGGGGTACGAGCAGGTCCGCTCGGTCGTCGCCGAACTGGCCGGTGACCCGGTCGCGGCGCGCGAGGTGCGGCTGAAACTGCCCGAGACCGGCGTTTGCAAGACGGGCCCGGCCCTTTCGGCGGCGGCGCGTGGCCTTGGCGAGGCCGAGGCAAGCCGCTGCTGCGCATGACTCGCCCGCAGGCAAAACCGGTGGGCAAGCCCGCCGGCGCCTGCAAAACTGAACCGACCACAGAAGGCACGCCACGCTGATGATCCTTTCCGAACGCATGCGGGTGATCTCTGCCCTGGGCATCGTCATGATCCTGACCTGGGGCAGCACCTTTTACCTGCTGGCCGTCCTGTCCGGCCCGATCCGGGCCGAGACCGGTTGGACCGCCGGAGAGGTCACGGCGGGCGTGTCGCTCGGCCTGCTGGTGTCGGGGCTTGCCACGGCGTTG
>ENA-ORCX01000586-ORCX01000586.1-marine-metagenome-genome-assembly--contig:-NODE-586-length-11210-cov-4.274499_pt1 | contig 11210 bp, 10 predicted proteins | sample MGYA00248630_ERZ508518 | MGnify/ENA primary metagenome ERZ508518 (study PRJEB26188, sample SAMN06268768) | marine metagenome | isolation source: Bioluminescent Bay, La Paraguera, Puerto Rico | place...
TCTTCATGTAGACAGGAACCGGACACAAGGGAGGGAAGAGTCATGAATATACTAATCATCAATACGGGAAGCTCGTCTGTGAAATACCAGCTAATCAACGCCCAGTATGAGCAGGTACTGGCCAACGGAAAGATAGACAGGATCGGGATGAAGGATCCGGTACTCATCCATCAGAAGAAGGGCGGGGAAGAGATCCTCGTCAAGCGGGAGATCCCCGACCACAGCGCCGCCATGGAGATCGTGCTCAGTACGCTCTCCGAAGAAACCATCGACGCCGTGGGGCATCGGATCGTCCACGGGGGCGAAAAATTCAAGGACGCGGTGGTGATCGACGAAAGTGTCGTCGAGGCCCTTACGCAGCTCGAGGCGCTCGCTCCGCTGCACATGGCCCCCAATATAGCGGGGGTGAAGGCATGCATGGGGCACCTGCCGGGCGTGCCCATGGCGGCCGTATTCGACACGGCCTATCATCAGACCATGCCCGAGCGGGCGTACCTCTACGGTATCCCCCTGGAGGTCTACAAGAAACACAAGGTCCGCCGGTACGGGTTCCACGGCACATCCCACCAGTATGTGGCGAAGCGGGTTCGCCAGATCCTAAAGCGCAACACCGAAAGCCTGCGAATCATCTCCTGCCATCTGGGGAACGGCTCCAGTGTGGCCGCCATCAAGTACGGCAAGGTCGTCGACACCTCCATGGGGTTCACCCCCCTGGAGGGCTTGGTCATGGGGACCCGGTGTGGCGACATCGACCCCACCATCGTACAGTACCTGATGAACGTGATGGATATGACGGCGGAGGAAACGATGCGCTACCTCAATACCAAATCGGGAGTGTTGGGACTTTCGGGGGTCAGCCGGGATTTCCGGGACCTGTTCGTCGCGGCCCGGGCCGGCAATCAAAACGCCGAGACCGCCATCGACATATTCTGTTACCGGGTGAAGAAGTATATAGGGGCCTATACGGCGGCCATGGGGAATGTGGACGTGATCGCGTTCACCGGGGGGATCGGGGAGAACTCCGCCGAGATACGGGTCCGGATCATGGCGGATATGGAGTTTCTCAGTATACAACTTGATCACGAGCGCAATGACTCCCAGAAGGGGGAACGGGTCATATCCTCCGACGACTCCGGGGTCACGGTCCTAGTGGTCCCCGCCAACGAGGAAATGATGATCGCAAAGGAAACATATCGCCTGCTGAAGCGGTAACGGGGTCATTCTTTAAAAAAGATATCGCCGCCTAATCGTAGGCGGCGATAGTATTCTGTACAATCCTATATAGTTTTTTAGGCGGAAGGGCGCTTATTCCTTTTCCGCCATAAACGCGCGGACTTCTTTCAGAAAGAGATCGGGCTTTTCCAGTCCGAATAAATGGGTGCAGCCAGGAAAGATCACGACCTTCGTCCTGGCGGGTATCTTGTCTGCGAGATAATAGGCTGTCTTCGACTGGTATACCGAGCCCGGGTCGGCAAAAAAGATGCCGGTGGGGACGTCAATTTTATGCAGTATGGGGCGGTAGTCCTGGAGCAGGAAGGATAGGTAAAAAGCCGCCGCCACATAGTCGGTATTGGGCGCCAGCATGCCGGTGATCATATTATCAAAAACCGGTTTGGGCAGTCTGGCCAATGCCGGATTATGCTGAAGATTGAATTCCCGAAAAAAGGCGGGGTAATCGTCGAACATCTGCTCTGCGGCCAGTATATTGTCCATTGGCTGTTCCTTGCCCTGCCCGAGCCCTTGGTCCCAGCCATCTTCGTTCAATAATTTCGGGGACATCTCACAGATGATCGTCTTCCCCAGCCTGTCTGTGCCGAATAATTCAATATATTTGTAGAGCACCGACCCACCCATGGAGTATCCGAGGAGTGTCACATCGGTCAGGTCGAGATGGAGGATCAGATCATGGACATCCCGTGCCAACCGTCCCATGGACAGCCCGGAAGTGGGGAGCGCGGAGCGGTTCACCCCCCGGAAGTCCGGGGCAATGCAGCGGTAGTCCTCCATCCCGGAAAATAGATCGTCGTACATCGAATGGGTGGAGTTCCACCCGTGGAGCGCGATGATGGGTTTACCGTTTTTGTCTCCTATCTCTTTGTAATAGATATGCACGTCGTCTTCGGTATAAAAATACGCCATGATAGCCTCCTGTTATTGGATACAGCCTTTTTTCAGCAGCGACCGGAATTGCTCCGCGTCGTGTCCATAAATGATCTTCGCGTCATTACGGGACGCGTATGATTCAATCATTGAAATAGTCCTGAGGTATCCCTCTCTGTCGTGGACCACCACGGGCACTATCGGGGTCGGACCCAGGTGCTTTCCGGTATAGATTGCATCGGACACTAGAAAATGATTGCCCCCTTTGGACAGCTCGACCATGAGACCTAGTATCCCCCAGGAGTGACCCGGTCCCAGATTTACGATGGTGACACCCGGAGAGAGTTGATACTCGATGGTATCGGACGGTATCGGTTGCCATGCAATATCCGCCCGCCGCCAGTTTTCGATGTCTGATGGGAGATGCGCGTCCATGTCTAGGCCGTTCTCATACGCATGTAGCGTTGCACCTAATTCCACCTGGCTGACAAAGATCGGGGTATTTTTAAATAAATGCAGGCACCCCGCATGGTCGAAATGCAGATGTGAAGCGATCACATATCGAATATCCTCGGGCTTTACCTCTATTGCGTCAAGCTGTGCCGGCAGATATCTTTCCTCAAAAGGTATTTGACGATAATCCTCCGGCCATTTCCCAAGCATGCCGGCGGGATCACAGCCCGTATCAAAAAGAATCAGTCCGTCGGTGGTCTCGATCAAATAGGCGGCTATGGAAACGGGCAGCCAGGTTTCTTTTGCAGACCCCCCGTCGGGAAGAATGAACGAATAGGGGAAATTCATAATGCCGCAATCCAGGGGAACTATTTTCATCATAAGCCTTCTTTCCCGGTCAATATTGCGTGTCCATATATAATTGTATAGCAATCCATGTAATAGTCAACGCTTTTCCGGAATTTAAGATAAAATTATTGATAATTTATTATCATGTTTTCTTCAATTTATTCCATAAATATCGCCGGGATATGGGAGGATGCAGCTATATTTTACATGTTTAGGTGGTGCAGGTGTAAACGAAACATGAGATAATTTTCGGGAATCCTGATCCTTATTTTGAATAGATTTAGATTTCTCCAGAGATAACGAAATCGGACAGGGGCAAAACCCCTGTCCGATATTTCTTATCCAATATCATTTTGTATCAACCAGTATCACCGGGTTATACCCTGTCCGCACTTTACGGTGCGTTAACAGTAATTGGAAAGTCATTCATAGCCAATTATTTTAGCCCAAAAACACGAAAAACCCTTGATACACAAGGGCTATATGGTGGAGGCGAGGGGAGTCGAACCCCTGTCCGAAGATCGATCCCCGGCGGCATCTCCGAGCGCAGCCGATCGTTTACATTCCCTCTACTGACCGCCTATCGGCAGGCTGACAGCTTCAGTAGCTTCATAAAGTCCGGCCTGGGGCAAAGCTTACCCAGGTTCGTTCCCCGTATGTTTGGCGCTCAGTCCGGCGCTACGGGAGACACCGGGTGAACGTAGCCGAGATTAAGCGGCTAGTGCGAAGTTTTCGTTTTTCGCGTTTGTGTTTAAGGTTCCAGGTTTTTTACGTGGCCCCGGAGTCCACGGCTCGCTTCCGCCGGTTTCACCATCCCCGTCGAAACCAGTACGCCCCCATATCCAATTGGCAAGGAACAAACAACCCCACCATTCCACCGGCAGGGCAACGATACTGTAACATATTCGCGTCTCCATGTCAATTCTGCGCGACGCGGCGTCATCCATGATTGTATATGCCGGTACGGTTCTGGTACAATACAACCAAATATATGCAATAGAGGCACGTATGCGAAATAGAAAATGGTTGAAAAGGCTCCTGATCGGACTGGGCGCCATATGTATCGTTCTGTACATCGTCTTCCCGGCAGGCATGGGCGTCTACGCGACATCCCGACATCCATCGGATGTGGGGGAACCGCCGGAGGGGTTTACTGAGCTGGACTTAACGGCCGCGGATGGGGTACGGCTCACTGCCTGGTACGCCCCGCCGCGAAACGGCGCCGCCATTATCCTGGTTCATGGGGCCAATGGCTCCCGGGAAGATGTACGGGCCCATGCCGGGATGCTTGCCCGGGAGGGTTTCGGGGTACTGGCCTATGACCAGCGGGGCCACGGGGAAAGCGGTGGGAAAGGAAACGCCTTCGGCTGGCAGAATAGCCAGGATGTGGGCGCGGCGGTATCCTATCTGAAAAGTCGGGAGGATGTGACGGCTATCGGGGCGCTGGGCCTTTCCATGGGGGGAGAGGTCCTGCTGGGGGCGGCGTCGGCGTATCCGGATATGCGCGCCATCGCGGCGGATGGGGCCACCCACAGGACCATTGAGGATTATCTGGCGCTTTCCGACCGGCGCAATATCCTCCGAAGCTGGACCACACGGGTGATGTATGGGACAGTCAGGTGCGTAAGCGGGCAGAAGCCGCCCCTGTCCATGGTGAAATCCATCGGGGAAGCGGCGGACACGTCGTTTCTATTCATCGCCGCCGGGGATGTGCCCGACGAGGGTGAATACGGGCTACGCTTTGTGGAATCAGCGGGGATAAGCGGCGCGCTGTGGACCGTCCCCGGGGCGGGGCACACCGGGGGTTTTTCCATGTGTCCGGCGGCATACCGGGAGCGGGTGACAGGGTTTTTCCGGAACGCCTTGATAGGCGAGGAGTGAAGCCAATGCGGATCCAATACGGACATTTCCACCGGTTCGGCGATATTCCCTACGCCAGGTGGGGGACAGGAGACAAGGTCATGCTCATCCTGTCCGGCGGACCGGGCAATATCGTCTCCAAAGGCTTGGGGACCCGGATGATGACCGGTCCCTTCGACGCCTTTTCCGGGGAATACACCATCTATTATCTGGGCAGGCGGCGGGGGCATCCCGCGGGCCATACCACCCGGGACATGGCGGAAGACTATGTCGAGCTCATCGAGGGAGAATTCGCCGGGTATGTGGATGTCATCGCCGGGATGTCCTACGGCGGGATGATCGCCCAGCACCTGGCGGTGGATTATCCCGATTCTTTCCGGCGTATGATTATCCTGATGGCGGCCCACAGGGTGAGTGATCCGGGCAAGGAGATCGACCGGGGCCTGGCCCGTCTCCTGATCGAGGGGAAAAAGAGGCAGGCGGCCTCCCTGCTTATCTCCGCCGTTTACCCCGGGGGATTGTTGCGCGGACTTTTAAAGGCTGGCGCCTGGCTCATGGGGCCGGCGCTCTTTCCCGGCAGCGGCCCCGCCTACCGCAGCGATTTAAAGATCGAGATCGAGGCCGAATGCGCCCATGATACCGCGGAGCGTCTTCCCGGACTGAGGGTGCCTGTCCTGCTCATCGGGGGCACGGCAGATGTCTTTTTCACACCACAGATCCTTCGGGAAACGGCGGGGCTGATGGGAGAGCATGTGATACTGAGGCTGTACGAGGGACGCGCCCACGGGGATCTGATCGAGGATAAACGGTTTATCCCCGATGTACGTGCATTTATCGAGGAGGTTATATAGATGGATCTTATCACCATCGTCTACATCCTGAATTTTACCCTGCTCATTCTCCACGAGATCGAGTCCGCCTATGAGCGGGAATGGGAGCTGTTCCATATGTCCGGCGGTGTCTCGGGATTTGTGCTGATGCACATCCCCCTGCTGCTGATATTGTTCTACGGGCTTATGGAGATCGGGACATATTCCGCCGTGGGGCTGATCGTCGGCATCGTGGCGGGGGTCGGAGGGCTGATACCCTTTTTGGTGCACAAGGTGCTGGTGAAAAGAGAAGGACACTTTAACCGTCCGTTGTCCCATTTCCTTTTCTATGGCAATATTGTGACCGGGCTTGCGACGGCGGGACTGTCGGTGTGGTATTTGATCGGATAATTCATTGAACCGTCCCCGTTTCATTATTACAGGAACGGGAGAGGGTGTCGATACTGTACGGTGTGCGCGGATGTGTGTCCGGAGGGGGGAGACCCGAATAGTGATTATAAAAAGTGATAAGGAGATATAGTATGATAAATAAATATAAATATATAATGATTTGCATTGTAATTATTGTAATGATGATTGATATTATTGTGTTGCCCTTAATTCATCCGCCAAAAAAACTAATAGTATATAATTTTATAAAGAATTACGATGTGTTTCAGTCTATAGCAGATCATTCTATGGATACTGAAGGGAATTTGTTTGTATGTAGAAGATTAGTTAATATATTTGGACCACGTAATATTAATAAAGATGTAGACCTGCCGCCGGTTGTTAGGCGAAATATACTTAAGCTAATAGTGAAACTTTCGTATAATGCTATTCAGGAAGGGGGTTCTCATCTTTATTTTCAAAGGAATGTCGGCGGGTATGAGCAAGGTATTATTTTCTGTGCTGATGATACTATCAAAGAATCAAAAAGCTACTATTATATAGAAAAGATAAAAGATCGTTGGTATTATTATGTAAAGTTGAATAATTAAATAAATACTGGTGCATACCTTGTCTTTTTGCATACTTGTCAACCAAGAGTACAATAACATTTTCTGAAAGCATCATCTATCATCGAGTTTCTAACCTCGGAATATATCTTGATTCTAATTATCATCTTGCAGAGAAGGATGAAAAATAGGGGAAACATGGGAACGGTTCTTTTATTTGTTCCCTTGCGATGCGATTGAGAAACAAGGGGACGGTTCTTTCGTACCTCTGCTGAGCCTTGTCCTTTTGCGGACCAAAAGAACCAAAAGTCCTTTTTTGCCGGGCCGGTGGCGTGGCGTCTCCCTTGGGGCTCAAGGCCGATAGGAGTGGCTCGGGGCATCGAGCCCCACTCGCCATTTGGATATAGCTAAAGAAATACCACATAAAAATTGCCGCCCGAAACATCCCGAAGGGATGCAGGGAATACGTGACGACTTTGCTCGCCATGGTGAAGTATTATACCATGGCTCTCTCGGCGGCTACGGCTAAATTTATCTTTTCCTTTCACCTCCAGGCCGCGCCAAAGCACGAGTCTTTATTTGGGTCGATCTGTGATTGTAGACAGGAAAGTGGGCTATGTGGACTTACTTATAGACAGCTTCTTCGTTCTAAATGAAGCCGGGTACCATTATCCGACTAGTATTATGTCCTGTATACGTCAAAATATACATATATACTATTTAGGAGAGACCCATGCAAAATCGTTATGTTGGCGATATCGGTGATTATGGGAAATACGCTCTTTTACGCGCAATCGCCCCCACGGGGTTTCCCTTAGGCGTCAATTGGTATCTGACCCCCGACGAGAGCCACAATGCGGACGGTAAGTACATCACCTACCTGTATGATGACCGTTTCCGGTTCCTTGATCGAGGTTTGTATCTCGCAATTAAAGATATCGTGGACAAGGGCGAAAGGCATGTCCGTTCGATACAGCATGCCGGTATTCTCCCGGAAAGCACCTTATTCTATGATCAAATTCTTGATTATGCCTGCGATCCGGGCGAACGACGTATGCGCAGGGAGGCGTGGCACCGTGCCGCGTTGGATACACTGCAGAGCTGCGATATCGTATTCCTAGACCCGGATAACGGGTTGCAGGTGGGCTCATCATTAACTGCAAGAAAAGGTAATAAATATATCGGACTGGACGAATTAAAAGACTATATCCGACTCGGAAAAAGCGTTATATTTTACAATCACAGGGAACGTAAGAAAGAAGGGGAGTATTTGAAGCGGTTCATACCGCTCCGGGACGAGTCTGCTTTCATGGGCTGCCGATGGCTTGGATTGAAATATGTCAGGGGTACCATTCGGGATTATTTCTTTATATTGCAAATGAAGCATTTCGCCCCCATCCAAGCCCGATGTGAAGACCTGCTCCAAGTGTGGAAAGAGCATTTTTCTGCACTACTTATATAAAGAACGGGCGATTCCGGCCCATCTCCTTACTCCGCCTCTTTCTTCTCCCTGGGCCTGGACGCCTAATACGCCACCTCCGGCAGTTTATCGTCAAGGCATTCAATCGTATATTCATAGTATTTCCTAGGTTTCTTTTTCTCTGGTATACGTATAGTATGCGTATAGACTGCGATACGGTTTTGCCTGCGGAGATAAAATGGGAAAATGTTCTAAACGAACATCGTTCAAAAATGATTTTGTGCCAAGAAAATTATATGACCATGATGGGCCCGTTCCCGCGGATGCGGAATGAAAAAGCCCGTTATTCATAGAAAATGAGCGCTATAGGAGGGGATGGATCTTGTTCATGGCCGCGTATTGTAACCACAAAAATAATAAAACACAGCCCGGCATACACCGCGACGCGTTTTGTTTGACCGACTTTATTGGCAACAAAAAGCGGCCTTCCGGCCGCCCGCATCATTCTTCTTTCTTCTTCCGTGCCTTCATCCGCTGTTCCAGGTCCAGTATCTTCTTCCGGAGCCTGAACGCCTTGGGCGTGACCTCCAGCAGTTCGTCGTCGTCCAGGAATGCCAAGGCTTCCTCCAGGGAGAAGCGGCGGGGGGGAGAGAGGGTCACATTGTCGTCCTTGGCCGCCGAACGGGTGTTGGTGAGGTTCTTGCCCTTGCAGACATTGACGCTGATATCCTCGCCCCGGCTGCTTTGCCCCACGATCATCCCGGCGTAGATGCGCTCCCCGGGCCCGATAAATAACTGTCCCCGGTTCTGGGCGGAGGAGAGGGAATAGGCCACCGAGTCCCCGGTCTGGGTCGCCACCAGCACGCCGCTGCGGCGCCCCGGCATGGGGCCCTTCCAGGGGCCGTAGGCATCGAATACCGAGCTCATGATCCCCTCTCCCCGGGTGTCGGTGAGCATCTCCCCTCGGAACCCGAAGAGTCCCCGGGAGGGGATGGCGTACTCCATCCGGGTGCGGCCCTCGTGGACCTTCATGTCGATGAGCTCCCCCTTGCGGCGGCTCAGGTTCTCCATGATCGAGCCCACGCTCTCCTCGGGGACGTCGATGACCAGGCGCTCCATGGGCTCCTGCCTGCCGTCATCCCCCTCGTGGACGATGACCTCGGGCTTGCTCACCATGAATTCATACCCCTCGCGCCGCATGGTCTCCACGAGGATAGATAGGTGCAGTTCCCCGCGTCCGCACACCCGGAAGGCGTCGGTCCGATCGGTCTCCTCCACCCGGAGCGCCATGTCGATCTGGTCTTCCTTGCTGAGACGGGCCCAGAGCTGGCGGGAGGTCACATACTGGCCCTCCTGCCCCGCGAAGGGACCGGTGTTCACCGAGAATGTCATCACCACCGTGGGCTCGGATACCTGCATCACCGGCAGCGGGTCCCGGTGATCCGGGTCGGTCAGGGTATCGCCGATCTCGATCTCCCCGATCCCGGAGAGCGCGATGATATCCCCGACGCCGGCGGACTCCACCGGCACCCGGGTCAGCCCCTCAAACATCATGAGGCTGGTGATCCGGGTGGGCAGGGGATTACCCTTGCCCTCCGGGGTGCAGATGGCGATGGGATCGCCTATCTTGAGGCTGCCCCGGTCGATGCGCCCCACGGCGATGCGGCCCACGTAGTCGTTGTAGTCGATGGTGGATACCTGCATCCGGACCGGGGCGGCATCGTCCCCCTGGGGGCAGGGGATGTGCTCCAATATGGCGTCGAATAGATCGGACAGATCGTCCTTTAGGTCGTGGGGGGTGAGGCCCGCCTTGCCGTCCCGGCCCGAGGCGTACACCACTGGGCTGTCGAGCTGGGCGTCGTCGGCGCCCAATTCCATCAGTAATAACTGGGTCTCTTCCAGGGCTTCGTAGGCCCGGGCGTCGGGCCGGTCGGTCTTATTGACCACCAGCACCAGGGGGAGGGAGAGGGCCAGGGCCCTGGACAGCACAAACCGGGTCTGGGGCATGGGGCCCTCCGCGGCGTCGATGAGCACCAGGGCGCCGGAGACCATGGAGAGCACCCGCTCGACCTCTCCGCCGAAGTCGGCGTGGCCGGGGGTGTCCACGATATTGATCCGGACGTCCTTCCACCGTACTCCGGTGTTCTTGGAGAGGATGGTGATGCCCCGCTCCCGTTCCAGGTCGTTGGTGTCCATGGCTCGTTCGGCGATCTGTTGGTTTTCCCTAAACAGGCCGCTCTGGCGGAACATGGCGTCCACCAGGGTGGTCTTGCCGTGATCGACGTGGGCGATGATGGCGATATTGCGCAGGTCTTTTCGTTGTATCATGGTGCCTCCGGTATACAGGATGCCCCGGTCGGGGCTTGATTTTGTAAACAACCCATATAAAATACCATAGGTGCGAGGGTTTGTCATGTGAAATCGTATGAAAAAAGAGCACCCTGCAAGGTGCTCTAGATGACAAAAGACATCCCTACCGAAGCATGCCCTGCAATGCCTGGTTGGCATCCGCGTCGATGAACCAGGTGAGATCACCCTCCATCAGCACGCCCTTTGCCTCGGTATCGTCGTCCAGCCAGAGGTCGTATTCCTTGGCGGTGCCGTCGGCGTACCATACGCAGACAGCGTAATCCCGGGGACGGATATCGATAGCGTCCCGGATTTTGGACCGCTTGCCCATGGCGCTCATGAAACGGGATAGATCCTCCTCGTCGGTCAATGTCCAGGACTTGACGGGCTGGGGGATCATGGACTGTCCATCGCTCTCATAGGCGTACCGGATGGCCTCGATGGACCGGACCTCCTCAAAGTCCTGCCCGCATCCCGCCAATATAACCAGTATGAGAATGGCCGGCACCAGCAGCCGTAGTTTTTTCACAAAAGAACATCCCTTCTATGGCGTCTATAATATAAGACCCTCATGGGAGCCAAAAAGTTTCATACCCAAGCGATTTTCCGGCAATTGGCACGGGATGAAAAAGAATCTCCCGATATTATTATGCGCTATTTCCCACTGGGATTCAATAGTAAAATTAATACTTTCGTAAAAAAAATGAAATATTTTCGAGACGAAGCTGTTATATGTATTTTTTTGGGATAGCAACGGGCGTATGCCAATAATACCAAAGAAAAAGTAATCCCTGCCGTCGGACCGGCGGCAGGGTGGGGGAAGCTACACCTGGGGGCATAGGATTGAGGCGACCTCGATCCCGAAGGGGCACCGGGTCTCGCAGACGCCGCACCCGGTACATTCGGCGGGGG
>ENA-ORCX01000587-ORCX01000587.1-marine-metagenome-genome-assembly--contig:-NODE-587-length-11195-cov-3.394316_pt1 | contig 11195 bp, 9 predicted proteins | sample MGYA00248630_ERZ508518 | MGnify/ENA primary metagenome ERZ508518 (study PRJEB26188, sample SAMN06268768) | marine metagenome | isolation source: Bioluminescent Bay, La Paraguera, Puerto Rico | place...
GAGAGACTGGTTGATGGGCAGAGTTTTGTCGAAGTGGACGGATTCGCTCAACATCAGTCTCTTGATTTTGGTATGGAAGAGATTTCCGCCCCGGGAGACGGGGTGGTGGCGGGATACGCGGCCATCGACGGTCGTCCCGTGGCGGTTTACGCCCAGGATTTCACCGTGTTTGATGGCTCGGTAGGCAGGATGCACGCCCAAAAGATCGTCAAGGTCATCGACATGGCTGTGAAGACCGGCTGTCCGGTGATCGGGCTCTACGATACGGGCGGTGCCCGGATCCAGGAGGGTCTGGATACATTGGCCGGATACGGCGCGGTGTACGGCGCCCAGTCGCGCGCCTCCGGCGTGGTGCCGCAAGTGAGCGTGGTCCTGGGACCCTGCACGGGCGCGGCGGCCTATATGACGGCCCTGTCCGATCTGGTGATGATGGCTGCGGGCAGTGAGATGTATATCACGCCGCCCCAGGTCACCCAGGCGGTCACCGGGGAGGAACTGGACGGCAAAGCGCTGGGCGGAGCCCAGGTACAGATGGAGAAGAGCGGTACGGTCGATCTCATCTATGAGAGTGAAGAAGCGTGCCTGGACGCATTGGGCGGCCTATTCTCCTATCTGCCGCAGAACAATAAAGACGCCGCCGCTATCGAGGATCGGGGTGACGACCCAAATAGAACGGCGGAGGGAATCGCCCGCCTGTTGCCCGCGGACGACAGCGCCTATGATGTCCATGAGATCATCAGCGCGGTGGTGGACAACGGCGCCTTTATGGAATTGAAACAGGACTATGCAAAGAATATCGTCACGGGGCTTGCCCGTCTCGGCGGCCTGAGCGTCGGTATCGTCGCCAACCAGTCCGCCCATCTAGACGGAGCCCTGGATATAGACGCCGTGACCAAGGCGGCGCGTTTCGTGCGTTTCTGCGACGCCTTCGGCATCCCTGTGGTGAGCATGGTGGATGCGGGGTCATTCCAGCCGGGGACCGCCCAGGAGCATGGCGGTCTTAGTCGGCACGGAGCGAAACTGCTGTACGCATACTCTCAGGCCAGCGTGCCGGTGATCACGGTCATACTGCGCCGGGCGTACGGCGGCGCCTATACCGCCATGGGCAGCAAGCATGTCGGGGCCGATATGGTCTACGCATGGCCCACGGCTCAGATCGCGGTCACCAGCCCTTCGACGGCGGCCAATATACTGTTTCGGGAGGAGATCGCATCCGCGGCCGATCCCATTGCCGCAAGGCAGGCGCGGATCGAGGAATACGCCAAGGTATATGCCAATCCTTACGTAGCCGCCGGCAAGGGATATGTGGACGACGTGATCGAACCCGAGGCCACCCGGCCCTGCCTCATAAGCGCACTGCAGATGCTGCTGTACAAGAAGGCGGAGATGCCGGACCGCAGACACGGCAATATGCCGCTCTAAGGCGGGAGGTATACCATGAACGTATGGATGATGCTAAAAGTCATGGCCCTGGGGCTGGGCACTGTGTTTGTCGTGCTGGTCCTGTTGATCGGGATGATCTGGCTGATCAATAAGCTGCTGGTGCGAAAGAAGAAGACAAAGAGTATTCCCACAGCGCAGGATGCGCCCCCCGCGGCAGCGGAAGCGGTGGAGGAAGAGCCGGAGGACGACGCTCTCATCGCCGTGATTACCGCGGCGGTAGCTGCCTGCTTGCACACCAGCACCCACAATTTCCGGGTGCGCTCCATCCGGGAGCACAAGTCCCGGTGGGGCCGCTGGTAAGACAGACGAAATGAATTTTGCCGACAGATAAAGGAGGACCTCAGTGATGAGAAAATTTACGGTGACCGTGAATGGAAAGAGTTATGACGTAGAAGTGGAAGAAATGGGCCGCGAGAGCGCAGCTCCCGTGGCGGCTGCGCCCCGGATGGAAGCGGCCAAACCCGCCGAAGCGCCCAAGGCTGCGCCGGTTGGCGGCAGTGTGCCTGCGGGGGCGGAGACGGTAAAAGCGCCCATGCCGGGGACCATACTGGACATCAAGGTCTCCAACGGAGACGCGGTGAAGGAAGGCCAAGTGCTATTGGTCCTGGAAGCGATGAAAATGGAAAATGAGGTCGTATCTCCCTGTGACGGGACGGTGGCTTCGATACAGGTCGCCAAGGGGGCATCGGTGGAATCGGGCGACGTGCTGGTCGCCATCGCCTAGGCACAGTGAGGAGGACCTAGTATGACATTGTTTCTCAGTCTGAACCTCTCTTTTAAAGAGGTGGTTTCAGATTTTATCGCCGGGACGGGCTTCGCGGGATTCTTCGCCGAGGGGGGATGGAAGTCCCTCTTCATGATACTGATCGCGTTCGTCCTGCTGTACCTGGCTATCAAGAAGAAGTATGAGCCATTGCTGTTGCTGCCCATCGCCTTCGGGATGATGCTGGCCAATTTACCCTTTGCGGCCATGGGCTCTTATGATGAGGGCGGGTTATTATATTACCTGTACCAGGGGGTCAAGATGGGGGTGTATCCGCCGCTGATATTCTTAGGCGTCGGAGCGATGACCGATTTCGGTCCCTTGATCGCCAATCCCAAGAGCCTGCTGCTCGGAGCGGCGGCACAGGTGGGGATATTCGTAGCGTTTATTATGGCGCTGTTTGTTGGACCTACAATAGGAACATGGCTTGAACCTTTGATCGGAGAGAAGATCGTTTTTACTATCCAAGAAGCCGCATCAATTGGAATAATTGGCGGAGCAGATGGACCTACAGCCATCTTCACCACCAGCAAGCTCGCGCCGGGCTTGCTTGGGCCCATCGCGGTGGCTGCCTATTCCTATATGGCGCTGGTGCCCATCATACAGCCCCCCATCATGAAGGCGCTTACCACCAAGCAGGAGCGCCAGATCGTGATGGAGCAGCTGCGGCCGGTATCCAAGACCGAAAAGATCATATTCCCCATCGCTGTGACGGTGGTAGGTTCACTGATCCTGCCCGCGGCGGCGCCTCTATTGGGGATGCTGATGCTGGGCAATCTCCTGCGGGAGAGCCTGGTGGCCGACCGTCTGAGCAAGACCGCCCAGAACGAGCTGATGAATATCGTGACTATATTCCTGGGGATCACGGTGGGTGCGACGGCCAGGGCTGATGCATTTCTACAGTGGAAAACGCTGGTGATCATCGCGCTGGGGCTGGTGGCGTTCTCCGCCGGGACGGCGGGGGGCACGCTATTCGGCCGGCTCATGTGCAAGCTGACCAAGGGGAAAGTCAATCCCCTGATCGGTTCCGCCGGGGTATCGGCGGTGCCCATGGCCGCCCGGGTGTCACAGACGGTGGGACAGCAAGAGAATCCGAAAAATTACCTGCTGATGCACGCCATGGGGCCCAATGTGGCCGGCGTCATCGGCTCCGCCATCGCGGCAGGCGTGTTCCTGTCCATATTCGGCGGCTAAGGAACCACTGATTGGGTCTGATGTGCGGATTGCGTTAGCAAACGCACCCGTAAATGCCCAGAGCATTTTTAACGCAGTCGGGCGGGAAATATACCGGCAAGACGTGCGGCATGATTTAATCAGTGATTCCTCAAAATACGGGAGGAAATTATGGCAAAAGTAATGATCACAGATACCATACTGCGGGACGCCCACCAGTCCCTGGCGGCGACCCGCATGCGCACCGAGGAGATGCTGCCCGCGGCGGCCCTCCTCGATAAGGTCGGGTATTATTCCCTGGAGATGTGGGGCGGCGCGACATTCGACTCCTGCCTCCGTTTCCTGAAGGAGGACCCCTGGGAGAGGCTGCGGACCCTGCGAAAGGCGATGCCCAATTCCCGCTTGCAGATGCTGCTGCGGGCCCAGAATATCCTTGGCTACAGGCACTACAGCGACGATGTGGTGGATCTGTTCGTCAAGAAGGCCATCGACAACGGCATCGATATCCTGCGGATATTCGACGCCCTCAACGACACCCGCAATATGCAGCAGGCTATCGACTCCACCAAGAAGTACGGCGGGCACGTGGAGGCGACGCTGTGCTACACCACCAGCCCGGTCCACACCATCGAGTATTTCGTGGAGCTGGCCAAGGAGCTGGAGAAGATGGGCGCGGACACCGTCTGCATCAAGGACATGGCGAACCTGCTATTGCCCTACACGGCCTATGACCTGGTGAAGCAGCTGAAAAGCGCCGTGAAGGTGCCCATCCACCTGCACACCCACAATACCTGCGGCACCGGCCAGATGATCTACCTGAAGGCCATCGAGGCCGGGGTGGATATCGTGGATACGGCCCTGTCGCCGTTGGGCAACGGGACCAGCCAGCCGGCCACCGAGCCCCTGGTCGCGTCCCTGGAGGGCACAGAGCGCGATACGGGACTGGACCTCAATCAGCTCATCGAAGCGGCGGACCATTTCCAGCATGTGGCCGACAGGCTGGAGGAAGCCGGCGATCTGCACCTCAAGGCGCGCCGGATCAATATGCGCATCCTGCTGGCCCAGGTGCCCGGCGGTATGCTTTCTAATCTCCTCTCCCAGCTCAAGAAGCAGGGGGCCGAGGATCGGTTTGAGGAGACGCTGGAGGAACTGCCCCGGGTCCGGGAGGACTTTGGCTTTCCGCCCCTGGTCACCCCCACCAGCCAGATCGTGGGCACCCAGGCGGTCTTGAACGTGCTCTCCGGTGAGCGCTACAAGATGATCACCAAGGAGTCCAAGGCCCTGGTCCGCGGGGAATACGGACGCCTGCCCAAGCCCATCAGCGACGAGGTCAAAAAGATCATAATAGGCGACGAGCCCACCATCGACTACCGGCCCGCCGACGATCTCAAGCCCGAGCTGGATAAATTCCGCGAGGAGATCAAGGAATACATCGAGCAGGAGGAGGATGTGCTGTCCTACGCGCTCTTCCCCCAGGTGGCGATGGATTTCTTTAAATACCGCCAGGCCCAGAAATACGGCGTGGATCACTCGGCGGGAGATGTAGAGAAAAAAGTACACCCGGTATAAGGAAACGGCCGGGCAGCGAGACAGCCAGTCAAGTGAAATCGCCCATGAAACGGGCGATTTTGCTTGATGTATTGGCTGAGCGGCTGCCTGATAAAAGGTGCTGCACCTTCTTTTTTTGCGCAATTGATGCAAGTCCTTCATGACGATCTTGCGTAAACAGGATAATATGGTACAATAGTATAGCAACTATAACTGTGCAGCCGAAAGCATACAGGAGAGGCAGGAAAGCGGGTATGGAAATGGATCTTAACGGCCGGATCAAAGATATATATTCCGCCATGAGCAAGGGCCAGAAGCTGATCGCCGAGTATATATTGAATAATTACGACAAGGCAGCCTTCATGACGGCCTCAAAGCTGGGCAAGACCGTGGGGGTGAGTGAATCCACTGTGGTGCGGTTTGCCGGTGCCCTGGGATACGATGGATATCCGCGCCTGCAGAAAGCGCTGCAGGAGATGATCCGCAATAAACTCACCATGGTCCAGCGGATCGAGCTCTCCAACGACATGCGCAACGAAGACGTGCTCCGAAAGGTCCTGAAGGCGGACATCAACAATATCCGCCACACCGTCAATGAGATGATGAACGAGCAGGTATTCAACGCGGTGGTGGAAAAAATATTTACGGCCGAGCACATCTATATACTGGGGCTGCGCAGCGCAGCGCCCCTGGCCGAGTTTTTCGGGTATTATCTACGGTTTATATTTAATAATGTACAGGTCGTCACCAGCAGCATCAACGATGTGGTGGAGCAGCTTTCCCATATTCAGGAGGATGATCTGCTCTTCGCCATCAGTTTTCCCCGGTACGCCCGCCGGACGGTGGACGCTATCGCCTTTAGCCGGGAACAGGGGGCCGAGACCGTGGCGTTGACCGACAGCCAGCTCTCGCCCTTGACGAGTTACGCGGATCATGTGATACTTGCCAAGAGCAATATGGCGTCCTTTGTGGATTCACTGGTGGCGCCCCTGAGCCTCATCAACGCCCTGATCGTCAGTGTCGGACTCCGCAAGAAGACGGACGTGTCCAGTGAGTTTCTGCGGCTGGAGAAGATCTGGGACGAGTACCAGGTCTATGTGGGCAAGGACAGGATATAGTACGGGAGATGCAGGAAAGAATGATACAGAACGGCAGCAAGGATGTGGCCAAGGCGGCTCTTACGATGTGCATGACGGCGGACCGGGAGGAAGAGCGGGCCGTGAAACAGTCCCTGGGCGAAGGCGGGATACGCACCGCCGCGGTGGATTTCGGCGGCGAATTCATCACATCGATCTCTAAGATCATCGAGCGCACCATCGTGGCGGCCAAGCGGGAGGGCGTCATCCATGAGACCCATATAGAAGAAGGCGCCGTGGCAGGCGCCGCGCGGGAGGCCGTCTCCCAGATCATGCCCAAGGCCATCGGCCTCAATGTGGGAGGCAAGATCGGCGTCGCCCGGTACGACGAACATATCAGCGTGGCCTTTTTCTTCGGGATCGGTCTTTTGCACTTAAATGAAATATCGGTAGGACTGGGGCACAGGGTCGTATGAGTACGGATGCGAGACCCATGCAGATCGCCATAGACGGACCGGCCGGGGCGGGGAAGAGCACCATCGCCAGACGGCTGGCCCAGGCGTTCGGCATCCTGTACCTGGATACCGGGGCGATGTACCGGGCGGTGGGGCTGAAAGCCCTGTTGACCGGGCAAGACCCATGGGATCAGCAGGCCGTTACCGGACTGCTCCCGGATATCGATATCGATATCACCCATGAGGACGGGCAGCAGCATGTATGGCTGGACGGCGAGGATGTCTCCCAGGCGATCCGCACCCCCGAGGCCGGCATGGCGGCATCCGCCGTGGCGGTGATCCCTGCGGTGCGCATCCAGATGGTGAAGATGCAGCAGGATATCGCCCGAAACAGGGCGGTGGTGATGGACGGCCGGGATATCGGCACCTATGTGCTGCCCCAGGCTCCCTATAAATTCTTTTTGACCGCGTCGGTTGCGGAGCGGGCCCGCAGGCGCTGTCTGGACCACCAGGCCCAGGGAAAGGAAGTCTCCCTGGAAGAGATGATCCGCGAGATCGAGAAACGGGATAAAAACGACAGCGGGCGTGCCTTCGCGCCGCTCTGCCAGGCGGAGGACGCGGTGCGCATCGACTCCACCGGAAAATCCATCGAGGCAGTGATCGACGAGATCATAGCATATATAGAGGCACAAGGAGAATAAGATTTGCTGTACCATATCATGCGGTTTATCGCACGGCTTATATTGACCCCGATCTATTTTCCCAGGATGCTGGGCAGAGAGAAGATACCGAGAAAGGGTAAGGTCATCGTATACTCCAATCACGCCTCCTGGTGGGATCCTGTGCTGCTGGGTGTATTGCTGCCCCGCCCGGTGCATTTCATGGCCAAAGAGGAGCTGTTCAAATCCCCCATAAGCCGGTGGTTTTTTACAAATATCGGGGCTTTTCCCGTAAAAAGGGGCAGCGCCGACCTCTCTGCTGTTAAAAAAGCATTGAAACTATTGAAACATGGGAAAGTATTTGGTATATTTCCAGAGGGGACACGGATAAAAACAGGAGAACTCGGAACGTTTTTACGAGGGGTGGCAGGCATTGCCCACCATTCAAGGGCGCCTATCATCCCCATTGCCATTCACCACAATAAATACCGTCTATTCGTACGGGTGACGGCGGTGGTGGGCGAACCCGTTGACCTATCCGCGTATTATCCGCATAAGATGGATAATGAGATCGCCGACAATATGATGGCGGATTTAAATAAATCGCTGCGAGAGATTATCGAGTAAGGCTGGTAGAGGGATTGCAGATCATAGTAGCCCAAAAAGCGGGGTTCTGTTTCGGTGTGAAAAACGCCGTGGACTCCCTGCATCGATGCCTGGACCATCCTGGCAGGCTGTATACATTGGGACCCATTATCCACAACCCCCAGGTGGTGGATGAGTTGACGGAGAAGGGAGTCGTGATTGTAGAAGATGTAGGGGAGATAAACGGGGGGACCGTGGTTATTCGTTCCCACGGAGTACCGTCCGGGGTATATGAAGACTTGCGTGCCAAGGGTGTGGCGATCGTCGATGCGACCTGTCCGTTTGTACAGCGGATCCATGACATCGTGAAATCCCACCATGATCAGGGGTACGAGATCGTGATCGTGGGGGAGCGGGAGCATCCCGAGGTCATCGGCACCAACGGCTGGTGCGAGGGCAAGGCCTATGTGGTCGGTTCGGTGGCGGAGGCCGAAAAGCTTCCCGCGTTTACCCGGGCCTGCGTGGTGGCACAGACCACTTTCGGCTACGCCAAGTGGAACGAAATCATAGATGTGATCAAAGGCAGGATGGACGATATAGAGGTATTCAATACCTTGTGCAATACCACCAGGGAGCGGCAGAAAGAGGCGGAAGAGATCGCCCAAAAAGCCGACGTGATGCTGGTGGTAGGCGGGACCAACAGCGCCAATACCCGCAAGCTCGCGGCTGCGTGCAAGACCTACTGTGAACGCACGTATCATATCGAGACGGCAGTTGATATAGATGTTGCGCAAATGAACGGAGCGCGGACGGTCGGCATCACCGCCGGGGCGTCCACGCCGGAGTGGATCATTGAGGAGGTTATTCAAACCATGAGTGACGCAGATAAAAAGATGGATGAAGAGGTCAAAGAGATGGAAGAGATGAAAGACGCTGTGACGGAAACTGTGGAAGACGCCCCGGTGGAGACCGCCGGTGAAGAGGCTGCTGAGGAAAGCAAGGCAGAAGAGGCCCCTGTAGAGGAAGCCGCCGCTGAAGAAGCAGCCCCAAAGACCGAGGAAGAGCCCGCCGAGGACAAGGCCGAAGAGTCCGCCGAAGACAAAGAGAAAGAACCTGCCGAGGCAAAGGCGGAGGAGGCCGACGAGCCCGCATCCGGTGAGCACGAGATGTCCATGGCGGATGTGGAAGAATCCATGGTGACCCTGAGGAAGGGAAAGATCGTCACGGGCAAGATCATCAAGATCACCGACGATGAGCTCATCATCAATTTAGGATATAAGGCCGACGGGATACTGCCGTTCAATCAAGTATTCGCGGATCCGGAGAAGGATGTCCAGGAGGCATTCAAGCCCGGCGACGAGATCGAGGTACAGGTGGTGCGGATGGACGACGGGGACGGCAATGTCCTGGTCACCCGCAAGTCCATCGAGACCCGGACCATGTGGCGAAAGCTGGAGGACGGCTTCAACGCCCAGGTCGAGTACAAGACCGTATGTGACGAAGCGGTCAAGGGCGGCGTACTGGCCCAGATCGAGGGCTTCAGGGCCTTTGTCCCGGCGTCCCAGTTGATCCCCGGTTTTGTGCGGGATCTCAGTACATTTGTCGGCAAAGAGCTGCGCCTGCGGATCATCGAGGTGGACCGCCGCCGCCGGAGGGTGGTGGCATCCCAGCGGATCATCCTGGAGGAGGAGCAGGCCGAGGCCAAGGAGAGAGTCTTTGCCACCATCGAGGAAGGCCAGCGGATCACGGGTACGGTCCAGCGTCTTGCCAAGTTCGGCGCATTTGTCGACGTGGGCGGCGTGGACGGTCTGGTGCACATCTCCGACTTAAGCTGGGGTCATATACGGCACCCCAGAGAAGCGGTGCAGCCCGGCCAGGAGATCGAGGTCATCGTACTGGGCGTAGATAAAGAGCGCGAGCGCATCTCCCTGGGGTACAAACAGACACGGCCCCATCCCTGGGAGAATATCGAGGAAAAATACATCATCGGCACCGTGGTGAAGGGGAAGGTGGCGCGGATCGCTTCCTTCGGCGCCTTCGTCGAGCTGGAGCCGGGGGTGGACGGCCTGGTCCATATCTCCGAGGTGGCCGATCATCATGTGGAGAAGGTGGAGGACGTCCTCAAGGTGGGCGATGAGATCGATGTGAAGGTCCTGGATGTGGATCCCGATGGAAAGCGCATCAGCCTGAGCATCCGGGCGACACTGCCGCCCAAGGAACGGCCCAAGGCCGCGCCCCGCAGCAAGAAGGCCCCGCGGTCCAGGGGTCCCGTCTTCGAGCGGGAAGAGATGACGGTCTCTCTGGGAGAATTCTTCTCCGACAAACTGAAGGATTCCTTGGGTATGGATGCGGAAGAGGAGAAAGAGCCCGAGGAAGAGTCTAAGAAGACCGAGACCAAGGAAGAGGCTCCTACAGAAGAAGCCGAGGCTGAAGAGGCGGAAGACGCCAAAGCCGAAGATGCCGAGCCTGCCGAGGAACCTGAAGAAGAAGCCGAAGAGGCTGAGGAAGAAAAGACCGAAGAGTAAAGAACCCAAGAAAAAGACCAAAAGGACTGTCCGAAAACGGACAGTCCTTTTTTATCGGGAACAGAAATCAGTAATCAGGAGTCAGGAGCCAGAAATCAGAATCGAAAATGGGCAATGCAGGGACAATCTTCGATCATCCGCACCTCTCCCACCTGAAACAATATGATCGATCACACGTGGGGAACAACCTGCGTGTTTTCTATCCTACTCACCGGAAACGATCCTCCCGCAAAACCCGTAGGGCCCGATGCCCTCATCGGGCCGCCGACCCGTTATTCCCTTTTCTTTGCCATATGCCAGCTCACATAGGCCTCCAGGGAACGGGCGGCGGAGCGGATATTGCCGTAGACGGGGATCCCCGCCTCCTCCATGATGGCGACGAACTCCCGGTAGTATTCCCCGGCGTTCACCGAGACCGCCATGGGCGTATCGTACCGCGCGAAGATATCAGCCACGATATGGGCCAGGGAATCGGGATCGTGGCAGGTGTCGGGGGTGGACTTGATATTGTCCACATGGGGGACCACTCCCACCACCAGACAGTCCACGCCGGGGTCAGCAAGCAGCGCCTCGATAAACTGCCCGTAGAGCACATCATCGGTCATGGGGGTCACGTCCAGTATGGCGGTGCGGGTGTCCACCAGGCCGTGGGTATTGAGACCGTCCAGCTTCTCCCGGGTCTCGGGGGCGAGGACGGCGGGCGTGAGGCTCCCCAGCTCGTCGGAGAGGATGGTGGCTTCAAATCCCGCATTCAGCACCGCGCCCATATGCCGTCCCTTGACTACTTTCCTGGACAGCAGGGAGAATGCCTTGATGGTGTCGTAAAAGAGCTTGATATCGTCCAGCAGCAGGGCGCCGGCCTGGCGGCAGGCGGCCTGGAGCACATCGTATTCCCCGGCGATGGCCGCCGTGTGGGAGGCGGCGGCGATGGCCCCCTGGGCGGTCTTGCCCCCCTTGTAGACGATGAC
>ENA-ORCX01000589-ORCX01000589.1-marine-metagenome-genome-assembly--contig:-NODE-589-length-11141-cov-2.248554_pt1 | contig 11141 bp, 10 predicted proteins | sample MGYA00248630_ERZ508518 | MGnify/ENA primary metagenome ERZ508518 (study PRJEB26188, sample SAMN06268768) | marine metagenome | isolation source: Bioluminescent Bay, La Paraguera, Puerto Rico | place...
CCAGCCGCGTCGCCGGGCAAAAGCGCAGCCCGGAGTCGATCGACAGCGCCAGCGACGAGGGAAACCCGTCGCCCACCATGCCGCCGTTGAAATGGCCCAGCCAGATGCCATCCACGTCCTTCGCCGCCACGCCCGCATGGGCCAGCGCCTCGGCGCCCGCGGCGCGGATCAGCTCTTCCAGCCCCTCGGGCCGCTTGCCGAACGGCGTGTGCCCCCAGCCCACGATATGAACCATGATGTCCTCCCTGCTCTGAACGGGGCAGACTATGCAGACCCGCCCCCGCCCGCTCAATCCGTAGAAATACGCCCCCCGCTTGGCCCGCCCGCGAAACGGGGGCAAACTGCGCGCCATGGACCTGCCCGAGCTTGCCTTCACCCACGCCCCCCTCGGCCTTGCCCTGACCGAGGACCGCGTCATCCGCCGCTGCAACGCCCGTTTTGCCGAGATGTTCGGCGACGCGCCCGAGGCGCTGGCCGACACGCCGCTGGCGCGCCTCTACCCCTCGGCCGAGGCCTTTGAACGGATCGGTGCGCAGGGGCTGGCCGTGATGCGCGAGACCGGCCGGTACCATGACGAGCGCATCATGCGCCGGCTCGACGGGCGGCTTTTCTGGTGCCGCGTGCGCGGCCAGTCGCTGACCCCCGACGCGCCCTTCCGCCGCGCGGTGTGGTCTTTCGCCGACCTGTCCGACGAACGCCCGGTGGTCGAACTGACCCCGCGCGAACGCGAGGTGGCGATGCTGACCTGCCAGGGCCAGACCAGCAAGGAGATCGGACGCGCCCTCGGCCTGTCCTTCCGCACGGTCGAGGCCCACCGCGCCCGCCTGCTGGAAAAATTCGCCGCCCGCAACCTGGCCGAGCTGGTGGCCAAGTTCTCGGGCATGCCGCTCTGACCCCGCCCCCTGCTGCTTGTTGCCCCCCGCCGGAGGCGATGCCTGCGCACCGGCAGGCCCAACGCAGTCTAAAGGAGGCGGCCAGATCGCGGACCGGTCAGAGCCGGTACTGCGGCTCCTCGGCATCCAGTTGCCGGCGGATCGACGCCAGATGCAGGCTGGCGGATTCCGGATCTCCCTCGCGCATCTGCTCATAGGCGGCCTGCGCGATGTCCGGCGCGACCGGCAGCACCTTGCGCCCGGTGGACATGGCCAGCACCTGCACCTCTGCCGCGCGTTCGAGATAGTAGAGGTCGTCCCAGGCCTCGGCGATCGTCGGCGCCAGCACCATGACGCCATGATGCTTCATGAAGACGATGTCGGCATCCCCCAGCGCCTCGGCGATGCGCGCGCCTTCGGCATGGTCGAGCGCGAGGCCGTTATAGTCCTGGTCCACCGCCGTGCGCCCGTAGAACTTCAGCGCCGTCTGCCCCGCCCAGATCAGCGGATCGCCTTCTGTCATGGACAGGGCGGTGGCATAAGGCATGTGGGTGTGAAACGCGACCTTGGCACGGGGCAGCCGCTTGTGGATTTCCGCATGGATATAGAAGGCCGTGGCCTCGGGCGTGCCGTCTCCGTCGACGACATTTCCGTGGAAATCGCAGATCAACAGCTTGGACGCCGACAACTCGCGGAAGGCATAGCCATAGGGATTGACGATGAACAGGTCGTCGTGCCCCGGCACGACGGCCGAGAAATGGTTGCAGATGCCTTCTTCAAACCCGTTGCGGGCGGCCATTCGGAAACAGGCGGCAAGGTCTTCTTTCGCGGTGCGGATCGCGTCGGTCGCAAGATCGGGGCGGTTATGGCGTGCCAGTTCTGGGGCGGGCGCGGCGGCATTCGGGAGTGAGTGAGCCATGGTCGTTCCTTCTGTTGGTCAATCGAGCGGCACCCGGCAGGCGGCTGTTTGCCGGTCGTGGTCATCGAGAGAGCCGCCGCCTGAATGGATCATAGGCGCAGAATGTTCCCCCGGCGCGGAAAGGGGAAGAGGTTTCGCATCCTTTTGTCCGCGGGCGCGGTGAACAGTGGACACGGGCGGATTTTTCCGGGCGCGCGCCGGGACCGCCCGCTATGCTGGGCTCACTGAACAGGGGGCCCGAAGATGTCTGACGCGTCACTGATCTTTCCGGCAGAGGAATACCGCCGCCGGGTCTCGGCCCTGCAGGCCGGGATGGCCGGGGACGGGCTGGATGCGCTGCTGCTGACCACCCCCGCCGATGTGTTCTACGTCTCGGGGTTCCTGACCCGGTTCTGGGAAAGCCCGGCACGGCCCTGGTTCGTGGTGGTCCCCGCCAAGGGCCAGCCCGTCGCGGTCATCCCGTCGATCGGGGCCGATCTGATGGGCCGGACATGGCTGCGCGATATCCGCACTTGGGACGCGCCCCATCCGGCAGATGACGGTGTGAGCCTGCTGTCCGATACGCTGTCTGCGCTGGTGCCTGGGCGCGGGACGGTCGGCCTGCCCATGGGCCCCGAGACGCATCTGCGCATGCCGCTGGCCGATTACGGCCGCGTCGCGCGGCGCATCGGCCGCCGCCAGTTCGTGGATGCCACGGCGGTCGTCCAGCGCGTGCGCGAGATCAAGTCGGAGCCGGAAATCGACAAGATCCGCGCCACGTGCCGCATCGCCGACGCGGCCTTTGCCCGCGTGCCGGATTTCGCCCGGGCCGGCCGGCCGCTGTCCGGGGTGTTCCGAGATTTCCAGATCGCGCTGCTGGAGGAAGGCGCCGACTGGGTCAGCTACGTGGCCGGCGGCGCGGGCCCGGACGGATATAGCGACGTGATCTCGCCCGCCGATGACCGCCCGCTGCGGGCGGGCGATGTGCTGATGCTCGACACCGGCGCGGTCAGGGACGGGTATTTCTGCGATTTCGACCGCAACTTCGCCATCGGGCCGGCCAGCGATGCCGCCCGCCGGGCCCATGCCGCGCTGTTTGCCGCGACCGAGGCCGCGCTTGCCGCCGCCCGCCCCGGCCTGACGGCGCGGGACCTGCACCGCGTTCTTTCCGAGACCCTGCACGCCGCGGGCGCGGTGCCAGGCGGCGGCCGGCTGGGACACGGGCTGGGCCTGGCGCTGACCGAGTGGCCCTCGCTCCTGCCGAACGACGACACGCCGCTGCGCGCCGGCATGGTGCTGACGCTGGAACCCGGGGTAGAGATCGCGCCCGGGCGGATCATGGTGCACGAGGAAAACATCGTCCTGCGCGCGGAGGGGGCCGAGCTCTTGTCCGCCCGCGCACCGGCCGACCTGCCGGAGTTGCCGGCATGACCCGCGCCCCCTACAGCCTGACCGGCCCCGCCGGCGCCCGGGGGACGCTGGGGCTGATCGTGCTGCAGGCCGCCGAGACGATCGAGCAGGATTTCCGCCGCCTCTTTCCCGCCCGGGACGTCGCGCTGCATGTCAGCCGCATCCCGTCGGGCGCCGACCTGACCCCGGCCACGATCGCGCGAATGGAGACCGATCTGCCGCGGGCGGCCTCTCTTCTGCCGCCGGGGGCAGCGTTCGACGTCGTCGGCTATGGTTGCACTTCGGGCACGACGCTCATCGGGGCCGACCGCGTGGCCACGCTGATCCGGGGCGCCACCACGACCCGCGCCGTCGCAGAGCCGCTGACCGCCGCCCGCGCCGCCCTGACGGCGCTTGGCGCGGGGTCGGTCGCCATCGTTTCGCCCTATATCGATGCCGTCGCCCGCCCCGTCCGCGCGGCGTTCGAGGCGGCCGGGTTCCGCGTGCCGGCCATAACCTCGTTCGGGGAAGAGAGCGAGGCGCGCGTGGCAAGGATCGATCCGGCCTCGATCCGCGCGGCCGCCCTGTCCGTCGGGCGCCGGCCGGGGGTGGAGGCGGTTTTTCTGTCCTGCACCAATCTGCGCACGCTGGACGTCATCGACGATCTGGAGCGCGCGCTCGGCCTTCCCGTGGTCAGCAGCAATCAGGCCTTGGCCTGGGGCATGGCCCGATCCTCCGGCGCACCGGTCGCGGCCGATGCGCCGGGACGTCTGTTTCACCAGTTCACGACGGAAAGGGGGCCGGACTGAACGGAGGGCGGGTTTTCAGCCGGCGCTCAGGGCCACCGGCACCGCAATGACACAATTTCGCCCACGTCTCGCTTCATTCGTTAATAGCCTTAAAGCCCCTGAGACCGAGTTGACACCCCACTGAATGGCGAAAGACGGCGGATGGCCGTTGGCCAGAGCCAAGACAGGCGCTCGGTAATTGAGGTGATTTATGAATGAAGGTTCTTTCTATCCTGACAGCTCGCCGACTTCGGACAATTCAACTGACGACCTCGATCCCGACGACCAGCTCGACCCGACCACCGAAGCGATCCGCCAACTGATCCTAGAGGACAAGGCGTTGCACCCGCCGCGCGACGAGCCGCCCGGCGCCGTCCCCGGCGAAAGCACAGCAAAGCCCCGGAAAGACACCGGGCACGCGAGATCGATTTGGACGAAAAGGATCGCGGTTGCGCTGATCCGGCTGGCGGTCCGGTTTCTTCGGCGGCCGGATGCGCCCCGCCTCATCGCGATCGTGCTCCTGGTGATCGCCTTCCTGATGGAGCCGTGGTTTCTGGTGGGCCTTTTCGGGTTCGGCCTGCTGACCGCCCAGATCGTCTATTTTTCCCTGGGGCCGGACAGAGTGAACGAGCTGGTCGCCGCATGGTATGACCGCCTGCGCCAACGTGATCCCGCAAAGGCCGAGACGATCAGACGCCGCGCCGCACGTTCGAGCCGGCAGATATCTGCGATTATTGACCGTCTGCCGGACAATTGGACCACGGGTCTCTATTTGCCCGACTTCGAAGAGCCCGAGGAGCTGCCGGAGAAGATGAAGGTAGACCCCTTCGATCGCCTGGCCGCCCAGCTAAATGACGCAAGGGGCACCCCGGCGCCCAGCACGGCACGGACAAACGCATGAGCAAACACGCTTCCCGGCAGAACCAGGTGCCGGATGTAAAGCGGCGGTGTCACCGCTGCCACGGCACCGGCCGCGCGCCCTGCCAGATCTGCGGGGGAACGGGGCAGGTCGTCAAAGGCACGGATATCAATGGCCGCCCGCAGTTCCAGCGCTGCGAGGGGTGTTTCGGGAACAGATCCACCCGCTGTTCGGTGTGCGGTGGCGAGGGGTTCGCCTGATCCCGGCGAAATGCCGATCCCCGTGGGGGCCCGGGGACTGATGGAATACCTTTGTCTGCCCCCTCCTGTCCGGGTTCGCGTGGCGGGTGGCAACCTGGCGCGCTGAGCCCTCATCGGCCCGACCGATGGCGTGATCCCGGGATCATCGGACAAGCGCGGCGCAGAGCGTTCGGAGGTTCCGGCGAAGCGGCCGGGGAAAGCTCTTCCCAAAAAGAAGGGGCACCCGCGCCCGGATGCCCCCCGTTTCGTCCCTCGTTGCGCGGCTTATTTCAGCGCCGCATCGGTGATCGCGTGGGTCCAGGCGCCCTCGGGGGCCTTGGTGATCACCGGGTCCGAGCCGCCCGACAGCAGCGAGGCCACCGTGCGCTCGTAATCGGCCGGGTCCAGCGCGCCGTCCGAACCGGCGGTCAGCTTGGCCACCTCGCCCATCATGCGCTTCTGGTGCTTTTCGGTCTGGGCGCCGGTCTCGTCATATTCCAGCACGATCTCGGCGGCGTCGTCCGGGTTCTCCTCGGCCCATTTCCAGCCCTTCATCGAAGCGCGGACAAAGCGCACCAGCTTGTCGACCTCTTCCGGATCGCTCAGCTTGTCCTCGAGCACATAGAGACCGTCTTCCAGCGTCGCTACGCCCTGGTCTTCGTACTTGAAGGTCACCAGGTCGTCCGGGGTCAGGCCGGCGTCGATAACCTGCCAGTACTCGTTATAGGTCATGGTCGAGACGCAATCGGCCTGTTTCTGCAGCAGCGGGTCGACGTTGAAGCCCTGCTTGAGCACGGTCACGCCGTCATCCCCGCCCTCGGTGGGAATGCCCAGCTGGCTCATCCAGCTCAGAAACGGGTATTCATTGCCGAAGAACCACACGCCCAGCGTCTTGCCCGGGAAATCCTCGGGGCCGGTGATGCCGGTTTCGGCGCGGCAGGTCAGCATCATGCCCGACGACTTGAACGGCTGGGCGATATTGACCAGCGGCAGGCCCTTTTCGCGCGCCGCCAGCGCCGAGGGCATCCAGTCGATCATCACGTCGGCGCCGCCGCCCGCGACCACCTGGGTCGGCGCGATGTCCGGCCCGCCGGGCTTGATGGTGACGTTCAGGTCCTCATCCTCGTAGAACCCGTTTTCCAGCGCCACGTAATAACCGGCGAACTGGGCCTGGGTCACCCATTTGAGCTGCAGCGTCAGGTCGTCGGCGGCCTGCGCCCCGCCCGCCATCAGGGCAAAGGCCCCGGCGAGCGTCGTGGTGAGTAGCTTGTTCATAATAGAACCTCCGTGTTGTCGTCTGGTTGTTATCGTCGTTGCGAGGGGTGCCAGAACGTCACCCCTTTCTCGATGGCCGCGACCGCGCCGTAAAAGGCAGAGCCGGCCAGGGCCGCCACCGCGATCTCGGCCCAGACCATATCAAGGCCCAGCCGCCCGACCTCGGTGGAAATGCGGAAGCCCATCCCCTTGATGGGCGAGCCGAAGAATTCGGCCACGATCGCGCCGATCAGCGCCAGCGTCGTCGCGATTTTGAGCCCGTTGAAGATGAAGGGCATGGCCGCGGGCAGGCGCAGCTTCACAAGCGCCTGCCAGTAGCTCGCCGACCAGGTCTTCATCAGGTCGCGCTGCATGGGGCTGGTGTCGGCCAGCCCCTGCACCGTGTTCACCAGGACGGGGAAGAACACCATCACCACCACCACCGCCGCCTTCGACTGCCAGTCGAAACCGAACCACATCACCAGGATGGGCGCGGTGCCGATGATGGGCAGCGCGGCGATGAAATTGCCCACCGGCAAGAGCCCGCGCTGCAGGAAGGCCGAGCGGTCGATCAGCACCGCCACCAGAACCGCAGCGCCGCAGCCCATCACGTAGCCCGACAGCGCGCCCTTCACGAAGGTCTGCAGGAAATCCACCCACAGGATGTCCAGCGAGCCCCCGATGCGCACCGCGATCGCGCTCGGCGGCGGCAGGATCACGCCCGGCACCTCCAGCCCGCGCACCAGCCCCTCCCAGACCACCAGCACGGTGATCCCGAAAATCGCCGGCACGCCCAGCCGCGCCGCCCGCGTGCCGCGCCATCGCGACTCCGCGATCCGCACATTGACCCACAGCGCCCCGGCCCAGAACAGCAGCGAGAGAATGACCAGCGTCATTGCGCCGCCCCTTTCTTCTGGCCGCAAATATCCCGGGGGGTGAACGGGCCGCAGGCCCGGAGGGGGGCAGCGTCCCCCTTCGCCATCACAGCCCTCATCGCACCATCCCCATCCGCTTCAAGGTGACCCGCTGCACCAGCCCGATCGTGCCCACCAGCAGCGCGGCCAGAACCGCCGCGCCGATCAGCGCGCTCCAGATCTGGACGGTCTGGCCGTAATAGCTGCCGGCCAGCAGCCGCGCGCCGAGGCCGCGCACCGCGCCGGTGGGCAGCTCGCCCACGATGGCGCCGACCAGGCTTGCCGCCACCCCCACCTTCAGCGAGGCAAAGAGATAGGGCATCGAGGCCGGCAGCCGCAGCTTCCAGAAGGTCTGCGACCCGCTGGCGTTATAGGTCTTGAGCAGGTCGAGCTGCATCGCATCGGGGCTGCGCAGCCCCTTCACCATGCCGACCACGACCGGGAAGAACGACAGGTAGGCCGAGATGATCGCCTTGGGCAGCAGCCCCTGCACGCCGATCGAGTTCAATACCACGATGATCATCGGCGCGATGGCCAGGATCGGGATGGTCTGGCTGGCGATCGCCCAGGGCATCACGCTCATGTCCATGGCGCGGTTGTGCACGATACCTACGGCCAGCAGGATCCCGGCCCCGGTGCCGATGGCAAACCCCAACAGCGTCGCGCTCAGCGTGATCCAACCGTGATAGATCAGGCTGCGCTTGGAGGTGATCTTTTTCTCGGCGGTGGTCTTCCACAGCTCCGCGGCCACCTGGTGCGGCGCGGGCAGCTTGGGCCGCTCCTGGTTCAGGGTGTCCTTGACCACCTCGCCCAGCGACAGCTCGACCTCGGCACGCGCCGCCTGGTCGTAGGTCCAGGTCGCGTTCATCCAGACCGCCGCCGCGTACCACAGCGCCAGGATGGCGGCGACGACCGTGAGGACGGGAAAGATGCTCTTCATCGCCGCCCCTCCGCCGCGCGAAAACTCATATGAAAGTCATATGGAAAACATACGCATTTCATATCGCGGGTCCCGGCCTCAATCGTCATAGGCATGCCCAGCCCGCAGCCCCTCGCGCACCCGGTGCGCGACCTCCAGGAATTCCGGCGTGTCGCGGATATCCAGCGGCCGCTCCTTGGGCAGCGGGCTCTCGATCACGTCGGTGATCCGGCCCGGCCGGGGCGACATCACCACGATCTTGGTCGACAGGTACACCGCCTCGGGGATGGAATGGGTGACGAAGCCGATGGTCTTCTCCGTCCGCGCCCAAAGCGCCAGGAGCTGCTCGTTCAGGTGGTCGCGCACGATCTCGTCCAGCGCGCCGAAGGGCTCGTCCATCAGCAGGATATCGGCGTCGAAGGCCAGCGCCCGCGCGATGCTCGCCCGCTGCTGCATGCCGCCCGACAGCTGCCAGGGGAATTTCTTGCCAAAGCCGGCAAGATCAACCAGTTGCAGCACCTTCTCGACGCGCTCTGCCTGCTCCGCCTTGGAAAATCCCATGATCTCCAGCGGCAGCTTGATATTGCCGGCGATGGTGCGCCACGGATAAAGGCCCGCGGCCTGGAACACGTAGCCATAGGCCCGGCTGCGCCGCGCCTCGTCCGGGCTCATCCCGTTGACGCTGATCGCGCCGCCCGTGGGGTGCTCCAGCCCCGCGATCACCCGCAGGAAGGTGGTCTTGCCGCAGCCCGACGGGCCGATGAAACTGACGAAATCGCCCTTGTCGATCTCCAGGCTCACATCCTTCAGCGCCTGCACCGGGCCGTCACCCGTCTGGAAGGTCAGGTCCAGACCGCTGGCCGAGATCACCGGCGCCGCAGCCTGCGGCACCTCCTGGGCGAAATCGCTTATTTCCTTCTGGGTCAACACGTCAGATCACACTCCGCTGGCCGGGATGCCGGTCCGTTCCACCTTGCGCGGCGCGGTCAGCTCCTTCCAGCTCGACAGCGCCTTGTTCACCGCGCCGTTGGGGTCGCGCTTGACGAACTGGCCGTGGCCCTCCTGGGTGCGCATCTCGCCGTCATGCACCGCCACCTGGCCGCGGGTCAGGGTAAAGCGCGGCAGGCCCTTCACCGTTTTGCCCTCGAACACGTTGTAATCGATGGCCGATTGCTGGCTGGACGCGCTGATGGTCTTTTCCTTCTCGGGGTCCCAGACCACGATATCGGCATCCGCGCCGACCAGGATCGCGCCCTTCTTGGGATAGCAGTTCAGGATCTTGGCGATATTGGTCGAGGTCACGGCCACAAACTCGTTCGGCGTCAGCCGGCCGGTGTTCACCCCATATGTCCAGAGCATCGGCAGCCGGTCCTCAAGGCCCCCGGTGCCGTTGGGGATCTTGGTGAAATCGCCCAGGCCATAGCGCTTTTGCTCGGTGGTGAAGGCGCAGTGGTCGGTCGCCACCACGCTCAGAGAACCCGATTGCAGCCCGGCCCACAGGCTGTCCTGGTGCTGCTTGTTGCGGAAGGGCGGGCTCATGACGCGGCGCGCGGCGTGGTCCCAGTCCTTGTCGAAATACTCGCTCTCGTCCAGCGTCAGGTGCTGGATCAGCGGCTCGCCCCAGACACGCTTGCCCTGCATGCGCGCCCGGCGAATGGCCTCATGGCTCTCCTCGCAGGAGGTGTGCACGACATAAAGCGGTACGCCTGCCATGTCGGCGATCATGATGGCGCGGTTGGTGGCCTCGCCCTCCACCTGCGGCGGGCGCGAATAGGCATGCGCCTCGGGGCCGTTGTTGCCCTCGGCCAGCAGCTTGGCGCTGAGCTCCGCCACCACGTCGCCGTTCTCGGCATGGACCAGGGGGATCGCCCCCAGCTCGGCACAGCGCTTGAAGGAGGCGAACATCTCGTCGTCGTTCACCATCAGCGCGCCCTTATAGGCCATGAAATGCTTGAACGAGGTGATGCCGCGGTCGACCACCTCGGCCATTTCATTGAACACCTGCTCGCCCCACCAGGTGATGGCCATATGGAAGGAATAATCCGTCGAGGCTTTGCCCGACTTGTTGTCCCACATTTTGAGGGCCTCAAGCAGGCTCTGGTCCGGATTGGGCAGGCAGAAATCGACCACCATGGTGGTGCCGCCCGCCAGCGCCGCCCGCGTGCCGCTCTCGAAATCATCGGCCGAATAGGTGCCCATGAAGGGCATTTCGAGATGGGTATGCGGGTCGATGCCACCGGGCATGATGAGGCAGCCGGTAGCGTCCAGGGCCTCGTCGCCCGAAAGGTTCTTGCCGATCTCGACAATGGTGCCGCCCTCGATCTTCACATCGGCCTCATAGGAGAGATCGGCGGTGACGATGGTGCCGTTCTTGATGACTGTGCTCATAATGCGTTCCCTTGTCTTTTGGTGTCACACCCTGCCTGCGCCTTCTCCTGAGCGCCGTGGCGAGCGTGAAATTCCTGAAATTACTCCACGATCTCCGCCGTCTCGACCACCGCGTGGAACAGCACGTCGGCTCCTGCGGTCGCCCATTGCTTGGAAATGTCCTCGGCCTCGTTGTGGCTGAGGCCATCGACGCAGGGGCACATGACCATGGCGGTGGGGTAGAGCCGGTTGATCCAGCAAGCATCGTGGCCGGCGCCCGAAACGATGTTGCGGTGGCTGTAGCCAAGCCGGTCGGCGGCGTCGCGGACGGCCTTGACGCAGTTCTCGTCGAACGTCACCGGATCGAAATGGCCGGTCGGTTCGATGGACAGCCCCAGGCCCAGTTCCTCGGCGATTTTTGCCGCCTCGGCCTCGATTTGCTCGCGCATCGAGGTGAGCTTGTCCAGTTCTGGCGAGCGGATGTCGATGGTGAACACCGCCTTGCCCGGAATGACATTGCGCGAATTGGGATAGACATTGGCCTGCCCCACGGCGCCCACGGCATTGGGCTGATGCGCCATGGCGATGCGGTGCACCGCCTCGGTCACACGGGCCATGCCCAGGCCCGCATTGACGCGCATA
>ENA-ORCX01000590-ORCX01000590.1-marine-metagenome-genome-assembly--contig:-NODE-590-length-11099-cov-3.723190_pt1 | contig 11099 bp, 9 predicted proteins | sample MGYA00248630_ERZ508518 | MGnify/ENA primary metagenome ERZ508518 (study PRJEB26188, sample SAMN06268768) | marine metagenome | isolation source: Bioluminescent Bay, La Paraguera, Puerto Rico | place...
CAGTCCCCGGTGTAGCCGGTGCAGCCGCCGCTGTAGTGGCATCCCCCGGTGAAGGGCCACATATCGTGCATGGTCCATATCACCGGCTTGTTGAGATCGAATACCCTCTTTAGCCCCTGCAGGGAGACATACCCCCCTTGCAGCCAGTGGAGCTGTATGACGTCGGCCTCACGCACCCAAGGATGAGCGGCGATGTGACTCCCAAACCGGGCCAGGGAAAAAGACCCCGCGCCTTTTTTCTTTATATAGCGCACCGTCCGCTCATCCAGGGCCGTACCGATTTTGTATGCGAGATAGTCCCCCCGGCTCTCCATTACTGAGGCGACATGATCTTCCTCTCCGGAGGCGTGGAGTACCAGCATGGAGGAGTCCACGCCCTCCCGGCGCAGCGCCTCATGCAGTCGGTGGGCGGCGATGGCCGCGCCTCCCTGCCTGTCAAATGTACTGATATGCACAACGCGCATCAGGAGCCTCCACCCCCTGTCCCGTCCATGGCGTTCTTGATCACGCCACTCATCCTATCCACGACCTCATTCAGTCCATCCTGTATCCTCGCAGCTTGTCCGTCCTTACCCAATAAGTCCTGGATCATGGGCAGCATCCGCTCCGCCGTGGCCTCCGCGATGGGCACATGCCTGTCCATGAGGGATATCCCCTCCATGAATCCCCGGATCTTGCCCCCCAGCATATCGTAGTCCACCGCCAGGGTGGGGACCCCCAGGGTATTGGCAAAGACCACCGAGTGGAACCGCATGGCCACCGCCGCGTCCACTTTCATAAATTCCCCGATGGCCTCATGAAGCGTAAAGTCTTTTCTTAAAAACTCGATCCGTTCGCTCTGCGGCAGTACCTTCTTGATTTCTTCATAGTACTCCCGGTCGTCCTGCCCGATTACGAATGTATTCATGGGGAAAAACCGTATCCGTATGCGGGCGTCGTGAAGCAATCTCTCCACGGTCTTTCCGATCTCTTGGATAAACTGATCCTTGATCCGTACATGCTCTTCCTTAGACGTACAGTATTGGAGCGGCAGTTCCCGGATGCAGAAGAGGACGGTCTTTTTGTCCTCATCCTTTTTGGTAGGCCTGATCTCGTCCCGGACATCCAGCAGATACTGTACCGCCGGATCGATGCAGGGGTGATATTCGATCCCCGTCGTAACCCCCGCATACACCGTGGGGGAGAACGCGTCACGGAGTATCACCAGGTCGGATAGCCTCAGCAGCAGGCGCACCGCCCGTTTCATCCCCTTTTTGTGCAGGGGACCGATGCCACAGCCCCATATGACGGTCCGCTTGCCCCGCAGCCGGGCCCGCATCACGGTGAGCAGCACCGTGTAGACCTCGTAGAGCTCCATGAGGGGGCCTCCCCCCATGACGGCCCAGTCAGAGCGGCGGATGGCCTTACCGTTGTCCCGCCACCCGCGGCCGATGACGCCGTATCTCATACCGCCTATGGATAGCTGCTCCATGGTCTCCTCGGTGAAGTAGGGCACGATGGAGGATACGTGTATATGCGTGAGCGCGGGGCAGATACCCCTGGCCTCCCGGATGATCCCCCCCAGTATGGCCTTGTCTCCCGTGGTTTCGGTGCCGTACCAGCCCGTGATATAGAGTTCCTTCGGGCTAGTAAGCCTCCGAGGCTTATAGAAAACCGCCATTAGTCCGGCTATACACCGGACACAGGGAGCCATAAGCCTTCGCAGGATCAGCCGCACATGGTGCTCCCATCCGTAGGCGGCGATCAGTCCCGCCGGGAGATACACCCGGCCGTCCCTGCAGGGAGGGTATGACCCTTTTCCCGTAAGTCCCCGGATCACCCCATAATAATAGATTTTGACAGGCAAGCTCTTTTCATACCGCGCCATGGCGTAGTGGAGGAATTTACAGACAAAGCGGACCGCCTCCCGGTCGAGATCGCCTTTCCCGGCGACGGTAAAACGAACAGGCTGTCCCTTCTCCTTTGCCGTTTTATGGATATCCCATAGAGTGCCATAGTTTCCGGCTGAAACGGCGCAGGTGTCACCCATGCTGTATTTCTTTCCCAGAACGGCTAGTATATATATTTTGATAAGCCCGATGATGCTTTTCATAGAGCCCCCATTCCTATCGCTTGTAGGTACCGAAAAGCCGCCCCGCACCCTTTCCTATGGCACGGAATATCCCGGAGATCCCCCGCCCGGTAAATTCCTTTTTAAGCTTATCCCACACCCGCTTGGGGCTGAGATAGGTATAGTCCCGCCGCTCCACCGTTAGGTCCAGTTCTGTATTCAGCGCGATCTGGGGCGGGTGCTTGAGGGGGAAATCGAGACTGCCCTTTTTCCGGATGCGGAAGGGCTGCAATGCGGTGGTGTGGGTTGCGTCCCCCCCCACCCCGATATTCTCCACCAGATTGACGGCGGGGGTGATGGTTAATCCCCTTTGCCGCCAGAGAGAGAAGAGATAGGGATAGGCCCAGCTGTTGATCTCTCCGCGCCGGATCAGATCAAACTGCATCCGGCGGTACCGGCGGGAGCCCTCTGTGTACACCCCGAACATCAATTCCCTGGTGGCTTCGGGGTCCTGCCGGACAGCATCCCATTCCTTCATCGTCAGATCGAATCCCTGCCAGCTTCTGCGCCAGGCGGCCCAGCCCCATATATGGCTGTAGACAGAGAAATAATAACTGTAGGCATAGTCTTTCATATTGTCCTGGTTGTTGTTCCCCGATATATGCATCACCTGGGGACAGTCCCGGTAGCGGGCAAGCATCTCCTCGCAGAAAGGGAAAAAAGACGGGTCGGCCAGGCAGTCATCCTCCAGGATGATCCCCGCCTCCACATTCTCGAAGAACCAGGTGATCGCCCCGGATACGGCCGCGCCGCACCCCAGGTTTTCTTCCCGAAAAAGGGTGTGGACATCGCAGTCCCAGTCGATCTGCCCCATGACCCATGCGCGCACTTCAGCGCAGGCCGCTTTCTCCGCCTCCCCCTTGTGGGGGCGCGGGCCGTCCGCCGCGATATAGAGCGCGCGGGGCTGCTGCGCCCTGATCTCGCCAAATACCCGCTTCACGGTATCCAGCCTATTGAATATCAAGAACAATATAGGTGTTGACAGCATGTCTTCCCCTCCTTTGGGGAGCCTCATTTATCCGCGGCGTAGCAGCCTGTCGGCGATACCGGTGATAGTACGGCACACGCCCTTGATCCCGCCTTCTTTAAAAGTTTCCACAAGTCTCTTGACGGTCTTGCAGTAATTCCGGTATTGATAGTCCCGCTTCTCTACATGCCGGTCCAGCTTCTTGTTGACCGCCACTGCGGAGGGATGGACCAGGGGAAAGGACATGGATTCCGATTGTCTGCTTTTGATCGGCGATATCGTTTTTAAGTGCGTGGCAGCCTCTCCCGCCCCGATATTCTGGACCAGATTGACAGCAGGTATGACGGTCAGGCCTTTATTTCGCCACAGCGAATACACATATCGATAGTCCCAGATATCTCCACTATCCTCAAAAACCATCTTATCAAACTGGCTGGTTCGGTATTTCCTCGAACTAGCAGTATGCACCCCAAACATTAGCTCGCGAATCGCTGCCCGATTCTCTCGGATCGACTTCCAAGACTCCATATCGTAGTCAAATTTCGTCCATGTCCGGCGCCATGCGGCCCATCCCCAGATATGACTATATATCGAAAAATAATAACTATAGGGATACCCATGCATCTCTTCTTGATAATTATCCCCGGTAATATGCATCACACGCGCATCAGTCCGATACCGGGCGAGCATTTCCTCGCAAAAGCGATAAAAAGTGGGGTCAGGCAGACAATCATCCTCCAAGATGATACCTTCCTCCACCTCGGTAAAAAACCAGGTAATGGCTTCGGCTACAGCTTTGCCGCACCCCAAGTTCTCGTCCCGAAAGAGGGTCTTTACGTCACAGTCCCAGTCGATCTCAGACATTACCCACTCCCGCACCTCCCGGCAGGCCGCCCGTTCCGCCTCGCCCTTTTCAGGGCGCGGGCCGTCCGCCGCGATGTAGAGGGACCGGGGCCGCTGCTCCCGGATGGAAGCAAACACCCGCCTGGTGGTACCGATCCGGTTGAATATCAATAATAAAATGGGTGTGTTCAGCATATTCCCCTCTTACCCAAGCCAATGGGACAGGTCTTTTCCCAACAATCCGGAAAGCTTCTGTATATCCTCCCGGTCATACGCCCGGAGATAGTCCCGGTCTTCTTCCGCCATGGGTTCTTTCACCAGCGTTTTAGAACGAAGCCGTAAGTACCGATTCGGCATAATTTTCTTCATCGCATTCTTGACCCATGGGAATAACCGTCCCATTCGCGACATAAAGGCGCTGGGCGTACCACTGGGATTAAATCTGCGGACATCCTGGATCCGGTAGGTGTCGTCTACCCCCAGGAAACGGCATATATTACCGATGGTATCATCAAGCCGCCCTTTAATATCCTCAAAGAAAACGACCATCACCTGGTCGGAACCGAATACATCTAGAAAGTGTTTGACGCTCTCGTAGTACAAACCCAGTTTTTTATACTGCCATATGAATTCGTAATTGGTCCGGGATTCCTCGGCCGCAAGCGCCTCATGAAAGGACAGTGTTTCCCTCTCCCCCCTGTGATGATCGGTGTATCCCGAATACGCCCTGTCCACAGGGTTACGCAGACAGATCAATATCTTGGCATTCGGGTTACATTCATAAATATCCTCAGCAGTTTTATGATAGTACAGGTAATCCACCGAGGCCTCCCCCCGGACCGGATACCCCCCTGCATCCTGAAAGAGAGCCAGATAAGAATCCAATTCCTTGATCGCACAATCCTCCACCCGCTGATCCCCTGGGCCAGTAGGGGGTATCGGACGGTACGGCGTGGAAAAAAATTTCGGTTCTTTCACCGGTGCCATAAATATCTGCGGGTGATTATTCAGATAGCGATATACCGAAGTCGTAGCGCATTTAGCTGCGCCTGCGATGAATAGATTCGGCATAGTATCTTGATGACTCATGCTCCCCCCTGCACATTGTTATGAAACATGTATGGGCTCCAGCCGGCCTGCCTGCATTTTATAGACCTGGTCACATTCTGCCAGGGTCTCGACCTTATGGGAGATCGATACGATCGTGAGTTTATGCTTGAGTTTGATGATATTTTGGGTAAACTGCTCGGCGGTCTCATGGTCCAGGGAGGAAGTCGCCTCATCCAGGATCAAAACCTCCGCCTCCCGGTACAGCGCCCGGGCAATCCCGATCCGCTGTTTCTGCCCACCTGAGAGCATGGCGCCGTTTTGCCCCACACGGGTATTTATACCATTGGGAAGCGACTCGATGAATTCCGATAGCTGTGCCATTTCCAGAGCTTTTTTTACTTTCGCGATATCCGGGCTATCTTCCCCATAGGCGATATTGGTGAGAATGGTATCGTCCAATAGCTTTATTTCCTGCGGGATGTACCCTATATTGTTTTGCCATTTGGTCATATTATCGTCATCATACAGTGGCTGTCCGTCTATCTTGATACTCCCCTCCTTGGGAGGCAGCAGTCCCACCAGCAGGGCGACCAAGGTGGTCTTTCCCGAGCCGGAGCGGCCCACAATGCCCACGAAGGCATTGGCCGGGATATCGAGAGATACGTTCTTCAGCACCTCTTTGTCCGGCACCGACGGATAGCTGTATACAATATCCTCAAATTCGACATTTCCGGAGACATGTATCCGCTCATCCGTTCGCGGCACACTATCAGAATTGCCTAATTTGTTTTCGTTCTCAAACAAGGCTTCCACAAACGGCTGCGCATGCTTTACGTTCATCACATACCCAAATATAGTCGTCACAGAAGGCAGCAGTTTCATAAACGCAATGAAATAGAGACCAAGCACGGGTATCAAATCCGCCAAATTTTTTCCCATTTTGAGATTCACAAGGCAGACCATACAGATCCCGGCAATCGCTACGGTTTCGAGCGCCATTTTGGGAATACTGTTGACGATATTCTTCCTGCGAATTGCCCTTATAAAATAATCATATATCCGTCTGTACTTGGTTAAAAAATAGTTCTCTTTTCCATTCACCTTGACCTCTGCGATCGAATCGAAGCACTGGGAGCACCACTGCAGTATCTTCCGATTGCTTTCCCTGGCGATCTTGCCGGTTTTCTTGCCGATCGTATTGGCGATCAGTACGTATATCAACGACAGAAAAATCATGGCGCCTGTGATGATCGCAGTTGAGATAAAATCAGCGAAAAATAAGCCGCCAAGCACAAATACCACCAGGAATAATTGATTTACGATATTCATAAAAGACATAAAGAATTGACTGATGGCGTTATTGGGTGTTACATGGATATCTCGCTGTACCTCCGCCGTATTTTTATCAAAAAAAGATTCGTAGTCCGCATATACATAATGCTTAAACAAGCGGATAGACAGATCTTTTTGGAGACTCAACGTATATCGTTGCTTATAGATATTGAACAATATGAGATACACGTTTTTCACGATAAACACGACAATGATCAATATAAACATCGTGACCATAAAGCCTTTGAAATCAGACACATGCAGTATCCTAAGCACCTTTTGGACGATTTCCTTTTGCATAAAATCGCTTTGCATGAATTCTTCCTGGCTCCCCATTGTCAAAAAAACAGGGTAAAACATTCCGATGCTTAAAAACTCCAATAAACCAGCAAAAGCCAACGCCAAAAACGCCAGATAGGTATAGGCTTTCTGTTTCTTATTAAATATCTTGAACAGTTTACGAAAATGATTCATTTTGCTTCCTCGTTACACATGATTTTTCCATATATCTAATTCTCTTCCGATACTGTTTTCCATATATCCAGATTAATCCCTACGATTCGCTCCAGCTCCTCTATATCGTCAAGATAGAAATCCAATAGTTTTCTAATAACCTCCGTGGGAGGCTTTGGTAATTCATGATTAGATTTCTGCGTAGAAACGACTGCTTTATGAAGAAGAGATCGGTATTTTTTATATTTTGTATCCTTATCCTTATATAAAACTCGAATAATATATTTTTGAATCAAATAAACAATCTTTAATTCCGCCTTATATAACTTTTCGTGCTTGTACATAAAATCCACATATTCATGTAAATCATATCTATTATTTTCAAGCCTATTAACCCCAAGGAAATCAAATATTTCTTCCGCAACTTGCTTTTGGTTTCTAACAAAATTTTCAAACAGTACAAACTTCATGTTTCCAATTGGGAAAAAATTGAGAAAACGCTTTATTTGTGATGCATACAAGCCTTTGTGAATAATATCTTTCTTCTCACCTCTTATTTCCTCTTCTGTGATGATATCAAAAGGCTTTACTCCCAGACGATATCTCTTGTGCATCCGGTAATGAGAATACGCACGCTCAGCAGGATTTCTTAACATAAATATAAACTTGACACTGGATCCTAACGTTTGATAAATGCGCTCAGGGGCTTCCGGTGTAAACATATATTGTGGAGACATCTCTCCTACTATTTCTTCACCATTATGATTACTAAACTGCCGCAAATACCATTCACAGCCTTTGCCCCAATGATCCCGAGAAAAATACCTAATTTCTTTATATGGCATATATATATCTGGGTGCTGAGACAATATCTTATACAGCGTTGATGTCCCGCTTTTCATCGCTCCGGGACAGATAAAATTCGGAAGAATCCCTATTTCTGTATTGTTCTTTTTTTCTTCTGGCCTATCCATATTTGCACTTCCCATTTCTTTTGCATCTTCCCCCAAAACATCATACATTCTTTTAAAGGCGTCTTTTGTATATAGATACTCTGGAGAAATATCCCCAATCGCCTTTTCTATACTCAACAAACTGCTTCTTATACCACTCTATACCTATTCCCCGATTTAATTGTGAAAAAGACGCACGCCCGGGTGCTCACACAAATATCCGGATGTTGGCTAAGACCGCCGCGATGGTTGTTGAACCGCTTTTCCCTGCACCAGGACAGATAAAATTAGGAAGCATACTCTATACTAACGCCTCGTCTCCAGGTAGAATTTATACGCCTTCTTAATTCCCTCCAACAATTCCGTAGCATGCCGCCATCCCATCTTATGGAGCTTCGATACATCCAGCAGCTTTCTAGGAGTGCCATCCGGCATATCGGTGTTGTATTTCAGCTCTCCCTCATATCCGACCACACCGCATATGATGCCAGCCAATTCCCGTATACTGACATCCTCCCCGGTTCCGATATTGACATGGGTAAGCCCGCTATACTGCTTCATGAGGAACACACAGGCCGCCGCCATATCGTCCACATACATGAATTCCCGGCGGGGCTTTCCCGTTCCCCAGATTTCCACATAGGGCTTATGCTGCATCCTGGCCTCATGGATCTTGCGTAGCAGCGCGGGCAGGACATGGGATGTCTTGAGGTCAAAGTTATCCCCCGGCCCATAGAGATTGGTGGGCATGCAGCTGATAAAATCGCACCCGTACTGGGTCTTATAATACTGGCACATCTTGAGCCCGTTTATTTTGGCCAGGGCGTACGCCTCGTTGGTCGGCTCCAGCGGGCCGGTCAGCAGATATTCCTCTTTGATCGGCTGGGGCGCCATTTTTGGATAGATACAGGAGCTTCCCAAAAAGAGCAGTTTCTTCACCCCATACAGATAGGCGGCATGGATGACATTGCACTGAATCATCTGATTGACGTAGCTGAATTCCGCGGGCTGGGTGCGGTTGGCCTCGATCCCCCCCACCTTGGCGGCCGCGAGAAACACATATTCCGGCCGCTCCGCTTCAAAAAAAGCATGGGTCTGCCGCTGGTCAGTGAGATCGACTTTCTGCCGGGTTCTGCACAGGATATTTTCATATCCCTGTTTCTCTAATTGCCGTACCAGGGCGGAGCCGACCAAACCATTATGTCCCGCGACGTATATTTTCGCATTTTTTTTCATGTTTTCCACCTTATTTTATACTACTTGTTCTTTGCGTTCATCCGGCTGGCTGGCAGGTACATGTCTTATGATAGCATATAAACTGCCGCCAATCATCAATACCGCGACAATAATCCATCCCAGCCAGTACGCTTGAAACACATACACCAATACACCGGAGGCGGCCGCCAATATCCCCATGATATATTCTATTATGACCACTTTGCGGTGCTTTTCAAAACGCCGGATCAACTTATGATGGATGTGCTCCCCGTCTGCGGCCATCATAGACTGGCCCCGGAGCTTGCGCCGGAGCATGCATAGGCCCATGTCCATAAGCGGAACGGCCAGTATGAGGATGGGGACACAGAAGGCTAAAATAGTCCTGCACCGGTTGACGACCACGATGGAGAGAGCTCCCAGCATGAAGCCCAGAAAGGTGCTGCCGTTGTCTCCCATGATGGTTTTGGAGGGATGCCAATTGTACGGGAGAAACCCCAATACGGCGCCGATCAGCCCCGTGGCGATGGGCAGGGCAAAATCCGTATTATTATTCAGGAACAGGATCAAGGCAAAGGCCAGGGCCGCGATAGCGGACAATCCCCCCGCCAAGCCGTCCATGCCGTCACTCCAGTTGACCGCACTGACGATTCCTACATTCCACGCCACAAAAAACAGTCCGATCAAAATCTGCATGAATACCGTATCACCGAATACGCCGGCGGTGAAATAATATAATGTGCCGAAGACATACATCATCAACGATACCAGAAAATGCATAGACAGCCGCAGCTTGGGGCTGACATCCTTACTGTCGTCAATCAACCCCAGTACAAAGATGGCGGTAAACCCCACCATAAACACGGGCTTGATATAAGGGATGTTGGACCTTGCCACCAGCAGGAAAGAAATCATGCTGGCGGCGTATATCGCGGCGCCCCCCAGATAGGGCAGGGGCCTCTCGTGATTTTTCCGCTCGCCGTCGGGCATGTCCACCATACCCGTCCTTTTTGCCAAAGGAATGGTGAGAGGTGTCACGATAACAGAACCTCCCAGTGCTACCAGGAAAGATGTCCACCAAATATCCATTTTATGCTCCTAAAACTGACGGTACTATTTGATTTATAAACCACCCATTACTGCCTATTTCCATAACCCTTTTCTGCTAATGATGCGTTCCAGGGTCTCAATGTCTGACTCGTAAAAGGCTAACAAAGCCGCCTTCTCTTGATCACTAATCTTCGGGGGAGGCAGAGGGTCCGCCCCCTTTCCGATAATTATTTTACCTACTAATCTATTGGCTTTCCTTACTATTTTTTTAGACTTAACATGCGTTAAGATCCTTTTTCGAATGCCATATGCTATTTTTTTTGTCAAAACATAAAGCTTTAAGTTCCTTGGCTCGAAATCAGCAAGCGACTGTATATTATAATCTATATCCGGCTTTTTTTCTATTTCTAAAAAAGAAAATATACCCGCGCATTCCTTCTCAATATCACGGACAAAATCCTCAAATAAAACAAAATACATATTTTCTTTTGTGTAGTACTCTAGAAACCACTCTATCTGCTGCCCGTATAATCCGTTGGATACATACTGAGTAACGGGGTTCTTGTCATTTGTTAATGCGCTTATTTCTTTTTCAACACATTCTTCAAAGGATCTCTTTACAATCCCGCTTTTTAAATCCATTCTATATTGTGAAAACGTCCGCTCGGCAGGATTCCTAAGCATAAATATAAATTTTACAGAGGGACCAAGGGTGTCATAGATTCGCTTTACTGCTCTTTTTGTCCACATGTAATGGGGCGTAATATCTCCCACTGCTTTTTGTTCGGAATAAGCCTCAAACTGCCTTTGGTACCAGCCCAGCCCTTTATTCCAGTTTTCCCCGGAGAAAAACTTCAATTCCTTTCTGTCGGGCAGAAAGACATCGGGATGTTGCTTTAATATTTTATATAGAGTCGTCGTGGCACTCTTTTGCGCCCCAGGACAAATAAAAGTAGGAAGCATATTTGATTTCCTATCTTATTAGAAAAATATCGTTGCTATTGTATCATAGAATAGGCTTTCATCCAATATGGGATTATTGGATGAAATCTACGTTGTCAAATGATCTGTTACACATTAGGCAGAAAGCTCCTGCCAGTATTGAACAGGAGATTTGCGGCCTAAG
>ENA-ORCX01000593-ORCX01000593.1-marine-metagenome-genome-assembly--contig:-NODE-593-length-11059-cov-2.296849_pt1 | contig 11059 bp, 9 predicted proteins | sample MGYA00248630_ERZ508518 | MGnify/ENA primary metagenome ERZ508518 (study PRJEB26188, sample SAMN06268768) | marine metagenome | isolation source: Bioluminescent Bay, La Paraguera, Puerto Rico | place...
TCAGAAAGCCCTGCTCATGCTGGTCGCTCATTATGCGTCTCCTTTTTCCGCCGCATGCCATTTGCGGCGACGACGTTTTTTGGGTGCTGCCGGCTGGTAATGAGCGACCACAAAATGCTCCAGCCAGACGCACAAAGCATCGGCCAGCGGGGCATCGAACACGACTTCATCGGTTTCCATAAAGGAAGCAGCCTCATCAAAATCGACCGTGGCCAGCATCGGTGCCAGCTTGTCTCCTTCTTCGCTGCAGATAAGGTAGCCTTTGGGTTTACATGACATCAGATTGTGATAGTAGGCATCACAATGCTGTTTGTGCAGTTGAAACTGCAATTCGGTGAGATAAACCAGTTCGCCCTCGCTGGCAGCTTGTTGCAGCGTGATTTCATCGAGTCCTGGCATAAAACCGAGAAGCTTCCATGAGATTTTCAGCCAGCGATGCTGACTGGGTTTTCTCAGTAATACCGCGGTGACCGGAAAATGAGCGGAAGGTGTGTCCTGCATAAATCCTGAGACTGCGAAAGCGAACTAAAGTTTATTCAGCGACTTCAACGTCGCTCACCTTCTGCAGACCGCGCGGCAGTTTATGACCACGCTTACCGCGCTCACCGGCATAATGCGCCAGATCCGCCGGTTTCAGAGTCAGGTGACGACGTCCTGCATGCAGAGTCAGACTGCTTTCCTGCGGCACGATAATCACTGATTGCATCCATTCCTGACCGGCACTGAAACGGGCCTGTGGAATATTAATCAGACGTACACCCTTGCCTTTATTGAGCGGCGGAATTTCTTTAACCGGGAACACCAGCAATCTACCATCGCCTGAGGCGACCGCGATCTGATCCTGTTCTGGGTTGTCCAGCATCAGTGGCGGCAGGATCCTGGCACCTTCAGGCACATTAAATACTGCTTTACCGGCCTTGTTCTTGGCCAGCAGATTCTCCAGTGTGGTGACAAAGCCATAGCCGGCGGTATTGGTCAGCAGTACTGGCTTGTCGGCATCATCGACTGCCAGCACCGCAACGAAACGCATTTCTGGTGGTGACTGCAGCCGACCACTGAGAGGCTCGCCCTGCCCCCTTGCCGAGGGTAATGAGTGCGCAGACAGCGAGTAACTGCGACCACTTTCATCGAGGAATACAATCTGCTGGTTACTGCGGGCTTTGACTGAAGTCAGATAGCGATCACCGGTACGGTAATTGAGTGACACCGGGTCCACATCGTGCCCTTTGGCAGCGCGTACCCAGCCGCTCTCGGAGAGCACAATAGTTAACGGTTCGGTCGGCAGCAGCTCAGTGGCATCCAGCGCTTTGGCCGCCTTGCGTTCGACGATATGGGATCGACGGTCATCACCGAATTTTTCGGCGTCGGCGGTCAGTTCCTTGCGAATCAGGGTTTTCAGGCGGTTATCCGAACCCAGCAGCAACTCGAGCTGTTTGCGCTCTTTCGACAACTCATCCTGCTCACCGCGGATTTTCATTTCTTCCAGCTTGGCCAAATGGCGCAAACGCAGTTCCAGAATCGCTTCTGCCTGGCGGTCGCTGATGCCGAAACGTTCCATCATCACCTGTTTGGGTTCATCCTCATTACGAATGATGGCAATGACTTCATCGATATTCAGATAGGCAATCAGCAGGCCTTCCAGCACATGCATGCGGTCCAGCACTTTATCCAGCCGGTACTGCAGGCGCCGACGCACTGTGGTGACACGGTATTCCAGCCATTCCAGCAGCATATCGCGCAGGTTCTTAACCTGCGGACGGCCATCCATGCCGATCATATTCATATTAACGCGGTGGCTGCGCTCCAGATCGGTGGTCGCAAACAGATGCGACATCAGGCCTTCAATATCGACCCGGTTGGAGCGCGGCACAATCACCAGCCTTACTGCATGCTCGTGATCCGACTCGTCTCGCAGATCCGCCACCATCGGCAGTTTCTTGGCCTGCATCTGGGCCGCGATCTGTTCCAGAATTTTGGCACCGGAAACCTGGTAAGGCAGCGCATCAATAATGATTTCGCCATCGACTTTTTCGAAAGAAGCGCGTTGTTTGATGGAGCCATTACCGGTTTCGTAAATCTTGCGGATCTCATCGCGGCTGGACACGATTTCGGCGCCGGTGGGGAAATCCGGACCCTGAATATCTTCCAGAATCTCATCCAGCGTGGTACGGGATGACTTAAGCAGTTTAAGACAGGCTTCGACGACTTCGCGCAGATTATGCGGTGGGATATCGGTGGCCATGCCCACCGCGATACCGGTGGTGCCGTTGAGCAGAAGATTGGGCAGTCGTGCCGGCAATAAGGACGGTTCATCCATGGTGCCGTCAAAGTTCGGCACCCAGTCTGCGGTGCCCTGTCCCAGCTCACTCAGCAGCACCTGTGCATAGGGCGCCAGCCGCGCCTCGGTATAACGCATCGCAGCAAAGGACTTGGGATCATCAATTGAGCCCCAGTTGCCCTGGCCGTCAATCAGCGGATAGCGGTAAGAGAAAGGCTGGGCCATCAGCACCATGGCTTCGTAACAGGCCGAATCACCATGCGGGTGATATTTACCCAGCACGTCACCCACGGTACGGGCTGATTTTTTGTGCTTGGACAGCGCACTCAGGCCCAGTTCCGACATCGCATAGACAATGCGTCGCTGAACCGGTTTCAGGCCGTCGCCGATATGTGGCAGCGCCCGATCCAGAATGACGTACATCGAATAATCCAGATAGGCTTTTTCCGTGAAGTCACGCAGTGACAGCTGTTCCAAATCATCGACAATGGCAGTCATGGTCTTATCTCTTGTTGCTTACAGGGCAGCCAGATCGGCAAGATCGCCGTGCTGTTCCAACCAGGCTTTTCTATCCGAGGAACGTTTCTTGGCCAGCAGTTTATCCAGCGTCATCAGGGTATCGTCCTCGGCCTGAATCGTGAGCCGGACCAGACGCCGGGTGTCCGGTGCCATCGTGGTTTCACGCAGCTGCATCGGATTCATCTCACCCAGGCCTTTAAAGCGCTGAATACTCAGTTTGCCCTTAATGTTCTCTCTTTCGATACGGTCCAGAATGATTTGCCGCTCTTCATTATCGAGTGCATAAAACACCTGTTTACCCACATCGATTCGATACAGCGGCGGCATCGCGACACAGATATGGCCTGCTTCCACCAGTGGCCGGAAATGACGCACAAACAGGGCACAGAGCAGCGTTGCGATATGGGCGCCATCCGAGTCGGCATCAGCCAGAATGCAGATTTTGCCGTAGCGCAGACCGCTTAAGTCGTCCGAGCCCGGATCGACACCGATGGCGACGGCGATATCATGCACTTCCTGCGAGGCCAGCACCTGGGTGGGTTCCACCTCCCAGGTATTTAGAATCTTACCGCGCAGTGGCATGATGGCCTGAAACTCTCGATCCCGGCCCTGTTTGGCTGAACCGCCGGCTGAATCCCCTTCCACCAGAAACAGTTCAGTGCGGGTCGGATCCTGTGAGGTGCAGTCTGCCAGTTTACCCGGCAGCGCCGGTCCCGACTGCACCCGTTTGCGTACCACTTTCTTGGCCTGCTTAAGCCGCGACTGGGCATTGCTGATGGCGAGATCAGCAATTTTCTCACCGTCTTCAACATGATGGTTCAGCCACAGGCTGAAAGCATCTTTGACTGCGCCTGAGACAAAACCGGCACATTGACGTGAGGACAGACGTTCCTTGGTCTGACCGGAAAACTGCGGGTCTTCCAGCTTGACCGAGAGCACATAGCAGCAGCGTTCCCAGACATCTTCCGGTGTCAGCTTGACACCACGGGGCAGCAGGTTACGGAACTCACAGAATTCTCTTAAGGCATCCAGAACGCCACTGCGCAGACCATTAACATGGGTACCGCCCTGCGCCGTCGGAATCAGATTGACATAACTTTCCGCCAAGACTTCGCCCGGCTCCAGTTGCCACATAATAGCCCAGTCGACTTCTTCATTTTCTTCACTGATGTGACCGACGAACGGTGAAGCCGGTACACAGGGCTCGTCTGTCATGGCAGAAGACAGGTAGGATTTCAGACCGTCTTCATAGCACCAGCGATCTTCGACTTTCTCTTTGCCGCTGAGATCGGTGAAAGTGACCACCAGCCCCGGACACAAAACAGCCTTGGCACGCAGCACATGACGCAATCTGGCCACCGAATATTTAGGGCTGTCGAAAAAGGACTCATCTGCCCAGAAACGCAGGCTGGTACCGGTGTTACGTTTGCCCACCGTGCCGATTTCGGTCAGCGGCTCCTTTAGTGCTCCGCCTTCAAAAGCGGTGGCGTACTCAATACCGTTCCGCTTGATTTTGACTTCCAGCCGGGTGGACAGGGCATTGACAACCGACACACCAACGCCGTGCAGACCACCGGAGTATTTGTAGTTCTTATTGGAGAATTTACCGCCGGCATGTAAACGGGTCAGAATAACCTCGACGCCCGGCACGCCTTCTTCCGGGTGAATATCCACCGGCATGCCGCGACCATCATCACTGACTTCGAGTGAATTATCTTTATGCAGGGTGACCTGAACCTGGCGGGCGTGACCGGCTATCGCCTCATCCACGCTGTTATCGATGACTTCCTGGGCAAGATGGTTGGGTCGGGTGGTATCGGTGTACATGCCCGGTCTCTTGCGGACCGGCTCGAGTCCTGTCAGGACCTCAATCGCCGAAGCATCGTAGGTATTTGTCATCGTTTACAAATCAAGTTGAATTTATTCCCACCGAAGATTATCAGTATCAAAGCCTAACACACAACATTTAAGCTTTTTTGTTGCTGAATGCTTGACATAAATAATCACAGACACAATATTAGTAATTAATAATTCTCTAACATGGAATCATCATGAATATCGATCGTTTTGTTATGGCCTTTGCCGGTTCGCTTATTTTGATCAGTTTATTGCTGTCTCAGCTCCATCATATTTACTGGCTGTGGCTGACCGCTTTTGTCGGGGCCAATCTGCTACAGGCGGCCTTTAGCGGCTTTTGTCCCCTTGCACGCTTGCTGAAAAAGATGGGCGCGTCTGCCGGACCCGCGTTTGAGTGACACTGCTGACACTGGCCTTGTCGGGATTTCATATCCAAAGATTCTCAGAATCATTCTCTCAGCGGGGGACTTCTCAGCATCATGAGCTGATGATAGTGTGAGTATATAGATTCATATCGCTTGATTCGTGTGCACGCAAGGTGCTTGTGGATGAATTACCAGCGTTGTTGAAACTGACGTCAAGCTTAATGATGAAGCTGTCTGAGTGAGGATTTATCAATGTTGCGATCGTTAGCCTTAATTCTGGCACTGCTGCTTACCGGCATGATGAGCGCCAGGGCCGAAGATTCAAGCCAGCAGGCATTTGACAGAGATGCCCAGGCAGCCATCAAGGAGCTGGCAACCAGCCTCAAATCCTCTCTGATGGCAGCCATGAATGATGGTGGGCCGGCTGAAGCCGTCTCAGTCTGTAATCTGATTGCCCCCAGTCTGGCAGCCGAAATTTCCAAGAAATATGGTCTGGAGATCGGCCGCACCAGCCTCAAGGTACGTAACCCGGCTAATGAAGCCGATGCCTGGGAAACCGATGTCTTGCAACGCTTCGAAACCCGACTGGCCAGTGGCGAAGCAATACAGAAACTGACTTTCAAAGAGAAAGTCGACAGCGAATCAGGCAGTCAGTGGCGCATGATGAAAGCCATACCCACTGATAAAGTCTGCCTGTCCTGTCACGGTAAAAAAATCGCTGAGCCCATCCAGGCCAGGATTGAAGCCCACTATCCCGATGATTTGGCGACCGGCTTCAAACTGGGTGATATCCGTGGTGCCTTTACCGTCAAGAGGGATATTGTCGATTAAGCCTATTTGAGACTGATCATCTCGCTGCGGCCTTTCAGCTCAAAGCAGAGCTTGTCTTCTTTGGCCAGCCAGCCTAAAGCACGATGCAGGACTTTGCTGTCCAGCTTGGTGTCTTTGGCAAGCTTGCTGGCTGAGACAACCCCATTTTCAGCAAGATACTGCCAAATCACTCCTGCTGCCGAACCAATTGCATCTGTCATAGCTTCTCCTCCGATATCAGTTGCGTGATGTTCTAAAGCGTTGATTGTTTGGCAAATTTTATGCCAATAGAAGAGGCATGATATATCGTCATTTTTTCAGCGAGATGACAGTCTGATGCACTTTTTCGGCGCAGAAAGAGAAGCGGATGCACCCAAAATCAGCGTTTTAATTCAGTGACAGCCTCAGCCATTTTAGCCAGTGCCATGTTCAGCTGAGCTCGGGGGCAGCCCATATTGAGACGCATAAAGCCAGAGCCAGTATCTCCGAAAACATAGCCCGGATTCATACCCACCCCCGCTTGTTCAATAAAGAAACTGCGAAGCGCCTGATTATCCAGCCCCAGTTGACGGCAATCCAGCCACAGCAGATAAGTGCCTTCCGGCTCTATCAACTCAATGCCATCCATCTCGGCACCGATAAAGCCTCGCGCTGTATCCAGTGACTGCTCAAGATAAGCCATCAAAGCATCCAGCCAGGCATCACCATGGCGGTAGGCCGCTTCATAGGCCGTGATGCTGAAAGGGTTCGCGGCACTGATGTGCCAGCTCTCAAAAACCTGATTAATCGCTTTACGGTCTGCCTTTTTCGGAACCACCAGCGAGGAAAGCCCCAGGCCGGGTATATTGAAGGTTTTGCTCGGGGCGATGGCGGTGAGCACGTTGACTGAGTCAGTCAAATCGGCCAAAGGCAGATGTGTCTGCCCCGGGAAAATCAGATCAGCATGGATTTCATCAGAAATGATGGTCATCTGATAGCGCTCAGCCAGTGCCAATAGCTCCAGTAATTCCTGACGCTGCCAGACCCGTCCCACCGGGTTATGCGGAGAGCACAACAATAGCAGTCTGGCCCCCGCTTTGGCACAGTCTTCGAGATGCTCGAGATCCATCGAATAACGACCGTTATCCAGCTTGAGCGGGTTCAGTACCAATTCACGTCCGGTTTGAGTCACCGCAGTAAAAAATGGAAAGTAGACCGGTGGCTGAGAGATGACTTTATCACCGGGCTCGGTCAAGGCCTCAATCGCGGCATGGAGTGAAGGCACGACGCCCGGACACATCATGATTTGACTGCGTTCTACCGACCAGTGATAGCGGCGCTGACACCAGTCAATCAGAGACTGATACACCGCATCAGGAAATAATGTGTAACCGTAAATCGGATGGGTGGCTCTGGCCACCAATGCCTCTGTCACGGCAGGCGGCGCAGCGAAGTCCATATCTGCCACCCACATCGGCATCACATCCGAGCGGCCGAAATAGGCCTTTCTGGCATCGAACTTAAGGCTGCTTGAACCGCTGCGATCAATGGCACTGTCAAAATCAAAGCTCATGGCTTAAACCCGCTACTCTTGTTTCTGATTGACCAGCGAGTTTAAGGTCTTCCTCACCACCTGAGCAATGCATGACCGTGTTAAACGTTAAAGGCCTCTGACTTATTCCGCTTTCGAGCGCAACTTCCACACCGTCACTTCAGACAGGGTATGCTGGAATTTGCGGCTGGTTTCGCGAATCACAAACGGCACTGATTCCGGGCCACGGATGAGTTCAAAATGCGGCTCCAGAATCGCTTTGAGCCCATCCAGGGTAGTAAAGCTCTCGCCATCTTTTTTGAAACCGCCCAGCCACTCCGACTTCTCGGTGTGCTCTTCCAGCCATGTGTAAGGCGAGGCCAGCATGAGAATACCGCCATCATTGAGCCTTTCATGCACATGACGCAGGAACTGCGCGGGACGATATAAACGGTCGATCAGGTTGGCGGCCAGAATCAGATCATAATCACGGTAATTCGCTTTGAGATTACAGGCATCGCCCTGCATAAACTCAACTTTATCAGCCACTTCAGCCAGGCCCAGTTGATCCAGTCGCCGTTCTTCGTAGTGCACCAGATCACCTTCATCAGTGATGGTGTAACGCACCACACCTTTTTGTGCCATCTGCACACCCAGGTTGATTAGTCGAGCTGAAAAATCAACACCGGTGACTTTATCGAAATGATGCGCCAGTTCGAAACTGGCGCGGCCGACCGCACAGCCAATGTCCAGTGCATGACCTTTGGGCTGATCTCCCATCACTTCCACAGCCAGTTGCGCCAGCGTTTTGGGGAAATTGGGGACATTGAAGTAGCTTTCACCGTAGTGAAATTCAGCATACTGCGACAGCATCTGATCGGTTTCGTAGTTGGAGCTGTGCTGTTCCACTTCGTTATCCGAGACCACATAGCGGAAACCGGCATGCTGGAAGAAATGACGGCGGAAAGCATAACGCGAGGCCAGCCGGCTCTCGTTACCACAGGAAATCCAGGAACCACCTTTGATCAGGTTATGCTGGCCGTCAAATGTCGGTGTGGTGAAATCATCGTATATCGGATGCACTTTGAAACCATCAAACGGATAGGTCGGCGTTTCTGTCCATTGCCAGACATTACCAATGACATCATAAAGCTCACCGTGGGCAAACTGATCCACCGGACAGGATGAAGCCGCATAATCCAGATGAATATTCGCCACTGCTGGCTTGTCATCCAGTTCGCTCAGACCTGAGTGATCATAAATCCGGTACCATTCATCCTCAGTCGGCAGGCGCACCGGTTGCCCGGTCTGCTCGGCCTTCCAGTTACAGAATGCCTTGGCCTCGTGGTAGTTGACATCTACCGGCCAGTTCCAGGGCATGTCGACAAGCTCGGTCATCAAGCGCAGTTGCCAGCCTTTGGGACTTTTGACCCAGAAAGTGGGATGCTTCGCCTGAGTGAACTCCCGCCAGGCCAGGCCTTCCTCCTGCCACCAGTCATCATGCTGATAGCCTCCTGCTTCGACAAAACCCAGAAATTCCTGGTTACTGACCAGAAAGCGGGAGGCCTGGAAATCGTTAATTTCAGCTTCATGCTGTCCGTATTCATTATCCCAGCCGTATATCAGGTCACTGTAATCTTTACCAAGCTGGACCGTGCCTCCCGGAATGTCTACCAGACTGTTTTCCGGTGCCTTGCCTTTGTCTTTGAACGGCCGCCACTCTGGTCTTGACTGCACCAGTTCCAGTTTCTGCTGGCGAATCAGTACCGAAGAGGTCTCAAGGTGGATTTGCTCGTGCTCAATCCCCATCAGGATCGCCCACCAGGGGTTATCCCAGTCGATCGGCAGTTTGAGTGGTGCTTTCTGGATGACTTTATTAATCATCGCCTTGACCTGATCACGATAGGCAGTGACTTCCTCTACTGCAGGCCATTCGTAATGATCATCATTGAGATCATCCCAGCTCATTTCATCGACACCGACAGCAAACATGGATTCGAACTTGGGATTGATGCGTTTATCGATAAGTCCCGCCAGCAGCATTTTGTTCACAAAAAATGTGGCGGTATGTCCGTAATAGAAAATCAAGGGATGACGCAGCGGGATCGACTTACGATAAAAAGCCTCATCGGATTTCAGCGTGTCGAACAAAGATTGATAGCGCTCGAAAGTGAAGTTGAAATAATCAGCGATTTCGCGACGCTTGGCGGCGGGATCATCGCCATTCAGCATTGGGGTCCGTAAAATACTGTGCTCAGCTACTGCGTTCTTTTTGAGGGTGCTTTCAGCTGTCATGATCCTACTCCGTTATGACTTTCAATGAGTCGTTATGACTAGTGAAGCGTGAAATTGTTGCGAAAGAATGGCTATGCGGCAGTGATTATCTGATTTGTCTCGCCAGCCAGGCTGTTTTGGCCGACAATTCCAGCGAACAACTCCATTTATACGCGAGATTGATGGTTTCTGCACAGGCATAGACCCCATGGCCTGAGACCACGGTGACTTTGAAATCTTTGAGTTTGTCGGCGACCATCGCCGGCGATCTGGCGACATAATCCTGATAGGGAATGGTCACCACCGGCACCAGCGGGAAATAATACTGGCCTTCAAAATCGACCGGCACGAAGTCCTGACCGTTGATCGTCAATGCGACGGTATGCGGCCCATGGCTATGAAAAACCGCACGGGCAGCGGCATTTTGCCGGTAAACCTCGATATGCAGCGGGGCATCGAGTGAAGCGCCCTCTTCGCGGTTACCATCGATATGGCAACGAATCAGGTCTTCAGGCTTTAAGGTATCGGCACAACAGCCTGTCGGGGTGACCCAGATCTCATCATGCCAGCGCAATGAGGCATTGCCACTGTGAGAATCATTACAGCCATATTGACGCAGCCAGCGGTAATGCTGCACCAGCTCCTGCTTGAGCTGATTCAGATCAGCCTGCCTCGGCATTATCCTGTTTCTCCAGCAGATCATCGATGTGGCGCAGCCATTGACCAGCCTGACTTGACTGGTTCTTGAAAGCCATCGCTCGGCTGAATGCCGATTTGGCCTGCTCCAGTTGGTCCAGATGGAAATAACTGGTGCCAAGCAGTAACTGCGCCCGGCCTTTTTCATTGCCTTTGAGCCGTTCGACTACCGGCGTCAATGTATCAATCACTTTCTGCCAGTCTTCAGTGCTGATATAAACCTGGGCCAGTTTCAAATGACTTTCACCACTACTGTCTTTGGCCAGCATACGGTTTAGCGTCTGCGCCGCCAGTTCGTCTTCACGTGCTGCCAGCCAACTGTCGGCGAGTTTTTCAAGATGTTTGAAGTCAGACGGAATCACACCGTCATTCATCGCCCGCTCCAGCAGCTTGCCGGATTTATATGGCACCCGAAGATAGCGGTACATATCGGCGAGGTTAACCAGGGTTTCAGCGTCGCCCAGATCGAGACGATCGGCCAGCATGCGCACGGCCAGCGAGGTGAATTCTTTTTCCTGTTGCAGGTAAAGCGCCGACAGTTGATCCCAGTAAATCTTGCGATGCGGATAGCGGGTGATCAGCGTTTCCAGTACATTAATGGCGGACTTATACTGTCTCAGCGACATATGCGCTGACAGCTGCAGACGATACCAGTCTTCCTTGGGGTCCCGGTCGTTTTGGATCGCAGTACGGATATGCTCAACCACTTTGCTGTAGTTTTCCACCCGATAATAGGCAGTTGCCAGCAAC
>ENA-ORCX01000596-ORCX01000596.1-marine-metagenome-genome-assembly--contig:-NODE-596-length-11054-cov-2.375695_pt1 | contig 11054 bp, 10 predicted proteins | sample MGYA00248630_ERZ508518 | MGnify/ENA primary metagenome ERZ508518 (study PRJEB26188, sample SAMN06268768) | marine metagenome | isolation source: Bioluminescent Bay, La Paraguera, Puerto Rico | place...
TTTTCCCCTTTTTCCCCGCCACAGTTGAGCAAGCCGTCGGGCGAAAGCGCTGCCCCAGGGGCCCAGTCATGAGAGATCCGCATACCGGTCGGGGAACAGTTCAGCACGTTTCCCACAATCCGAAATTCACGTCCGTCGCCTTGGCGTCCGGCACGGTCGTTCTCACGTTGCGCGGCGCGCTGCCCGTGGAACAGCTCCATCGCGGCGACCGGGTCATCACCAAGTCGGGGGGCACCGTGCTGAAGCGCGTGCACTCGCACGATCACAGGCGCTTCTGGCTCGAGTTCGACAATCCCGAGGTCGTCTACGTTGTAGACGGCCAATATCTTGCGCAAGAGGATCCCGACAACGAAGACGCGATCGGCCCGGACGATGCGGCAGCGTCAGCGCATTTGAAGTTCCTCAGGCAGGACCCGCCGTCCCCCCCGAGGAATTGATCGCCGGCAGGTCCTGCTGCCGCGCCATCGCCCTTCGGGCGAAGCTCAGCCCAGAACCTCGGCCAGCCACGCGGCCGTGCGCAGGACCGCTTCATCGCTACCGATCGGCCCGACCACCTGAACGCCCAGCGGACGCCCATCGGAGGCGCGCAGGCCCGGGACGTTGACACAAGGCGCCCCGAGCAGGGTCCACAGCCGGTTGAAGATTGGCGATCCGGTGCCGCTCTCCCGAACCGGCGCAGCGCCGGGGGCCGAGGGTGTGACGAAGATCGGCGTGTTCCCCAGATCCCCGGCAAAGCGCTGGCGCAGCCGCGCGATCATCATGCGGTCCTCGTGCTGGGACTGTTCCGACACGCCCCGCCCCTCGTCCAGCATTGCCCGAAGCTGCGGACTGAGCAGGTCGCGGTGGCTGTGCCATTCATAGGCCAGCGCCTGGTAGGCTTCGCGCGCCATGATCCGCGGATGCGCGTCGGCGGCCACGCCATAGACCTTGGGCAGCGCGACCTCGGTGGTCGCCACCCGGCCCCGCAGCACACCCTCCAGATCGTCCCAGGCCGCCTGCATTTCCGGCTCGGCGCTGTCCCAGACGGGCGAGCGGCAAAGGCCGAGGACCGGCGGCACATCGGGCGACTGCGCCGCCTTCAGCAGGGGCAGGCCGGTCACCGCGCCGGCAAAGAGCGCGGCATCGGCCACGCTGCGGGCGAACACGCCCACGGTGTCGAAGCTGCGCGCCAGCGCCTTCACGCCCGAGGGCTCGATCAGGTCGAAGCTGGGCTTGTAGCCGACCACGCCGCAATAGGCCGCGGGCCGCACCACCGAGCCCGCGGTCTGCGTGCCCAGCGCCAGCGGCACCATCCCCGCGGCAACCGCCGCGGCCGAGCCGCTGGAGGAGCCGCCCGGCGTATGCCCGGGGGCCGCCGGATTGCCTGTGGGGGCGGGCTTGTAGGTGGCGAATTCGGTCGTCTCGGTCTTGCCCATGGCATAGGCGCCGGCCAGCCGCCCCAGCGCCACCACCGCCGCATCCACCGCCGACATGGCCCCGGCGTAGATCGGCGAGCCGCAGGTGCGCGGCATGCCCCGGGCATGGATGACGTCCTTTACCCCGATCGGAAGGCCCGCCAAGGCCCCCTGCCCCGGCGCCTCGGCCAGTTGCGCAAGCGCCGCCTCGGGGTCGAGATGGGACCAGGCGCGCAGCTCCGGTTCCAGCTCGGCGCAGCGGCCCAGCAGGGCCCGGAGGTATCCCTCGGGCGTCAGCGTGCCGGCCTCGAACGCCGACAGCGCCGCCAGCGCGGTCTCGGGTATCTTGCTCATGCTTCGTCCTCTCCGGCGCCTGCCCAGTCGCGGATCAGGCGCGTATAGATTTCCACCGCATCGCGCAGTTTGCCAAGCTCGCAATATTCGTCGGTCTGATGGGCAAGGCCAGGCTCGCCGGGGCCGAGGATCACCGTGGGCACACCGTCAAACGCCGGGGTGAAGATCGAGGCGTCGGTGAAATAGCTCACGCTTTCGGGAGCCGCCGGGACGTGGGTGACGGCTGTGACGGTCTCCATCACGCCCTGCATCCACGGGTCTTCCGGGTCGGTCCAGACCGGCGGCAGATCGACCATCGTCTCGATCCGGGCCGCGTCGCCCAGGCTCTGCGCAAGCTTGCGCCGCAGCGCCGCGTGCTCCACCCCGGTCACGCTGCGGATGTCGACCCCGATCTCGGCCCGGTCGGGAACCGAGTTGATGTTCATCCCGCCGCTGATCGTGCCGATATTGAGCGAGGGCGCGCCCATCACCGGATGCGGCTCCGCGTCGAAGTCGAAGGCGGCCAGCGTCTCGATCACCCGCGCGGCCCCGACCACGGCATTCACGCCACGCTCGGGCATCGAGCCATGCGCGGTGACGCCTTCGGTCACCACCCGCAGCCACAGTGCCCCCTTGTGCCCGGCCAGCGGGCGGTTGGCGGTGGGCTCGGCCACCACCAGCGCGCCGGGGCGGCGCAGCCCGTCGTCCGTGACCATCTCCCGCGCACCGTCCGAACCGGTTTCCTCGCCCGCCGTGATCAGCAGCAGGACACCGGGGCCCTGGCGCAGCGTTCCGGCCTCGGCGATGCAGGCCGTCACGAAGGCGGCGACGCCGCCCTTCATGTCGGTGGTGCCGCGGCCATAGATCCGGTCGCCCTCGATCTCGCCCGCGAAGGGATCGTGGCGCCAGTCCTGCGCGCCCAGCGGCACCGTGTCGAGATGGCCGGTGAACCCCAGCGGCGCGCCCGTGCCATCGCCCAGATACGCCACAAGGTTGGCCCGCCCGTGGCCCATCGGCAGCAGGGCGGTCTCAAACCCCGCGGCATCCAGCAGCCGCTGCAGGTCGCTGGCGCAGGCGGCCTCGTTTCCCGGTGGGTTCACCGTATCGAACCGCAACAGCCTGCGCGTGAGCGCGACGACGTCAGGCACATCCACCACGGCGGCCTGTTCAACCGAAATATGCTGCATAGACTTCCTTGTCGTCCTTGAGTGCCTCGGCGCTGCCCTGCGCCACCACGCGCCCGCCCGACAGCACATAGCCGTAATCGGCGATGGCCAGCGTCTGGCGCACGTTCTGCTCCACCAGGAACACCGTGATGCCGCTGTCGCGGATGCTCTCGATGATCTTGAAGTTTTCCTTCACGTAGAGCGGCGACAGGCCCAGCGAGGGTTCGTCGATCAGCAGGATGCGCGGACCGCCCATCAGGCCGCGCCCGATCGAGACCATGGCCTGCTCGCCCCCCGACATGGTGCCGGTGAGCTGGTCGCGCCGCTCGGCCAGGCGCGGGAAGGTTTCGAAGACCTTTTCCATCCGCTCGCGGATCAGCGCCTCGTCACCGACCTGGAAGGCGCCCAGGCGCAGGTTCTCGGTCACCGTCATCTTGGGGAACATCCGCCGCCCCTCGGGGATGCAGGCGATGCCCTCGGCGATCACCTTGTGGGTGGGGGCGCCGGTGATGTCCTTGCCGTCGACGCTGATCCGGCCCTCGCGCGGCGGCGTCAGCCCGAGGATCGAGCGGATCAGCGTGGATTTCCCCGCGCCGTTCGACCCCAGCAGGGCCGTGATCTTGCCCGGGACCACCTCCAGCGAGACATCCATCAGGACATCGGCCTTGTCATAGGCGGTGTAGACGTTTTCGATCTTGATGCTGCTCATGGGTCAGTCCACCCCCAGATATGCGCTTTGGACCTCGGGATCGGCGGCGATCTGGGCATAGCTGCCCTCGCTGATCTTGCGGCCATAGCTGAGCACGACGCAGTGGTCGGTCAGGCGTTCGATCACGCCCATCTCGTGCTCGATGATGATGATCGACAGATCGCCCATGCGGTCGCGCACCGCCAGGATGTCATCCATCAGCTGCGCGGTCTCGTCATGGGTCATGCCGGCCGAGGGTTCGTCCAGCAGCAGCAGCTTCGGCCCCGAGACCAGCGCGCGGCAGATCTCGATCCGGCGCCGCTCGATCATCGGCAGGGCGCCGACGGGTTCGAACATGCGGTCCGCCAGTTCCCCGGAGAACCCCGCGACCAGCTCGCGCGCCTTTTCATAGCCCTCCTCGACCTGCCGGCGCAGCGCGCCGCGGTTGATCAGGTTGAACCACAGCCCGTTGTCCAGCCGGGCGTGGTTGCCGATCATGATGTTGTCGTAGATCGACAGCGGCAGGCACAGGCGCGAGCGCTGGAAGGTCCGGGCGATCCCCGCCTCGTAGACCTTGCGCGCGCTCAGCCCGGTGATGTCCTGCCCGTCGAAACGCCCCCGCCCCTGGCTGGGCGAATAGATGCCGGTCATCACGTTGAAGCTGGTCGTCTTGCCCGAGCCGTTGGGGCCGATCAGGCCGAGGATCTCGCCCCGCTTGACGGTCATGTCCAGCCCGTCCAGCGCGCGGACCCCGCCAAAGCTCTTGCCCAGGCCTTCGAATTCAAGAAGCGCGTCGCTCATTGTTGCGCCCTCCAGCTGGGGAAATAACTGCGCACCTTGCGCGGCAACAGGCCCTGCGGGCGGAACAGCAGCATCAGGATCACCAGGCCCGAGAACAGCAGGAAACGGTATTCCTGCAGGATCTGCAGCTTCTCCGGCAGCAGCACCACGATGGCCGCGGCGAGCGCCGTGCCCCACAGGCTGCCAAGCCCGCCCAGCAGCACGATCGACACCATCAGCAGGCTGTCGGCGAAGGTGAAGCTGTTGGGCGCGATGAAGCTGATCATCATGCCGTAAAGCGCCCCGGCGACACCGGCCAGCACATTGCCGAAGGTGAAGGCCAGAACCTTGGCCCGCACCACGTTCAGCCCGAAACAGGCCGACGCGGTCTCGTCCAGCCGCACGCTGTCCAGCGTCAGCCCCAGCCAGGAACGTTCCAGTCGCTGGGTCAGCACAAAGGCCAGCACCGCCAGCCCCCCGCCCAAGAGCGCGTAGTTGGCGTAGAAGGACATCTCCATGCCCAGAAGCATCGGGCTGGAGTTGAAATCCCAGCCGAACAGGCTCATCGAGCCGACCATCAGGCCCTGCGGCCCGCCCAGCACGTCGTTGACCTCGAGGAAGGTCTTGAAGAGCACGCCGAAGGCGATCGTGACCACGGCCGAATAATGGCCCGCGGTGCGCACCACCGGCACGATCAGCAGGAACCCGATCGCCGCCGCGATCACGCCACCGCCGATCAGAATCAGCAGCGGCGGGACGGCGGTATGCTCGGTCAGGACCGCCGCCGTGTAGGCGCCCATGCCGAAGAAGGCCGCGCCGGCGAAATTGACCATGCCGGTCAGGCCGAACTGCACGTTCAGACCCAGCGCCACGGTCATGTAGAGCAGCATGGTGGTCAGCATCAGCAGCGGGAAATGCTCTTCTCCCAGCAGGAAGATCACCGCCAGCAGGCCCAGCAGGATCGCCCCGTTCATGCTGCGGCCATGGCTGCGCATGGCCTCGTTCAGGCTGTCCTGGATGCCGGTCTTGCCCAGCGCCCAGCCGCCCACGGCGGCCAGCGCCACGAGGCCCAGCACGGCGATTTCGGATTCGGCCAGCAGGAACTGCCAGCCAAAGACCGCGATGGCCGCCACCGCGCCCAGGCCCACGGCCAGGGGCGGCAGGCCGAGCCAGCCGGTCTTGGGGGTCGTCTTGTCTTTCATCGAAATTCCCTCACACCCGGTCGCTGCTGCGCTCGGCAATCAGCCCGGTGGGTTTCCATGCCATCAGCGCGATGACCACGCCGAAGGCGAACACGTCCTTGTAGGCACTGGCGAAGGGCAGCGCGACGGCGCCCACGGTCTGCAGCCCGGCGAAGAGGAACCCGCCCAGGATCGCGCCGTAGATGTTGCCCAGGCCCCCGATGATCGCGGCGGAAAACCCGATCAGGCCCAGAAGCAGCCCCATGCCGAAATTGACCTCGTTGTAGTAGAGCCCGTTCATGATCCCCGCGAAGGCCGCCGCACCCGAGCCGATGGCAAAGGTCACCAGCACGATCATGGTGTAGTTGATCCCCATGATCTTGGCGGTCTCCTCGTCCTGCGCCACGGCGCGGATGGCCAGCCCCAGCCGGGTGCGGTTGATCAGCAGGTTCAGTCCGATGATCACGGCAATGCCCGCGCCCACCAGGATCACGCTGTCCGCGCGCAGGGCGAAACCGCCCAGATCGACCGAGGCCGTCGGCAGCAGCGCCGGGAAATTCTTGGGGTTGGAACCGTCGGGGTAGAACAGCCGCACCGCCTCGCGGATGGCGGTGCCCAGCATCAGCGTGATCAGCAGGATGTTGAGCGGCGGCGCCGATTTCAGCGGCAGCACCAGGTAGCGCGCGATCAGCGCGCCGACCGCGGCGGTGGCGGCAATCGAGACCAGCAGGATCACGGCGATCATCAGCCAGGGATTCTCGATCCCCATGGCCAGAACGCCGATGTAGACGGTGAAACCGGTGAACGAGCCCAGCATCAGCACATCGCCATGCGAGAACTTGATCACGTCGAGCACGCCGAAGAACAGCGTGAAGCCCACGGCGACGAGGGCATACATCGTGCCCAGCATGACGCCATTGGCCAGATACTGGCCGAGAAGACCGATATCCATCAGGAAACCTCCAGGGATAGAAACGGCAGACGGGGCGCTCAAGGCGCCCCGCCCGCTGGTTATTTCAGGGATTACTTCCCGGTCAGCTTGCGGGTGCCGCCAGCGTATTCGCTGTCTTCCCACACAACCCACTGGCCGTCCTGAGCGACATATTTGGTGATCAGCGCCACCGTGTTCTGGCCGTGTTCGTCGAAGGTGACGGGGCCGGTGATCGAGTCATGCTCTTTCACGTCGGCCAGGTATTCGGTCACCGCCTTGCGGTCGGGGCCGACCTCTTCGATCGCGTCCAGCAGCAGGCTCATCGCCGCGAAGGAGAACGGACCGTAGGCCTCGTAGTCTTCGCCGAAGCCGGCCTTTTCATACTCCGCCAGGAAGTACTCGCCGCCCGGCAGCTTGGCCGCCGGCGCGCCTTCGAGGAAGGTCACCGTGCCTTCGGCCAGATCGCCGCTGAGGCCGGCGAAATAAGCGTCCGACTTGATGCCCGACACGCCTTGGAACTGCGCCTCGATGCCCAGCTTGTCCATCTGCTGACGGATGCGCACGGCGATCGGGGTCAGGCCGCCGAAATAGACCACGTCGGGGTTCAGCTCTTTGATCTTGGTCAGCTCGGCGGTGAAGTCCTGCTGGTCCGAGGTCACGCCGAAGGTGCCCAGGATCTCGCCGCCCTTCTCGGTCAGGAACTGCGAGAAGTACTTGTTGTGGCCTTTGCCGTAGTCGGTGGTGTCGTGGATGATCGCCCAGGTCTTGTAGCCTTGGCTGGTCATGAACTCGGCGGCCGTTTCGTTCTGGTTGATCATCGTGCCGTTGACGCGATGCACCTCGGGGTACTCGTTGCCATAGGTGATGTCGGGCAGCACCGCGGCCCAGACGATCATCGGCATGTTGAACTTGTGGTAGATGTCGACCGTGCCCATCGCCACGGCCGAGCAGTAATGCGTCACCGCGCCCACGACCTTGCGGTTGGTGGCCATCTTGGTCGCCACCTGCACGCCGACATTGGGCTTGCACTCGTCATCGAGCGCCTCAAGCTCGTATTCGTATTTCGCGTTGGGGTCCTGGTTGCGCAGCGCAACCGCCAGCGCGGCCGAGTTGCGGCCACCAAGGCCCATGTTCGACACGCCGCCCGAAAGCGGGCCGATGAAGCCGACCTTGACCGTGTCCTTGGCAAGGGCCGGGGCCGCCAGAGCGAGCGACAGCGAGGCCGCAAGCGCGACCGACAAGAAGGCGCGCCTGTTTTCCGTGAATTTCATGTTGGTTCTCCCTGAACTTGGTTCTATTTCGTGCCAGCATCGGCAGCCGGCGGGCACCGGCCCGCCGCTTACGCAGGCACTCTTCCCCAGACGAATTTGAATGACAATCAAATTTTTTGCTTCTTGACGGCTTGAGAATTGGAATTTTTACTTTGATGAAAATTTTCACAGTCGCGTTCCGCCGCTGATGGGCAATTGATCTGACCGCGGTCAAACCCGGCGGGCCGCGCCGCGAACTTGGCTGGGTGGGAAAAATCCGCTACATCCGGCGAGCTTGTGTTTGGGGGCCGAAAAATGGCAAACGACAATCCGGACCTGTCGCCGATCCGTGACCTCGGCGCCCGGCTGCGCGCCGAGCGGCTGAAAAAGGGGCTGACGCTGAAAAGCCTGGCCGAGGCGGCGGGCTGTTCCCTGTCGATGCTGTCGAAGGTCGAGAACGATCAGGCCTCACCTTCGCTCAAGACCCTCCACCAGATCACCGCGGCACTGGGCACCTCGATCGTGCGGCTCTTTGCCGAGGCCGGCGGCGAGGGCGTCAGCCTCTACCGCAGCGGCGAGCGTCCCTCGGTGATGGTGCGGCGCAAGAACGACCAGCCCGCGATCTTTATCGAGCGGCTCTCGCCCACCTATCCGGGCACGATGCTGGACGCCAACATCCACACGCTGGAGCCGGGCGCCGACAGCGGCGGGGACATCCAGCACGAGGGCGAAGAGATCGGCTATGTGCTGGAGGGCGCGGCCGAGCTGTGCGTGAATGGCGAGGTCGTCCCCCTGGTGCAGGGGGATTCCTTCTATTTCTCGTCGGAACTGCCGCACCACTACCGCAACACCTTCGACGGCACGACCCGCATCCTGTGGGTGAACACGCCGCCGACGTTCTAGGCCAGCGGCGTCAGATCTTCAGATGCTCCAGCACCCGCTCGCGGCTGCCCTCGCCGACCTTGCCTGAATCGTCGATCTCGCCCAGCTTCAGCACCGCCCAGCGGTCGGCCACGTCGAGGGCGAAGTTCAGGTTCTGCTCGACCAGCAGGATGGTGGTGCCGTTGGCCTCGCGCTCGGCGCGCAGCGCCCTGGCGATGCGGGCGATCACCGTGGGCTGCAGCCCCTCGGAAATCTCGTCGATCAGCAGCAGGTCGGGCCCCAGCATCAGCGCCCGGGCCATGATCAGCATTTTCTGCTCGCCGCCCGAGAGCGTGCCGGCCTTCTGCGCCAGCCGGTCCCGGAGAAAGGGGAAATGGCCAAAGACCCGCTCCAGCGCGCCCGCGAGTTCCTTGTCGGAATGCACGGCTAGGCGCAGGTTGTCACGGATGCTGAGGTCCTGGAACAGCGGCTGTTCCTGCGGGGCGTAGCCCACCCCGGCGCTTACCAGGGCCTTGGGCGAGGCGCCCACGATCGAGGCGCCATCAAGGCGGATATCGCCGCCCCGCGCCGCCACCAGCCCGAGGATGGTCTTCAGCAGGGTCGTCTTGCCCATGCCGTTCTTGCCCATCAGCGCAAAGATCTCGCCCTTGCGGATGGACAGTGACAGGTCCTTGATGATGGCGACCGGGCCGTAGCCGCTGGTCACGCCCTCGAGGAACAGTTTCGCATCCGTGCCGGCGCCGGTGTGATCAAACATGCTCGCCCCCCGAATAGATCGTCTTGACGATGTCCGAATTCACCACCTCCTGCACCGAGCCGTCCAGCACCAGCCGCCCCTGATGCAGCACCACGATCCGGCTGGAAATGTCGCAGACGAAATCGAGGTCGTGCTCGACCAGGATCGCGGCAAATCCCAACTCCGATGTCAGCTTTTTCAGGATCGTCCCGATGGTGGTGCGCTCGGCCTTGGTCAGGCCGGCGGTGGGCTCGTCCAGCAGGATCAGCCGCGGCTCCAGCGACACCACCATGGCCAGTTCGAGGCTCTGCTTCTGGCCGTGCGACAGCAGCGACACCTCGGTCGCCAGCAGTTTGTCCAGCCCGGTCAGACGCAGGATCTCAATCGCCGCGGGCGGCAGGCCCAGTTCGTCCGAGGCCGCCACGAAGCTCGGCGCCTCCAGCGCGGCACGCGACATGCGCAGGCATTCGGCCACGGTCAGGCTGTCGAAGACGCTCGCCACCTGGAACTTGCGCCCCACGCCCAGCGCCACGATCCGGTTGGGGACCATCCCGGCGATGTCCTGCCCCGCGACGCGCACCGTCCCGCCCGAGCGTTCCTTGCCGTCGGTCAGGCAGCGCATCATCGTAGTCTTGCCCGCGCCGTTGGGGCCGACCAGGCTGACCAACTCGCCCGGCGCGACGTCCAGCGTGATGTCCTCCAGCACCTTCTGGCTGCCATAGGATTTTTCCAGCTTCTCGATGCTCAGCAGCGGGCCGCTGACGGCCGTCATGTGGTGCAGCGGCGCTTCCGCGACCAGGTCCGGCCCGCCGCCCGCGACCACCTCGCTGCGGCCGCGCGTGGTAAAGCGCGTCAGAAGCGCGGCAAGCCCGTTGGGCAGGAAGATGATCATCACCACGAACAGCGCGCCGACGATCAGCTGCCACAGGAAGGGCAGCTCGCCCGAGAGGTTGGCGCTGAGATAGTCGATGCCGATCGTGCCCAGCACCGGCCCCAGCACGGTGCCGCGCCCGCCGAGCGCCGTCCAGACCACCAGTTCGGTGCCGAAGACGAAGCCGGTATTCTCCGGCGCGACCACGCCCGAGGCGTTGGCGTAGAGGAAGCCGGCCAGCCCCGCCACGCCCGCCAGCGTGGCGGTCAGGGCGATCTTGATGCGCTGGGTGTTGAGGCCGAGATAGGCGCAGCGGGTCTCGTTGTCGCGGATCGCGGTCAGCACGCGGCCCGCGTCGGAACGCACGAAGATCAGCGCCGCCACGGCGACCGCCACCAGGCATATCCCCGACAGGCGGAAGAACCCCTCAAGCCCAAAGGGCAGCCCGAAATAGCCCACCAGCCCGCTGCTCGATCCGGTCAGCGTGCCGCCGGAATAGATCAGCTGCGTGACCACGATGGGAAAGACCAGCGAGATCACCGTGGCGTAGATCGGGGTCGAGCCGTAATAGAACGACAGCCAGCCCACCGCGACGCCCAGCACCACCGGCACGACGATGGCCAGCACCAGCGCCAGACCCAGCAAGGCGGGCGAGCTGCCGATATGGGTCAGCAGCATCGCCGAGGCATAGGCGCCGATGCCGAAGAACGCAGCGTGGCCGAGACTCAGAATGCCGGCGTAGCCCCACACGAGATCGAGTGCGAGCGCGAGCAGCGCATAGCACAGAAATTTTCCGAGCAGCGTGACGGTGAACGTCGACACGTGCAGCGGCGAGTCCGCCG
>ENA-ORCX01000597-ORCX01000597.1-marine-metagenome-genome-assembly--contig:-NODE-597-length-11045-cov-3.030452_pt1 | contig 11045 bp, 7 predicted proteins | sample MGYA00248630_ERZ508518 | MGnify/ENA primary metagenome ERZ508518 (study PRJEB26188, sample SAMN06268768) | marine metagenome | isolation source: Bioluminescent Bay, La Paraguera, Puerto Rico | place...
ATAATCGAACAGCCCTCAGTGGCGAGTTGTTGGATGATCTCATAGATCTCATGCTTTGTCCCCACATCAATACCCCGGGTCGGCTCATCAAAGATAATGACGTTACTTTCAGTAGCTAGCCATTTTGCCACAATGAGTTTCTGCTGGTTTCCTCCACTTAGATACTGCGCTTCTTGATCGTAACTAGGTGTTTTGACCTGAAGTTTTTCGCAATAATACTCCACACACTCTTTTTCTTTGGTAAAATTTATCAATCCAAACCTACTTAGCTGCTTTATGCAGGCGAGCGTAACATTGAGACTTACGCTTTTTTCCAATAAAAGACCGGATCGCTTACGATCCTCCGGCAGGAGGGCAATTCCACTATCGATCGCATGCCATGGTTGTTTGCCTGTAAATTCATTGTTATTTATTTTAATGCTCCCGGAGTCTTTCGGCACATCACAGAAAAGAAGAGACATCAATTCAGTTCTCCCCGCGCCCACAAGTCCTGCAAACCCAAGTATCTCTCCCTTGTGCAGATCAAACGATATATCCCTCGTCCCATTGCCGTTAACGTTCTGTACGCTCAATACTACTTCGTCCGTCGAATGGTCTGTATATTCAGGATAATACTGTGTCAACTCTCGACCGATCATCATTGCGATCAACTCTTGACGATCAGTCTCTTGTACACTTTTTTCTCCCACTTTTGTCCCATCTCGCAGGACAACGATTTGATCGCATATTTCAAAAATTTCTTCCAGACGATGAGATATATATATAACGGATATCCCCTGTTTTTTTACGTTTCTGATGATATTAAACAGTATTTCGGTTTCCTTGATCGTCAATGGAGCTGTCGGCTCATCCAAAATCAAGATTTTAGTCTTTAGCGCCGTTGCTTTTGCAATTTCTACGATTTGCATCATAGCTGGAGATAATGTGCTCAATTCCGCTTCTGGATCAATATTGACACCAAAAAAGTCAAATATCTCACGGGCCTTTTTAAGCATTTCTTTATAATCAACGATAAAGCCGTTCCCTGGATTATTACCCATAAAAACATTTTCCACGACAGGCAGATCAGGAACAAGGTTGAATTCCTGGTAAACAGCACTGATTCCTAATTCTCGAGCCAGTTTTGGTTCAATCTTATGGTACTGTTTTCCAAATATCTCGATGGTACCGGATGTGAGGATGTTTGCACCGGTCAAACATTTTATCAGCGTGGATTTTCCCGCTCCATTTTCCCCCAAGAGGGCGAGCACCTCGCCCTCATTAAGAGAAAAGCTGACATCATTCAGTGCCTGTACCCCGGGAAAGCTCTTGCATATGTGGTGAAATGTCAGTACATTCTTGTTCATGTCAGCGGTCCTTACTATATGTTTATTCGAGATAGTCCTCTACGTTCCTGATATCGACCAGAGTCCTTTCTGCTATGACGTTTTCCATTTCGCCATTTTCGATCCAGTTGATCAACTGGAGACCGGTCTGATACCCGGATGCTTCGATATCCTGATAGGCACATCCCCGGTAAGGACTGTCATTAGAAGAGATCATCCGGAAGCTCTCCGCATCGCCTTCGCTGGAAAAAACGAAATAATCACTCGTGTCTTTCACCGCAGCGCTGATTTCATTGGACGCAACGAGAGCGTATCCATTATTGAAACAGAAAACATACCGCAGGTCAGGATTCGCGTTTAACAACTGCTCGGTGATATTCGCTGCATCTTCATCATTTTCGGCAAACTGGTCACTGACATAGTTGATACCATTTTCTTCACAATAGGGAACGAAGATGTCCTTCATTGTCATCATGGCTTTGTAGAAGTCACTGTCCTCTACCTCACATGCTGTCAGCCAAATGCAAGCCATATCGCCGTTATCAAGACTATTCTCTGTTCTGAAATAGTCGAGAGAATCGATAAACTGCTCGCCGAGAGCCTGGTAGTCGTTGACGATGAACGCGTTAGCATCCACATCCATAGCCTGAGAAATAGTACCGATTTCAGGATATTCTTTTATTTTGGCGGAATCAGCCTCCGGGCTCATAAAAATACCGTAGTATGCCTGAACGCCGGAAGTAGCCAGAGTCTCGATCCCGCTGGCCTCTAACTCGGGATCAAAGTTATAATCGATCTCTTGATATTCATACCCAAATTCATCGGCGGCGCGTTGTACACCCGCTGCCATCTGTGCCTGAAAATCCATCGAAAGACTGGGCAATAAGACCCCGATCTTTCCTTTCGGCCCCTCATCGGCCGGGGTGGGAGTCGCTTCGGCGGAACTGGATGGACTTGCTTCTGGCTGTGAATTCTCATCAGTTGGGGCATCATTGTTGTTGCTGCAAGCTGCCATAGAAAACACCATCAGCAATGATACTAAGATCACAAGTACCTTTTTCATACTCTCTCTCCTCCATATTCTTATTGAGCAAAAGCTCTTGTATTTTTATTTAATCACACATTCAAACACCTAAAAAGGCGGCATTCTTTATAAAAAGCATTCATTTTTAAGGAATACTCTATCATGCAAAACGTCCAAGATTATATTTCACAAATCCTGGTACAGAATCCCCGGAGATAATCAAGACTGGGAGAAATCACGATCAATACCTTGCCTTCCCGTCCTAGAGACACCTGCAGTTCTCTATATCGTTCCGCGTTTTTCATATCATGATTGCTGAGGGGAGCATATATGATGAAAATATCCGGATTCAGTGCCAGCCATTTTGCTAGCATTAATTCATATTGTTGCTCATAGGACAGATCATAGCTATGCGTTCTATCCTTGAGCCCAACACAATGCTTAAGCACCTTATATTTTTTTACAATCATATCAAAAAGGTATTCTGCTGTTCGTTTATGGTATATGTATTTATTCCCGAACTGGTGATTGGCATATATACATACATTCTCAACTGGGGATAAATTGTTGAAAATAAGATTATGTGAGAATTCCTTGATAATAACCGCTACTTTTCTCTCAACAAGGTCAGAGACGCTTCTCGGCTTGAATCTCTTTCCATCAATCCATAGATGATAGTCATCATTAATACTCGCTATGAGTCCATCCACTGTCCGCGGCAGATTGTCATCCGGGTCATGCAGGCCCACGATCGAACCCCGTCCAATATTAATTTGCTCTTCATTTTGAGTAATTACGCTCAGAAAACTGTCCTGCCTACTTTCAATGGGTATACTCAATTGCCGCTCATCTACATCAAAGGCATGTCCAGCTATAACGTGGCGAAAGATATTTTCATTAAAATGTCCATCGGTATCCTTATAGAGTGTCGTTGTGACAACCCCATTTCGCACCACAATACAACGGTCGATAACATCCTCGTATATGGGAAAATCATTATCTGTCTCCAGAATCACGGAAACGTCGAAACGATTAAGGATCGCTATGATCTTGCACAGTTCCCGCGCCTCAGCTTCACTGCAATACATAAACGTGCTGGAAAAAATGATAATACGTGCGCCCCCGTGAAAGACCTTCAGTATTTCCAGTTTTGTTCTTTCAAACCCGCTGAGTCCTTCTATCGATCTATTAGACAAATCCAAACCAAGCTCGTCGAGCAGCCTCTTTGTCATTTCGTCCTCTATGGTATAATTGGTCAAAGCAAAAAGGCGTTTTCTTCCTTTGGGCAAACATACATTATCCAAGAGGTCCATGTTATGAAACAGCAGGGGAACTTCTCCGATATTAGCAATCTGACAGTTACTAACCGTGGAGAAACTATCCAGTTCCACTTCCTGCCCATACACACAGATACGGCCGTCATAGTCAGGCAACCTACCGGATAATATAGTCAATAGACTTTTTTTACCCGACCGCTGCAATCCGGCCAAGGCAAGGGTTTCCCCTTGATACAAACAGAATGTCGCGTCAACAAGCCCTCCATACCGGTAGTCCTCTACACTGACTCCTTCAAATCGCAGCGCTTCTTTTTTCATGATTGGACCTTGGATGCCGGGAGCGTAACAGTGACATCCGTTCCGATACCCATTGTGCTGGCGACATGAAGACCATAGGCCTCTCCGCAATACATCTTGATTCGCGAATCAATATTGGAGAGGGCGATACCAAACCGCGATGGATCCTGCATCTCTTCCGGATTGTTTTTTTGAAACGAATGATTCAGAGCTATGACAGTATCTTCCGGAATGCCGGAACCATTGTCACTAACTATCACCTTGAAATGCCTATCGCTTGAAACAAACCGTATATGTATCCTGCCCCCGCTTGTTTGACGCTTCAGCCCATGGGATATGGCGTTCTCAACGATGGGCTGCAGTGTCAGCTTGGGGATATCCACCTGAAATAATGCGTTTTGCTCACAGTCATATACCCATTCAACCGTAAACTTACCGGGAAAGCGCATACTCTGTATCTTAATAAATTTATCCAGGTGCGACAATTCATCGTTGAGAGTCACATTGGTACTGGCATAATCCACACTATACTTAAACATCGACGCCAGCGCTGCCACGATATTGGCTATATCCATAGATTCTTTTTCAATAGCCAGGCCGCGAATCGTATCCAATGTGTTGTACAAGAAATGCGGGTTAATCTGGCTCTGCAGGGCATTCAATTGCTCCTGCCTTTTTTGGAGTTGGATCTGCTGCATATGCGTCTTGGTCTGGTTCAGTTCATCAATAAGCTCTTTCCTGTGTCTTCTATGCTGTCCCTCATTTTGGATCAATAACAATAAGTACAGAAAAAGCATAAACGCCAGGATATAGGCGATAAACACCCAGCTTGCCACCCGATAAAGGATAAGCCCCATGAACCCTGCCGCAGTACCGACAATGAACAATCCGCAGTATATCCTTGCCGCGACGATCTTTTTATGCTGTTTGCTTGCCCTGCGTGACTGGGCCTGGTTTTGAGGTTGCAGCATACCACTACCCGCCTATATTGTGCTGGTGCAGACGTCGGTATTCCATGGGTTTCAACCCAGTGTTTTTCCTAAATAGCTTACTGAAATACGTCGAACTATCATATCCCACCGCATTGGCTATCTGTGTCAGATTCATGTCACATTCTCTGAGCAGTTGTTTTGATTTATTAATCCTGACAGAAGACAGGTATTTACTGTAATTCATCCCTGTTTCACTCTTAAAAACAGCACTGAGGTAAACCGGACTGATATGCAGTTTGTCGGCGATAACATCCAGGGTAATCAATTCCGCATAGTGCTTGTCAATATAGTTTTTTGCCTGCTGCGCATAGACCGCAATATTTTTCTGTTTGTCATGCAGCCGCTTTGATACTTCTTCTTCAATCACAGAGATTAACTTTTGCTTTAGATGTCTCAGCGAACTACAGCTTTCAATAATAATCTCCGTGTTTTTCCGGAATGCGTCTTTATCTTCAATAGGCACGTTTAAATCATCAAACGCCATAATCAACAAATCGATAACCTTAAAACAGAAGTCGAAGGCATAATAGGAGTTTTCCGAAAAAATCTTTGCATGAGCCGAAAAGTAATCGTCCGACCATTGCTTTATGCCCGAAATGTTAATTGCCTCAATACAGTTTAGTAGTGCCTGCTTGTCTTGGCTGTCTATTACGATCTGATTGACGGAAGAATCAAATGTATATTGCGCATAATAGGTCTGTTTGTTTTCATTGTTGACTCTGTAATATGCGGCATTCGTTGCCGTCTGCCAGCTTTTTTTAAGTTCCTGTATGGTATGCACCGCTACACCCACTCCAAAATAACACTTACACTGGGTTTTTCCACCTAGTTCTTCTAGTGTATTGCGCAGGATTTGGTCCAGTATAGAGGGCAAAAAGGAAGCCCTGTCTTCCGTGTAATTGATCACAACAATAGCGCTGATAGCAGATGTCCTAAAAACCTCTGTTTCGATGCAAAAATCAGATAATTTCATTTTGATAGAGTCTGTGAATATCACCATGAGCCGTGGCAGGAATTCAGAATGAATATCGATATCGGTAAACACTGCCTTGATGATCGCAAAAGTGCCTTCACGGAATTGATAATGATACTTTTTGTTGATCGATCGTATACTCTCATTCTCGATATCGGCTTCCAATAAATCGATAAGCCCCAGCCTCGCAGACTGCTGCTCTATTGTATTTGAAAGGCTCTGCGCTGCGTTTTCATCGTTAATAATAGATCTGAGAGCGGCGTTCAGTTCATCGCCGTCGATGGGCTTCAGTAAATATTTGGTGACACCATACTGCATCGCAGAACGGGCATATTCGAAAACACGAAACCCGCTGATGACCATACACTTACATGCGGGATAATCTGTTGAAATCCGCTTGATCAAATCATTACCGGTCATGCCGGGCATCTCTATATCACAAATCAATATGTCCGCGGGATCATGTTTGAAATGGGCGATGACTTCGTCTCCATTATGAAAGACACCAGCTAGTGTCAGGCCCAAGCCATCCCAATCGATTAAGTGCTTAACCAGTGAGCAGACATGTACTTCATCATCTGCAATTACTACTTTCATTGCCGCCTCCATTGATGTCACAGAAAGTTGCCTATACTAAAATTATAGCATACGAACTATCCATGACAAATTGATTCTATTTACCATTAAAGAGTTTATACACCGTATACCTCGATATAAAAACACTCATTTTTATGAATATCATCACGATTTTATCAGCTTTTTCCTGAACGATTGACGATGTGTGTTATGTGATTTAGGGTGAAGGGTGGATACATACTAATCGGCTGCCGCACACTAGATAATGATGACCTGGAAAGGCGGATATTCATGAAGACAATAGTGTATACAGGGACCTATCAGGATCAGCACTGGTTTAGCGATTATCACCCGCCAGGCAATCTCGAAGAACTGGGGCAAGCGGCCCACGGGATAGGAATCGGACGGTATGCGTTTGATACCCAGACGGGGGAGATTGATCTGCTCGGTTATACGATCGCGGATAACAACCCCGCCACACTAAGGGTATCCCCAGATCAGAAATACCTCTATGCAGCCCACGAGACCAAGAATTTCGATGGTGTGCTGGGCGCCGGCGGCGGCATATCTGCCTATAAGATCAGTCCGGACAACGGTGATCTCACGCATATCAATACCGTATCCTCCTGCGGCACCTTTGCCGCCTATGTCACCACCGATAGGTCCGGCCGCTATGTAGTGGTGGCCAACCACGGTTCTTATTTCTATAATACCGTTTTTAAAGAAACGGATGATGGAGATTATGTCCCCCATGTCTTGCGAGATATCGGCAGCCTGGCGCTGTATCGCGTCCGTGATGACGGAGGCCTGGAAGAGGCCTGTGACGTATGCGTGCTGCAAGGGCAGGGCCATGATGTATTCAATCAGATGAGCGCCCACCCCCACGCAGTAGAGATAACGGAGGACGATTTTGTCATCGCCCCGAATAAGGGAGCCGATACCGTCGATGTCTTTAGACTCGACCGGAACGACCACAAACTGGTCCCCGTCGAGTTTTTTGACGCAGAGCCGGGATCCGCCCCTCGCCACCTCGCCATACACCCTGATAAACCTTTGTTCTTTGTCATGAACGAATTCAATAATAAGATCGTAGCCTACCGGTGGGATCCAAAGACCGGACACCTGGATGAGATCCAGAGGGTATTTACAGTACCGCCTCAGTTTGTGGGAAAAAGCTATACGTCTTGTGATATCAAGATTCACCCCAGCGGCAGGTTCATATACGGAACCAACCATACCTTCAAATCGATCGTCGCCTACAAAGTGAACAAAGATACAGGTGAATTGAGTCTGATTGGTAATTTTAGAGAAGCCATAGGAACATATCGGGAAATCAATTTCGATCCCACAGGCCGGTATCTCGTGGCGGGTGATATGGAGACCGACCGTATGGATGTATTTGAAGTGGATGCGGATACGGGCTATATAGACAGGACGGATAAGACGGCCCCGGCACTGTACCCAAGCTGCGTTCATTTTGCCCGGATAGGAGGAAAATAAATGGATACGAATACGATGACAATTGTATATACCGGTAGTTTCCAGCCCCAGTTTCGCACCAGCCTCATTGTGGATATGGATGTGAACGGCAAGGGTGACGGCATATACGTCTATACATTAGACGAAGAAACTGGAGCATTACATCTCTATCAAAATGTATTCGGCGTTATTAATCCGGCCAAAATGTGCATGGATAGCCCCAATCGTCTGTATGCGGCCAGTGATACCAACGAGTTTATCAACTGGGAGGCGGGTACAGGCGGTGGGATTTACGCCTTTGAATCCGGAAACGACGGAACCCTTTCGGAGATTGACCGCCGATCCTCCTGCGGTGTTCGAGCCATAGATCTCTGCTGTGACCAGAGCGGCCAATATTTGCTCGTAATTAATGAAGGAACGGATTTCTGCACTACAGAATTTAATAAAAACGATGACGGTAGATATTCGGCTAACGTCCGGCGCGACGAGGGCTGCGTCGTGTTATTCCGCATAAATGAGAGAGGGTTTGAAAGGGTATGCGACAGATATGTTTTACCCGAGGGGGTTCCAGCCCACCCCCATTCCATCATGATTGATAATGATAACTATATCTATATGACCAATACAAGCGCCGGAACGATAAGCATATTGAGGTTGGATACTGGAACGGAAACACTCACCCCGGTGACAGTCGTCCAAGCGGACGGTATCAGTGGAATCAGGGGTTTCGCCCTGCACCCCCACTTGCCTGTTTTCTACTGCACTTGTGAAAAGAGCGGTGAGATATTGATCTATAAGTTCGATAAAGACGCGCTTGCTGCGCGGCATATACAAACCGTGATTGAGGAAGAAAAAAGCAATCCCGACCCCATCACGATCAGTCATGATGGCGGCACGGTGTATACCACCGACAGCAAGCAGGGTGAAATCAAGGTGTATTCGGTCTCACAGGAAGGTAAACTTGTTTTGATCCAACGAATGCAGATCAATATCGGCTCAATTTATGATATGGCAATAACGCCCTCGAGAAAGTGGCTTTTACTTTCCGATATGGAGAACGACAGTATCCTATCCTTCCCTATTATGAATGATGGCGGATTAGGAAAAGATGTGGTAAAAACCCCAGCGAAGACACCGACCGGTATCTTCATACATAGCTTCTGAAAGGAACGACATAATGATTGATCTAAATGCAAAACCGTTTTACTTGGATGACAATGACATAGAGTGGGTGCACAGTACGATCCGAGACATGACCCTGGAGGAAAAAATCGGGCAGTTATTTTGTCCGATCGCTGAGCAAATCAATGTTAATAAGCTGATAGATATGAATGTCGGCGGGATCATGTATTTACCTAGACAAGCCGCAGAAATACGGGAAAAATATAGCAGGATTCAAACAAAGAGCAAGATCCCATTCCTCTTGGCAGCAAATACGGAATACGGCGGTATCGGAGTAACAACCGACGGGACAAATTTTGGGAAACCCATGCAGGTAGCGGCTACCGATGAAGAAGAACAGGCCTACAGGCTGGGTTTAGTCGCGTGCTCGGAAACTGCCGCCATAGGTGGAAACTGGTCTTTTGCTCCGGTGATCGACATCGATAAGAATTTTTTGAACCCAATTACGAACGTCCGCACTTACGGCAGTGATGCAGATAGAGTGCTGCGTATGGCCAAGCAATTTTTCCGAGGCGCCAAAGAAGCGGAGATCGCTGTTTCTATCAAGCATTTTCCCGGAGATGGAGTAGATGATAGAGACCAGCATCTGCACGTGACAGTGAACAGCCTTTCCGTCGAGGAATGGTCTGCCTCATACGGACACCTGTACAAGGAATTAATAGAAGACGGTGCCCAAACGGTGATGATCGGTCATATCGCCCAGCCGGCCTGGGCCAAGAAGCTCAATCCGCATTTGAGCGAGAAAGAACTGTTTCTACCGGCAACACTGTCCAAAGAATTGCTGCAAGGCCTACTGCGAAAAGAATGTAGTTTCAACGGTATGATCGTGAGTGATGCAACTACAATGCTGGGCTTCATGAACGCCATGCCCCGTAAATACGCCATACCCGAATGTATTATGTGCGGCGTGGACATGTTTTTGTTCAATACTAATCTTGACGAGGACTATGCATACATGCTCGGGGGATATAAAGAGGGACTGCTGACGGACAAACGGCTTGAAGAAGCGTTAACTAGGATTTTAGGGTTAAAGGCATCACTCAAGCTCCATATTAAGCAGAAGGAAGGTAAGCTGGTCCCAAACGCCTCTGCGCTGAAGGCTCTGCGATGTGAACGGCATCTCCAATGGGCCAAGGACTGCGCGGACAAATCCGTAACGCTGGTCAAGGACACCGCTTGTCTACTACCGATTACCCCCCAAACACACCCACGGATTGCGTTACTATCCATGGAAAGTGAAGGCCGGGCCGGGGATACAGGCGGTTGTGCGGATGCATTAAAGAAAGAACTTGAATCTCTTGGCTTTGCGGTAGATGAGCCGGATGATTTACACTATCTTAACGTCCCGGATCCACCGATGATCGAGGATATCAAGAAACGGTACGATCTCATTGTTTATTGCTTCAATCTCCAAACCGTTTCAAATCAGACTGCTGTCCGCCTAAACTGGAAACAATTCTCCAATTGTCCTTTCCCATGGTTAGTGACCGAGATTCCAACGATTGCAGTTAGTTTTGCTAATCCATATCATCTATATGATGCACCTGAGTTCAAGACATATATTAATGCATACGCACAGAATGAGTATACCGTCCGTGCAGTAGCCGAAAAAATCACTGGTAAAAGTAAGTTTACTGGGAGGAGCCCTGTTGACGCATTTTGTGGAAAGAAGGAATGTACGTTTTAAAAGTACTAATAGTTACGCCAAAAAGTACTAATACGGACTGTAATTTCGGTAATCAATGGAAAACCCTTGTATCGCAGCACTTTCCGGCCCAATGCCCCTTAAAAAGCCTTATTTCATGCGGGGTACAGACCAATACAAACAGGTAAGCAACAAAATATTTGGGGACAGAACGGAACGCCTCGCGCTTGAATGGGGTTCAAGAGGCCGGAGGTTCGAATCCTCTCACCCAGACC
>ENA-ORCX01000599-ORCX01000599.1-marine-metagenome-genome-assembly--contig:-NODE-599-length-11025-cov-3.179759_pt1 | contig 11025 bp, 12 predicted proteins | sample MGYA00248630_ERZ508518 | MGnify/ENA primary metagenome ERZ508518 (study PRJEB26188, sample SAMN06268768) | marine metagenome | isolation source: Bioluminescent Bay, La Paraguera, Puerto Rico | place...
TTAAAAATAGTTACGACAACGAAAAGCGGTGACAGAAAAAGATCCCATATGTGTATAGCAGAAAGCCCCCGCGCCACACTGGATCGGGGGCTGATAAAAAGTGTAATAAGACTTACTTCGTCGTCGTGTCAAAAAGCTACCAATTAAGCCTTGGTAGCTGCACGAGACTTAAGACGATTGGCCTTGTTTGCGTGAACAATACCAGTCTTAACTGCCTTATCAACAGCACTGTTGTAAGCGCTAACAGCAGCAGGCTTATCAGCTTCGGAAGCACCAAGAACCTTCTTACGAAGAGTCTTCAGTGTGCTGCGGATGCCACGGTTATGCTCTGTGCGTTTTGCGATGCGACGAATGTCTTTCTTGGATGACTGTAAATTTGCCATGTGTAAATCTTGTTTCTGCGAAAACTGGGAAAAATAGACGCAGGAGAAGCCCTGTCAAGGATTCTTCACCTAAATCGGCAAGTTTTCTTGTTTTAGTTGTTATATAAAAGGAATTTGTAAGGGTTCTCAGGGGTCATAAGCCGGATTCTGTTCCTTGCAAGCCGAAACCTGCAAAGCACGTCCATTTATCTATCAGGCAAAGCCTGATCCCGCCAAAGCGGGTGCGACTTACCCGGAATGAATGAGCGGGCCACTCCATCCCTTATTTAGTCTTGCACCGGAACGGGTTTATCATGCCTCCGTTGTTACCATTGGAGCGGTGGGCTCTTACCCCACCTTTTCACCCTTACCCTCAAATACATGAAGGCGGTTTGTTTTCTGTGACACTGGCCGTCACCGTAAGCTTGAACCTACAGCGCCCTCGCTTTCACAAGGGATCCTGCCCTAGGGTGTCCGGACTTTCCTCTCGGCAGATAAATCTGCAAAGCGGACGTGACCCCCCTGAGAACGAATGGGCACATTGCACCCCAAGTTGCAGTGGGTCAACTCCATAGTACACTTTTTAAAACGGAAGACCTTACTCTGCCAATTTACCTAAATGTGGTTGCTCCAAACGCAACAATCGCCACTCGGAACGAACAAAAGCACCTAGAGTCTTATAAAAGTTTAGAGCGTTCTCATTCCAATCTAAAGCAATCCACTCCATGCGAATACACCCTTTCTCCAGAGCACGCCGTGCTACAGCCTTCATGAGCGCTTTCCCCAATCCACGCTTCCTGTATTCGGGAGAGACAAAGATATCTTCTAAATAGCAACCCTTGCGTCCCTGGAACGTCGCATAATTATAATATACAGTAGCCACACCTACCTCTTTACCATCCACCATAGCAAAAAAGGCTTCCACATGCGGATTTTCACAAAAGAAATCAGCATCCAATTCCTCAGAAGTCACCGTAACCTGATCTTCTATCTGTTCATAGACCGCAAAATCATAAAGAAGTTTATAAAGAACTTGGGCATCACCCTTCTCTGCCCTGCGGATGGGTTGGATTGGTTGGCTCATATACGATTTCATAAAGCGAAGCTATAGATCCGTAAAGTGAATACATTTTAGCACATATTTGACGTCTGGCATTTCATCTAATGAAACTTGATTTCATAAAAAGAATTCTCTATAAGCAAAAGCCTAACCCCTATTTATTGACATGAATCCTTTGGCAGAAATCAGTATTGAAATAAAAATCGGAGCACGTATACGCCTTCTGCGCGAAGAAAAGAATGTGACTCTCGAACAGTTGGCAGGGAAAACCAACCTTACTAAAGGGCAGCTTTCCAAAATCGAAAACGGCAAAGTTTCCTCTCCCGTAAGCACCCTCAGTCGAATAGCCCAAGCCCTAGGAGTAGATATCGGCTTCTTTTTCCAGAACAACGAGGGCGAATCCCGTGCTGTTTTAGTAAAACAGAGCAACCGACCTATAGTAGTAGGCCGTGCCTCTAAAATCGGTCACACCTATCGCGCTCTGACCACAGCCCTTCCCTATGCTAAGGCTTTCGAGCCATACATGATGACCATAGACGACCCCAACCTTGACCCGAACCAAAATGTGTTCCGTCACAGTGGTCACGAATTTCTCTTTATGACCGAAGGGGGCATGGACTATCGTGTTGGTGACGATGTCTATCACCTTGACACAGGAGACTCCCTCTTCTTTGACGGAATGGTGGAACATGGCCCCATAAAGCTGTATGATTGCCCAGTTCAGTTCATGTCCATCATCAGCAACACCAATGAGCCGTCTCAAACTCCCAATATTTCCAAATAACAGAAACAATCCGTTTCTCTAAAAACCGCAAAAGCTCAATCCATTTGGATTGAGCTTTTGTGCAGAGTAAAGTATTATCGGGTAAGGCCGATACGGTTTACAATGGATCAAAAAAACAGCGTCCCGTAAACATAAAAATACGTGTTCAAGCTTAGTTTGCTCTCAATAGGTTTCAAAATTTTTATTTAAATGGAACATATAACCCTAAGACGTGCCCAATAAATAAAGTAATGGCGTATCATTACAAAATATTTCCCATAAAAAAAAAGCCCTTCTATGGATCAAGAAGGGCTTTTGAGTAAATATTGTTAGCAGGGAATTATCCGCGCCATTCAGTGTCATCGACAGTTGTCTTGAAGTCGGCTTCTATACGTTCAGGCACTTCGTCATCACCTGCGGCCTTAATGTCGGCAGCGGATGGCGTTCCAACGTATACAAGGCTTTCCATACGGCACTTTTCTGTAGCAGCCTCGAGCGTATGACCACCTTCGTAAGCATCATAATCAATTTCAGGGATATTACCCTTCATATTGATCTGGCCTTCACTTGGGCGTGTACAAGCTTTACAGCCAATACAACCAACACTACAAACTTCCTTAACAACTGGGCCCATATCCTGATTTGAGCAAGCTACAACGAGAACTTCTGACTTCTTGAAGGGAACCATGCTGATGATGTTGCGTGGACAGGTCTTTTCACAGGCACGACAGCCAACGCATTTGTCGTAATCAACAACAGCAAGACCGTTTGCCAGCGAGATAGCATCGTATGGACAGGCTTCTACACAGTCGCCAAAACCGAGACAGCCGTATGTGCATCCCTGCACACCTGCTACAAGGTTAGCAGAGGCACAAGTAAGCTCACCTGTGTATTCCTGAAGCTGCTTGCGCTTGGAGCGATCAGCCCCACAGTGAATAACAGCCTTAACCGGAACAGCTTCACCGACTTCAACCCCCATAATGGCAGCCACTTTGGCAGCACAAACACCACCACCGGGAGCACAGAGATTTACATCAGCTTCACCTTTAGCAACAGCTTCGGCGTATTCATTACAGCCAACATAGCCGCAACCACCGCAATTAGCTCCGGGAAGAACTTCATTCAGGGCATCTACTTTAGGATCGGTGGGCACGTGAAATGCACGATTTGCCCAGCCGAGAATCCAGCCCATTGCGATACCTGTGATGCCGAGGACAACACCGGCGAGAATTAATGTGACAGTAGTAATTGTCATGATCGTTGAGTCCTCTGAAATTATTTAATTACGGATGCGATTGCGTCAGCCACACCCTTATCCACTCCGGTAAAGCCCATGAAGGCCATAGCCATAATACCGGCAACCAGCAGCGCAATACCTGCACCACGGAATGGTTTTGGGACGTCGCACAATTCAAGTTCTTCACGCAAGCCGGCCATAAGCACGATAGCGATGGTAAAACCAAGACCACCACCAACAGCCAAAGCCAAGGCTTCGTGTAACCCCCACAGCTTGGTCGGATCCTGCAAGTGCTTCATAATTTCCAAGCAGGCGAAAAGAATCGCACAATTGGTAGTAATCAGCGGTAGGAAAATACCAAAGCTCTTATAAAGAGGTGGGAAGAACTTACGCACATACATCTCAACAAACTGAACGCTGGAGGCGATCACGAAGATGTATACAATATAGGAAAGAACGGATAAATCAGGAGCAGCACCATTGCCTCCGGCCAAATCCCAAACATATGCAGGAAGTGGCGCACCCGGACGCAGGATAAAATAGGTGAAGATCCAGCTGAGTGCGGAAGCAATCGCCATAACGAATGTCACCGCACAGCCCATACCGAACGCCATATCCGTTTTACGAGATACACCGAGGAATGGACAAATCCCTACGAAGTAGTGCAGAACAAAGTTATTAATCAGTGCTGCACCGATAAAAATAAGAAAGAGAGAAGAAAGTGTTTCCATTGTCTATATCCTTTCGTGCTTAAGCTTTCTTGGCTTTGCTGCGGGAGTTATACCACTCGTATATGCCGAGCAGGACACCCAAGGTTAAGAAAGCTCCCGGTGGAAGAATAAGGATACCCCAGCCTGGCCAGGAATGTGGAAGCACTTGCATACCGAACCATGTTCCCGAGCCAAGAATCTCACGAACCGTGGCAATACTTGCCAAGCCTATGGCAAAACCAATGGACATGCCCACCCCATCTGCAAAAGAAGTGAAGACACCCTGTTTGGAAGCACAAGCCTCGCAGCGGGAAATAATGATACAGTTTACAATAATCAGCGGAATATAAGGCCCAAGCTGTTTGGACATGTCATACATGTAAGCAGCCAGAATCTTATCCGCAATGGTTACGAAAGTGGCAATGGTCAGCGTAAAAACGAGGATACGCAAGTGCGGTTTGAGCACACCACGCATAAGGCTCGTCATCACATTCGCACAAATCATTACGAATGCGGTTGCGGCCGCCATAGTCATAGCCGGTTTCATACCGTTGGTAACGGCCAAAGTCGGGCACATACCCAACAGTTGGCGATACGTCGGATTCTCCGGCAGAATGCCGTTAATTAAACGTTCTAAAGCAGTAGGTCCGTCACTAGCCATGATTAGAGAGCCTTTATTGCCGTTTTAGCGCGTGCTAGAGTGCTGTTGACACCGTTTGCTACGCTGGTTGATGAAATAGTTGCACCAGTGATCGCTTTGATGTCATTACCGCTGGCAGCAGTCTTGGAGACACCAACTGGCTCATTGGCAGAAAGGCCTTTGAACTGATCCTGGAAAAAGTCGTGAGAGATAAAATCACCCAAGCCCGGAGTTTCTTTCTGTGAAAGAATATAAAGACCGGTGATAGTGGAAACATCCGCATCTGTGCCGATAAGATAAAGGATTTGATCACCAAAACCTTGTGTCGCACCAGGAATCACCCAGCCAACAGTATTCTTATCGGCATCTAAAGCACGGTAAACAACACCATCGTCATTTCCAAGCTTCACTGCTACAGCTTCACCGGTTACAGAACCGGGAACCAAAACAGGAATCTGGGCAAATGTTTCGTTTTTCTGATTTTCTACAATCTTGGGACCTAAGCTGGTTTGCACGGCGGCAAGGCCTACTCCATAGAGCAGAGCCAGAAGAATAACCAACCAGGCGTCTACAATGTAATTCTTTTTCTTGTCTGTTGACATATCAAAAAGTGGTTGAAGTTATTTCTTGCCTCCGAAAGGACCACCAACCGGGGTTGGGATCGTCCAGCGATTGAGAAGTGGAACAAGCGCATTCATCAGCAACACGGCGAACATAACGCCTTCCGGGTAGCTGCTGAAAACACGCAACAGAACAATAAAGAAGCCAATGCCAAAACCGAACCAAAGTTTACCTTTGAAAGTAACAGGGCTGGTAACTGGATCTGTGGCAATAAAGAAGGCACCAAACATAAGCGCACCGCCGAAGAGATGCATTGGAATGGTTAAAGAGGATAAACCGCACACCTGAGCCAAACCACCGAAAACCACAGTTGCCAAAATCACCATTAAAGGAATCTCCCAAGAGGCAACACGGCGAAGACAGAGGTAAAGACCTCCAATAATCAAAGCCAGAGCACTAACCTCACCCAGAGAACCATTAACATTACCCAGGAAGAGAGGCATCAGGATTTCACTACCGAGAGCCTGACCTGCTTCCTTAGCTTGAGAAAGCGGTGTCGCTGAAGTTACTACGTGTAGCACACTGCCGGAATTCACATAGGCAGAGGCACCGAGGCTCTTGGCAAAACTGAGCATTACAAATGCACGCCCTACCATGGCAGGATTGAATAAATTCATTCCCAAACCACCGAAGCAGATTTTACCTAAACCGATAGCAACAAATGCACCGATCAGAATAACATACCAAGGAGTACTCCACGGAAGAGAGAGAGCAAAAATAAGGCCTGTTAAAATGGCAGAGCCATCACCCAAAGTTACCTTACGACCACGCAGGGAAGTAAAAAGGGCTTCAGCAACCATACAGCTCAAAATACTGATGCTGATGACTTGGGCGGCGTGCCATTGGAATTGGAAAAGCGCAACGCAAACAGCGGGAACAAGCGCGATGATCACATCGAACATCATACGCTTGGTCGTAATCCCGGTATTGGACAAATGCGGAGACGGCGCCACATTCAATGTGACAGCTTTATTAGTTTCTGCGGACATATCTTTTGTCTCTTAAAGGGTTACTATTTGGCCGCCATATTGCGAACTTGCACCTTGCCCACACGAATCAACTGAACCAGTGGAATACTGGCGGGACAGGTATAAGCACAACAACCGCATTCCATACACACGTTGATGTGGTAACGGGCAGCAACTTCCGGCATATTATTACGACTTGCCAATGCCAACTTCGTCGGAACGAGATTGAGCGGGCAAACATCGACACAACGGCCACAACGAACACAATTGGTTTCATCGGCCTTAGCAATTTCATCGGCCGTCATTACAGTAATACCACTGGTTCCCTTGGTAACAATGCTTTCCAAAGAACCAACAGCAAAGCCCATCATAGGACCGCCTGAAACAACACGAGCAGCATCGGCATTCAAACCACCACAGAAATCAACTAATTCCTGAAAGGTAACACCTACAGGAGCAAGAATGTTCTTTGGAGTGGTAATACCCTTACCAGTTACCGTAACAATACGATGAGTTAAATTATATCCACGAACCACTTTGCGAGCCAAAGCTGTGGCAGTTCCAACATTCATAACCACAGCACCCACATCCAAAGGAAGGCCACCATTTGGAACGGCCTTGCCGAGAGCAGCCAACACCAGTTGTTTTTCGCCACCCTGCGGGTATTTGGTTTTCATACTGAGAACTTCAACACAGGTTCCTTCAGCCGCTTTACGCATTGCTTGAATAGCTTCAGGCTTATTGTCTTCAATACAGACAACTACGCGTTTTGCTCCATTAGCAATCTGAGCGAGCAATGCACCACATACAATAGAAGCAGGTGCTTCCACCATCATGCGGTAGTCAGCAGTTAAATATGGTTCACATTCACAACCATTGAGAAGAATGGCCTCAACAGGCTTTTCGTCATTCTTCATCAATTTCACGTGAGTAGGGAAAGTAGCACCACCCTGTCCTACAATACCGGCTTCCTGTGCAGCAGAAAAAATAGCCTTCGGCTCATACTGCTCAAGTCCCGTTACTGGCCATTGTCCACCGATCATGGCATCGTAAAGAGCCTGACCTTCCAAAGGTTGCTCCCCAGCGGCCTTTACTGGAACCGTTGGAACATGGCGACCGTTGGCAAGAGTCGTAACTCCCGCACGCGCGGTCTGCCCGCTAATGCTGGAATGGATACCGGCAGAAATAAACCCATCGGCTTCACCGAGAGGATCGTTTTGTGCAACATCTGCTCGAGGTTTTGCCGTTACTTTTGAGGGCTTCCCCAAGTGCTGAAGCACTGGGATACGAACGGAAGCCGGAGTCGGTAACACCTCAATAGCCGCATTTTCAGCCAGCTCCTTATTTTCCGCGGGATGGACTCCCCGGGGGAAACTGGCTTGGCCGCGTGTTGATGCACATGCAACCGAATTGTTCTTTGCAGTCATTCTTGGGATTCAGGCTGGGTTGGGATAAAACGAGCAATAAGAGGATTCAGCAAAATTGCTCCAAACAACCCTATTAGGCCGCCGATCAATTGCTGAGTCTGTGTTTCGTTCATCCAAAGCGCACCGCAAATTCCGAACAAAATCGGACTTAAAAAGAACCATGCAGAAATAAGAGACAGCTTCATGCCTTTGTATGGAAGATTTTCCAGGCATTCAGGAGATCCTTCAGTTCCTTTGGCAGGACAATTCTGCACAGAGCAACTGCTGCATTCAATATTATGATGATGGTGATGATGCATCGGAGAGAGATGCGCGGGTTTAAATGAGAAGAGATAGATGAATGGTTAAGAGAATAGATGCATGCAACCTAATGCAGACACAACGATTCCCGATTCAAGCCACGCATACTGCACTAGGACAAGTTCCTTTTCAAGTAGTTTTTCTAAAGGAAAAAACAAGTTAAGATTAAATTAACTTATAACATTATAATTCAGCCTTCTCTCAAACGGAACGTTTTAGGAAATAGACTGGTCAGAAGCTCTAAAATCTGACAGAAAAGACACATCATGAGTTCTCACGAAGAAGAAGTACACCCAACCTCCGGATATACCCGCGTTGAAGAATGGATGAACAGTATTACCCACGGAATCGGCATTCCGCTGGCAATAGCTGGCCTCGTGCTTTCCGTCGTCTACGCTGCGATCTACAAAGGTGCTTCTATGGTGACTGCTTGTAGCATCTATGGCAGTTCACTCATTCTTCTGTATTCAGCTTCTACCCTGTATCATAGTGCAAGAAACCTTTCATGGAAACGCTTCTTCCTCGTCTGCGATCACACTTGTATCTACTTTCTCATAGCAGGTAGCTACACCCCCTTCACCTTAGGGCCATTGCGTGGTCCTTTGGGCTGGACAATCTTTGGACTCACATGGGGTTTCGCTTTCTTAGGCTTAATGAAAGAGATATTCTTTCCAGGGCGTGGTGGTTTTTGGAGCACGATGATCTATCTGGCAATGGGCTGGCTCTGCCTCATGGCAGTGAAACATCTATATATGAACATGACGACACTGGGCTTTGCCTGGCTTATGATCGGTGGCTTATGCTACAGCCTTGGAACCATTTTCTATCTCTGGAAAGGAATGAAGTTTCACCACGCCATATGGCATTTATTTGTATTGGCAGGTAGCACCTTTCAATTCTTCTCCGTACTGGCCTACCTAATCCCCAATAAATAAAAAGGGCTTAGGCTTTCAGTATTTCGCGAGCTGCTTCGGTATCCAAGGCAATTTGCTGCTGCAACTGCTCTATTCCCTCAAAACGTTGTTCGGGACGAATAAACTCTACCCATTCAGCAGTAATAGTATCCCCTGTCTTAAAAGGACAACTTTTACCTAGTAGATGAATCTCCAGTAATGGATTTTTGTCTTTCTCATTCACTGTAGGGCGCAAACCATAGTTGGCGACGGCAGGAATACTACCCTTACCATTTCGCACCTGAAGTGCATATACGCCATATCTAGGCTGGGTTTCAGGCGCCCATAGAACATTCAATGTTGGAAAACCAAGTGTTCTACCAAGTTGGCGGCCGCGAATAACAGCTCCCTCTGAAAAATACCGATACCCCAAAAGGGCATTAACGACATTCATTCGCCCGTCACTCAAGTCCTTTCGGATTCGCGAACTACTTATAGGCTCCCCGTCATATTTCAAGCGATCCACACTGAAAACGTGAATTCCTAGTGCTTTGGCATGAGACACAATAAAATCAATATCTCCCGAACGCCCTTTCCCAAAACGGAAATTGGACCCAACATGAAGAGATTTCAGATTAGGCATGTCTCGCTTCATGACCTCTAAAAATTCCTCAGCACTCATTGAGGCTAAATCCAAAGTGAATTGCTTGCAAATAATCAGATCGACATCATTTTCAGCAACCATCCTGCGTTTTAACTCCAAAGGCATAAGCAACTTTGTCGCTTCTTTGGGTCTCAACAATTTTGATGGATGCGGGTTAAACGTCAGCAATCCAGAAAAGCCACCTTCCTTTTCAGCTGTAGTAACAGCAGAATTTAGAACTGCCTGATGTCCTAAATGAACACCATCAAAAATCCCCATAGCTAGATGCAGGGTTTTTCTCTGAGGAACATCTCCAAAATCAGAGACTATACGGATGCTGTTCATAGCAAAAATTAGATTACAGCACTGGGAACCGCCTGATACGGAGGAATTAACTCCTTCTGAATTTCAGCCAATGTCATTTCTTCAAACTCATCTAAAGGAATGGAGTCTTCTATCTGAAAACGCTCAATTTCCGTGCGACGTAAATCCGTCAAATGCGCGCCACAACCAATAGTTTTCCCTAAATCATGGGCAACCGTACGAACATAGGTTCCCTTGGAACAGGCGATGGTAAAATCGATTCTGGGACTTTCCCATTTATCCATCTGAAAAGAGGAAATACGTATAAAACGAGGTTCGCGCTCAACTTCTTTACCTTTACGGGCCATTTTATAAAGCGGCACACCATTCACCTTCTTGGCAGAATACATAGGAGGTGTCTGATACTGATCCCCCTCAAACTGCTTCATAAACTCAAGGATTTCTTCCTCTGTAAGATCTGGAACAGGCTGTTCGACGACAACTTCACCATCGGAATCCTGCGAATCCGTTTCCGCACCCAAAACAACTGTGCCTTCATATACTTTACTTAGGCTCATCAGATATTGGGAAAGTTTTGTTGCTTTTCCAACAAGAATAACAAGTAATCCGGTAGCCCCCGGATCCAAGGTTCCAGCGTGTCCTATACGCTTCATCTTCAGCTTACGACGAATGCGGTCAACAACATCGTGGCTGGTAAGTCCCTGAGGTTTATCGATCAGGAGAACACCTTCAAGTTGAGGAGTCTGGCTCATTGCATATCAGTTTTTATAAGGTTAAGACTCAAAATGGTTTTTTATGGTTTCCAAAAAACGTGGATAAAAAGAGTCGATGGGCTCATGTGGGTTAAAACCCGCAGCACAGGCATGGCCTCCCCCATTAAACAAAGCCGCCAATTGATCAACTCGATGTTTAGGTTCTTTACTGCGAAGACTTCCCTTACTTTGATCGCCGTATTGCTCCAGAAAGACTCCAATTTCAACGCCTTCAATATCACGGGCATAATCAACAAATCCCTCGGTATCTTCATGGGTCGCTTCCGTATCTTTCCAATCCAAATTCCCAATACGCCCTATACAA
>ENA-ORCX01000600-ORCX01000600.1-marine-metagenome-genome-assembly--contig:-NODE-600-length-11009-cov-2.246798_pt1 | contig 11009 bp, 9 predicted proteins | sample MGYA00248630_ERZ508518 | MGnify/ENA primary metagenome ERZ508518 (study PRJEB26188, sample SAMN06268768) | marine metagenome | isolation source: Bioluminescent Bay, La Paraguera, Puerto Rico | place...
GGTTTCTGTGGCTCTTCTTTGTCGCGATTGATCACGGGTGCCGGCGCAGAAGGTGAAATACCAGTTACCGCCGGTTGTTCCATGACCGGCTTATCACGTAGCACAACCGGAGTCTCTACTTCCGGTGTGGTCATCATCTGATGGCTGACCTGCTGACGAACATTGCCGTCCTTGATCCGTTCGATATCGTAATGCGGTGTTTCCAGATGCGGGTTCGGAATCAGCACAATCTTAACGGTGTGACGCTGCTCGATCGCATCGATCTGCATCCGTTTGTCATTCAGAATGAAGGTGGCCACCGGTACCGGCAGTTGCACCACCAGCTGGGTAATCTTGTCTTTGGTAGCCTCTTCCTCGACCAAGCGCAGCACGGCAAGGCCTAATGACTCAACACCACGGACATGACCCAGACCGGCACAACGCGGGCAGATTTCCTGGTGCGCTTCTCCCAGGGCCGGACGCAGACGCTGACGCGACATTTCCAGCAGACCGAAACGGGAAATACGACCAACCTGAACCCGCGCACGGTCAGCTTTGAGATGTTCACGCAGACGGTTTTCCACTTCACGCTGATTGCGGCTCGGGCCCATATCGATAAAGTCGATAACCACCAGACCACCCAGGTCACGCAAACGTAATTGACGGGCGATTTCTTCAGCCGCTTCCAGGTTGGTATTCAGCGCGGTTTCCTCGATATCACCGCCCTTGTTGGCACGGGCCGAGTTAACGTCGATAGAAATCAGCGCTTCAGTAGGGTCGATCACCAGTGCACCACCGGAAGGCAAACGCACTTCATGGCGGAAAGCGCTTTCGATCTGGCTTTCCACCTGGTAGCGGGTGAACAGAGGCACCTTGTCCTGATAGAGCTTGAACTTGTTCAGTTCATGCGGCATGACCATGCGCATGAAGTCATAACCGGTCTGATATACCTCGGGCGAATCGACCAGGATTTCACCAATATCTTTACGCAGATAATCGCGCAGCGCACGGATGATAATACTGCTTTCCTGGTACACCAGGAACGGCGCGCTGCGGTCTTTGGTCGCGACATCAATCGCGGTCCACAACTGAAGCAGGTATTCCAGATCCCACTGCAACTCTTCCGGCTGTTTGCCGACACCGGCAGTACGGACAATCATGCCCATATCGTCGGGCACTTCCAGATGACGCAGAGTTTCCTGAAGTTCGGCGCGGTCATCGCCCTCAATACGTCGTGAAATGCCGCCGGCACGCGGGCTGTTAGGCATCAGCACCAGATAACGGCCGGCCAGACTGATAAAGGTGGTCAGCGCTGCGCCTTTATTCCCACGCTCTTCTTTCTCGATTTGTACGACCAGTTCCTGGCCGACAGAAAGCACATCCTGAACGTTGATGCGGCCACTGTCTTCGCCGCCATCACGCTTTTTGAAATAGCTTTTGGAGATTTCCTTGAGTGGCAAAAAGCCCTGACGTTCTGAGCCGTAATCAACGAAAACGGCTTCGAGACTGGGTTCAACCCGGGTAATTTTACCTTTGTAGATGTTGCCTTTTTTCTGTTCCCTTGAGGGGGTATCTATATCCAAATCAAACAGGCGCTGGCCATCGACCATCGCCACCCGCAACTCTTCTGAGTGGGTTGCGTTAATTAAAATTCGTTTCATGCATTAACCTCAAAATTGAGATTCACGCATGTCTTGCCGCACACCACATGATGTGGACGCTGGGCCAGTTGGGCCGACAGAGCGACTTTGTCTGTGTCAGTAATTAATTGTTGCTGTTATTTTCCATTCATGTGCCCTCCGTCAGGCCATGATTTCCCGGTTTAATTCATTGTCGATCGCAATAGGGTTCTGCGATATCACTGTCATTCGCGGTTAAGTCTGAAACCGTCGATAAATTAATTACTTACGTCGTCTTGTCTGTTGCGTCTTTCTATTTCTTTCTGATGGCAATCAAGACATGTGAACCTGATGTTCTTCACGGACTCCCGATGAGTCCACCTGCTGAACCCCTGTTCAGCCGTCATATTTCTTTTCCGGGCGCCGCATCGACCTTGGTTTAGGGAGCGACGCAATAGTAGGTCTTCGTGGCCGAAGTCAGTATACTGACCTCATTTTTACACACGGACCAACGTTCGAATATAGCAGCCTCTTGCCCTTGCAGCAACTGCTAATTTGACAGGCCCCGTCCTGCATCGCCTGCAAGCACCCGATGCGATGATGAACGGTAAATTTGAGGTCAGCTTTATCGACCACCATTCGGTAAAATAAGGTCATCATAAATATTCCCTTCGTCAGTGGCAAAATTGTCAGGACTGAGGCAGCGAAGCGAGACAGACAGCTCAATATGGCAGCCCATAAACCACAGTCGCAAAAAGTGCAGTTCCTGGAGATCAACGCCAATCAGGCTGGACAGCGCATCGATAATTTCCTGCTCAGCCTCGAAAAAGGCGTGCCCAAGAGCCGGATCTACCGTGCTCTGCGCAAAGGGGAAGTTCGTGTCAATAAAGGTCGGATCAAACAAACCTATAAACTGCAGTCAGGCGATGTCGTTCGGGTACCGCCACTGCGGGTGACAGAAAAAACGACACCGGACACGATCAGTGACTCACTTAAGCAGGCCCTGCTGGCCAATATTCTGTTTGAAGACGACAGCATGCTGGTTATCAACAAGCCCTCGGGGCTCGCTGTGCATGCCGGCAGCCAGATCCAGCTGGGCCTGATCGAAGCCTTAAGGGTGATCAAACCTGAACAGGATTTCCTGGAACTGGTGCACAGACTGGATCGCGATACTTCCGGCTGCCTGATGGTCGCAAAAAGTCGCGAGAGTCTGCTCAAACTGCAACAACAAATGCAATCGGATGAAATCGACAAACGTTACCTGACCCTGCTTAAAGGCAACCCTGCCAATAAGGAAGAACTGGTCGAGCAATCATTGCAGAAAAACACCTTATCTTCCGGTGAACGCATGGTCGTTATCGACCCCGCTGGTAAAAAAGCCAAAACCCTGTTTCTGCAGCAACAGCGACTGCCGCTGGCGCAACTCACCGAAGTGAAGCTTTACACCGGCCGTACCCACCAGATCCGGGTGCACTCGGCATGGCTGGGCCACCCTGTTGCCGGCGATGACAAATACGGTGACCGTGAATTCAACAAGACCCTCAAAAACTATGGCCTCAAGCGTTTGTTTCTGCATGCCTGGCGGCTGGGCATCAGGCATCCACTCAGTGGCGAGCCACTGCAGTTGGAAGCGCCACTACCTGACAACCTGAAAACCGTGATCGAAAACCTGCAATCAACATGAGTCAATATCAACTGATTATCTTCGACTGGGACGGGACCCTGATGGATTCCACCGGTCACATTGTCAACTGCATGCGTCAGGCTATTAAAAAGCTGGAACTGGAGCCGCTGGCCGATCACGAGATCAGTCATATTATTGGCTTGGGCCTGCATGAAGCTGTTCAGACCTTATACCCAAGCGGCAATGATGTGCTCTGGACCAGCCTTGCCGATTGTTACCGTCAGACCTGGCTCAGCAGCCCGGAAGAAACACCGCTGTTTGCCAATGCCCGTGAGTTGCTGACCCGTCTTGCTGAACAGGATATTTTCCTCGGCGTCGCCACAGGAAAAAGCCGTCGCGGCCTGGACAAGGTGCTAAAGGCCACCGATCTTGGCGAACATTTTATCGCCACCCGTTGTGCTGATGAATGCCACTCCAAACCGCATCCACAGATGCTGATGGAGTTGATGGATTACACCGGCGTCAGTCCTGACCAGGCCATCATGATCGGGGATACCGAGTTCGATCTGATGATGGCTGCTAATGCAGGTGCCCACAGTCTGGGGATCACACATGGCGCCCACGATGAAGCCAAGCTACTGGCCTGCTCACCGCTGGCGATCGTGCATGATCTTTACGAGGTCGAGACATGGTTGCATCGCACAGCAAAACAGTTCTGATATCATGTCTATTTTGATTCAAGGCAGATAAAACATGGCCACATTTGGAGATTTCCCGCCTGATAACGGCGAAAACAGGCCCCGCAAGCCAGCGGATGATACTCAGTGGGAACGCACTGTGCTGAGAGACCTGGCTTTCGCCGCTATCAAGGAACAGCGTGCTAAACGCCGCTGGGGCTATGTCTTTAAATTTCTGATTCTGCTTTATCTGGTCGGTTTTATGGTACTGGCCTACTCTCCGGGAAAACTCGCCACGGTGGCCGACCCGCACACTGCCATGGTAGACATCCAGGGCATCATTGCTGCAGATGCTGAGGCCAATGCTGACACGGTGATCACGGGGATTCGTGAGGCTTTCGGGGCTGAAACTGCCAAGGGTTTGATTCTGAGACTGAACACGCCCGGCGGCAGCCCGGTACAGGCGGGCCTCATCAATGACGAAATAAAACGTCTGCGGGCAGAAAGACCCGACTTTCCGGTCTACGCCGTGGTCCAGGATGTCTGTGCCTCCGGTGGCTATTACATTGCAGTGGCGGCGGATGAGATTTATGCGGACAAGGCCAGTATCGTCGGCTCTATCGGTGTCCGAATGGACAGCTTCGGTCTGACCGGCCTGATAGACAAGATTGGTGTTGAACGCCGCTCATTAACCGCCGGTGAACACAAAGCCTTCCTGGATCCGTTCCTGCCAATGCAACAGGAAGATATCGAGCATGCCAAGCAGATGTTGGATACCATTCACCAGCAGTTCATCAACATCGTCAAAGAAGGCCGCGGCGACAAACTTGCCAACAATGATGACCTGTTTTCGGGTCTGTTCTGGTCCGGTGAGCAGGCGATCGTTCTGGGTCTGATTGACGGCTTTGCCGGCACCGGTAAAGTCGCTCGTGAGTTGGTGGGTGCTGAAGATGTGATTGACTACACGCCCCGTCCCAATTATCTGGATCAATTCGCTGGCAGACTCGGTGCTTCAATTGCTAATCTAATGACCGAAAAAGCCAACTGGAGTCTGCAATGAGTCAGCCGACTTTATCAGAACAGGAATTGAAGAAACGCGAAGAACGGTTTCGCTATGTCGATCTGAACCACCCGCTGATTCAGGTACTTTTCCAGATGCAGCTTCCTGCTAAAAAACAAGTGGAGCAGCACTTATGAGTTTGACAGCGGAAGCCCTGGTTAATAAATCGCTGGAACTGGTTTCTCCACCCAGCACTTATTTACAACTCAATAAACTGGTGCAGGATCCGGACAGCGCGATCGACGACATCAGTGCGGTGATCAATACCGATCCTGCGCTGGCAACCCGCTTGCTGAAAATCGTCAACAGTCCGTTCTACGGGTTTCCATCACAAATCAATACTATTTCCCGCGCCATCACGATTGTCGGCACCCGCGAATTAATGCATCTGGTACTGGCCACATCCGTTATCAATGCTTTCCGTGGTATTCCGGCATCTCTGATCGACATGGATGATTTCTGGCACCACAGTTTCGCCACTGCGATTACCGCCAAACTGCTGGCAGAGGAATGCGGGCATAAAGCCACCGAGCGCTTTTTTATCGCCGGGCTTTTGCATAATATCGGCAGCCTGGTGCTGTACCAGTCAATGCCGGAACTGGCCGGCGAAGCCATTCGCAGCGCCGAATTCGGCATGAAGTACAATTCCTGGCCGAACAACGCATTATCGGTTTCGATCATACTGAAGTCGGTTATGCGCTGGCACGGAAATGGCACCTGCCCCACTCGCTGCAGGAAGTGGCGCGCTTCCACCACCGCCCATCGGATGCCGAAGAATTCCCGATTGATGTGGCAATTGTCCATGTCGCCGATATTCTGGTCTCGGCGGTGCCATTTGGTCACAGTGGTGACAGTCATGTGCCCCCCCTCGACCCTGCAGCCTGGGATCTGTTGGGGCTTAACGATCTGCAGATGCCACTGTTGTTACAACAGGTGGGTGAACAGATTGACCGCCTGAGTTCTGTGATGCTGACACAGGACGCATCCTGATTTAAGTTAATGATGAAAATAAAATAAGAGGCTAATGATGAGAACGGTTCTTCTCGGTGCCCCCGGCTCCGGTAAAGGCACCCAAGGTGTCGTGCTTTCCAAAAAATTCAATATCCCGCAAATTTCCACCGGTGACCTGCTGCGTGCTGCAGTCAAAGCCGGTTCTGAGCTGGGTAAAAAAGCCAAAAGTGCCATGGATGCAGGTGCGCTGGTTTCCGACGACATCGTTATCGGCCTGATCCGCGAACGACTGTCAGAAGCTGATGCCCAAAATGGCTATATTCTGGACGGTTTCCCACGCAATATTCCCCAAGCAGAAGCGCTGGATGAAATGCTGCAACAACTGGGGCAACCACTGCAGGGCGTGGTATTGCTGGATGTGCCCTTCGACGAACTGATGCAACGTCTGACTGGCCGCCGTACCTGTAAAGATTGTGGTGCTATCTACAATATCTACCTGTCGCCACCAAAAACTGAAGGTCATTGCGATCGCTGCGGCGGTGAACTGTTCCAGCGCGAGGACGACAATGAAGAAACCATTGCAAACCGCCTGAAAGTCTACGAAGAGCAGACTGCACCGCTGGTCGGTTACTACCAGAAGCAAGACAAGCTGCATGCGATTCCCGGCACCGGTGATATTGACGAGATCACCAACAAAGTCGGCGCCGTATTTGACGAAATCTGACCCCTGACAACCGGCTCCCAGTGAGCCGGTTTCGATTTTATGGCCCGTATTCTCGGCATCGGCATTGCCACTATCGATATCATCAATCATGTCAGCAGTTACCCGGCTGAGGACGATGAAGTGCGTGCTTTATCCCAGCAGCAGGTACGCGGCGGTAATGTCACTAACACCCTGGTGGTGCTCAGCCAGCAAGGCCATGACTGTGACTGGTGCGGCGTGCTGATTGATGAAGCCGACACCGCCATCGTCGAGCAGGATCTGCAGCATTATCAAATCAATTACCAGCATTGCCAATGGATCGATCAGGGCAAAATGCCGACCTCCTACATCACGCTCAGCGAGGCCAGTGGCAGCCGCAGCATCGTGCATTACCGTGATTGCCCGGAACTGTCTTTTTCTCATTTCAGTGAGCTCGAGTTATCGGTTTATGACTGGCTGCATTTCGAGGGTCGCAATATCGATGAGCTGTCGCGGATGCTGCAATGGGTCAAACTCAACTGTCCGACTCTGCGCTGTTCTCTGGAAGTGGAAAAACCCCGCCAGGGCATAGAAGCTTTATTTGAACTGGCTGACGTGCTGATGTTTTCCAGACCCTATGCTCAAAGTCGTGGCTACCAGACGGCAGCTGATTTTCTGAATAGTCTGAATCATGATGGCCTGATGACCTGCAGCTGGGGCGAACAGGGTGCCTGGCTTAAACATCAGGGCATGGTCCTGCACAGTGCGGCCTTTCCACCAGAACAGGTGGTTGATACGCTGGGCGCCGGAGATACTTTTAACGCCGGGCTGATTTCAGCATTAGTGAATGGCCTTTCTGCCGGTTTAGCGTTGGAACAGGCCTGCCGTCTTGCCGGTTGTAAGTGCGGTCAGACCGGCTTTGCCAATCTCGATAAAGCCTTATGAAAAAGATATTTGTCTGCCAAAGCGGCGAACTTGAAGAGTATCAAACCCGTGGCTTCACGGTTGAAGTGGGCGAGGATAGCCTCGATTTTTTCCTGCTCAAGCAGGATGGTGAGATTCGCGCTTACCTTAATTTCTGTCCGCATCTCGGCATCCCACTCAACTGGCAGCCGGATGAGTTTATGTCTATGGAAGGCACGCATATCCAGTGCAGTACGCATGGGGCGCTGTTTCAATTAGAAGATGGCTACTGTTTTTCAGGTCCCTGTCGCGGCCAGAGTCTGACACCGCTTAATATCGAAATCACAGAAAGCCAGGAAATTTACCTCGTCTCCTCCGACTGATAGGCTGAACGACCAATCAGGCAAAAGGAGTTCTTCATGACTGAATTGCTCGATAAATGGTCAGAAGCCGCAGTCACCAGCCTGGGCTTCTTCTGGATGGCGCTGTGGGCCTTTGTACTGGGCTATCTCATCAGCAGCATTATTCAGGTCATGGTCTCGCGCCGCGAAATGCGCAAACTGATGGGCGGTGACGGTCCCAAATCCATGTCGATAGGGACTCTGTTCGGATTTATCTCCAGTTCCTGCAGCTTTGCTGCACTGGCCACTACCCGTGCCCTGTTTCAGAAAGGTGCCAACTTCTCTCCCTCAATCGCCTTTCTGCTCTCCTCCACCAATCTCGTGATCGAGCTTGGCTTTGTTATCGCGCTGTTTCTGGGCTGGCAGTTCGTGGTCGGTGAATATGTAGGCGGTATTATCCTGATTCTACTTGCCTGGCTGTTTATCATCCTTACCAACCCCAAAGAATTGATTCACAAAGCGCGGGAACGCAATCAGGATGAGGGTGACGGAGCTGATGAGGACGGTCATGCCTGGTCTCGTCTGTTCGACAAGGAAATCTGGACCGCCATTAGTCAGAAGTATGTGATGGAATGGCAGATGGTCTGGAAGGACGTGCTGATTGGTTTCACCGTTGCCGGGATTATTTCCGCCTTTATCCCCACCGCGTTTTTCGAGTGGCTATTTATCGGCGCCGGCACTGATGATCCGGGGTTCTGGGCCTTACTGCAGCAGACGCTGGTTGGCCCCGTAGCCGCCTTTTTTACCTTTATCGGCTCAATGGGTAATATTCCGCTGGCCGCTGTGCTCTATGGTGAAGGGGTTGCCTTTGCCGGGGTCATGGCCTTTATCTTTTCCGATCTGGTGGTGTTGCCGGTGCTGCGCATCAATGCCCAGTATTATGGTTGGAAAATGGCGCTGTATATCCTCCTGTTGCTGTTTAGCTGTCTGGTAGCCACATCGCTGCTGATGCATTACGGGCTTCAGCTTTTCGACTGGCTGCCCGACCGCAGTCAGTGGACTTCTCCTGCCGAGCGGGAGCATTTCCAGCTTAATTACCAGTTCTGGCTCAATGTTATTTTCGGTCTGGCCTCATTATGGATGGTTGTCAGCTGGAAACGTCAGCAGAGTGGTCATAATGATCATGGCCACCATCATCATGGCGGTGGACAGCCTATTATGAACACGCTCTGTATTCTGGCAGGCTTGTGGCTCTCAGCCGGGCTTATTCTGAGCCTGTTTTAATGATGATAGCCACTGCCTGACGGCAGCGTTCGATAATGGCCTTACGACCTTCAAGTTGCAGGGCCTCTGCCACTTCCGGGAACGACTGCCCCTGCAGAATTTTTTTGATCAGCACGGCCTGCTCCCCGGCTGGCAGCTTATCCAGCGCTCCGGCAGCCATTTGCTGATGCAACCACTGCCATAACAAGGGCTCTGTCGACTCAAAAGGACGCATCTCCAGGGCAAATGCATTTAGTGCCTTCAAATCATCACCGCCATTGTGAGGCAGGATGAGCGGCAGTTTACGTGACAGTTGCATCACCAGTCTGGCATCAAGTCGACGATGCGACTGTAGCAGCAGATACGGCCAGGCACTGGCAAAACCATGCCGCGCCTGGCTGACTACAGCTTCCGCCCTGGCATTCAGGGCTTTCAATAAAATCCCGGCTCGCTGACCGCTGACTTCATCGGCCTGCTGTCCCACTCTGACCGGCACATAGTCATTATTCAGCCAGAACTGCAATAACGCCGCATCAAGTGCAAAGCTGGTACCCAGGGCATCACAGCGTCCAGCAGAATAACTCTCAATGTCCTGCAGTAGTCGGCTCCCCAGTCCCTGTCCCTGCAGAGCGGGATGGACAGCAATCCGGATAATACGTTGATAATGGCATCGGCCGGCATTCTTAACGCCGCTGTGAGCCAATAAAGTCTGCGGCAGCAGTTGCCCTTTGAATCGGCGGCGACCATTAAACACCTGCTGCGCCAGTCGGTCGTCCAGTGCAGCTTCAGTCATCAGCCAGGCACAGGCAATCACATGTCCCTGCGCCTGTAATACCAGCAGCGAAATATCATCCCGGTCCAACAACATCTGCAGATCAGAAGGCCGGGTCCGGTAATGCGCCAGCACCATCAGGCCGAAGACTTCTCTCAGCAGGGTTTCATCCGATGCCAGTTGCTGTTTACTGAGCTCGGCAAACTCGGCCTGGCTCACTGATTCAGCGGGGAGTTGACCTGCATTGACGGGTTCGGCATCAAGCAGCAATGCATCAAAACTGAAGGCTTCCAGCCCGTCACCCTCCGCCCAGCGCACCGGCTGAGTCAGCCTTATCTGCCGCCAGTTCGGCGTTAAGTTGTCGAGGGTCTTTTTGAAACGAACGGCAAAGCCCCGACCTGTGCCCTCATAACCATGTTCGGTGGAAGCAAACACCACACGGGAATAATGCTGCAGCATGGCTTCAAGCATTTGCGCCGGGATGGCGGCCGCCTCATCGACAATCAGTAAATCCGCAGCCGGTTTGTCCGCAAGCAAAGCATCGGGGGCGACAAAGCGAATCTCAGATTGCTGCCAGATCAGACTGTGTTGGCTGCGCTTGGCATCGCCTAAAAGCCGAGCAGCGTGCTCCATCAGCGTGTCGATATTGCTGACTGAGGGTGCCGTCACCAGAACCCGTGACTTACCCTGCCGTAATAGTTCAGCCGCTGCCATGCCCAGCAAGGCGGTTTTACCACGGCCACGATCCGACGCAATGACCAGGGGGCGGCGGCGATGACCACTGACCACATGCAACACTGACTCAATCGCTTTTTGTTGCTCTGATGTCGGAATGATGTCCGCGACAGATGTCGTTTCAGTCGGTTTAATTTCAGGCAGTGTCTCGCCCTGCTGGATTCGCCTGACTGCAGAATAGCGTTCGCTGATTTTAAGGAAACGCTGTAACCACAAAGAATCCGGCAATACCGCAGGCAATAACACCAGCAGCCAGCCACCGGCACTCAGCGTGCCGATCAGCGCCCCGAAGGCATCAGCGGAAAATTTATCACGACCATTAAAGATAATAAGCTGGTTGCTGCGACCCAGATGCTGCAGCGCCTGCTTACTGCTGATGGCTTGCTCTGTGTGATCTGGATGC
>ENA-ORCX01000601-ORCX01000601.1-marine-metagenome-genome-assembly--contig:-NODE-601-length-10983-cov-2.837796_pt1 | contig 10983 bp, 9 predicted proteins | sample MGYA00248630_ERZ508518 | MGnify/ENA primary metagenome ERZ508518 (study PRJEB26188, sample SAMN06268768) | marine metagenome | isolation source: Bioluminescent Bay, La Paraguera, Puerto Rico | place...
TCTAATAATAAAATATCTGGGTTACCAAATAATGCTTGTGCAAGTAAGACTTTAACCTTGTTTTTTGGTAAGATGTCACTCATCTTTTTATAGAAATCACTTTCAGGAACATTTAAGCCATTGAGTAACTTCTCAGCGTCAGGTTCAGCATTCCATCCATCAAGTTCAGCAAAATCTGCTTCAAGATGAGATAAATAAAACCCTTCCTCATCAGTAATCGTTTCTTTTTGGTATAAAACATCTTTTGCCTGCATAATTTCAAACAACTTCTTATGTCCCATAAAAACTGTTTCAATCACTGTATATTCATCAAAAGCATTTTGATTTTGATTCAAGAAAGCTAAGCGTTTATTTTTATCAATTATGATACTTCCAGAAGTTGGTTCTTTCTCTCCTGATAGTAGTTTTAAAAACGTAGATTTTCCAGAGCCATTTGCGCCTATAACTCCATAGCAATTTCCTGGTAAGAATTTTAAGTTCACATCCTCAAAAATCTTTTTATCCGGAAATAGTAAATTAACATTTGATACTGTAATCATTGAACTTCTCCTTTGCAAATAAAAATGGCCTATATGATAATACTCTGTGGCCATATAACCTCCTTACTTTAACTTAAATAAGCATTTTTGTCAATGATATTATGCTTAAAACAAAAAAAGAAAATGCTTACTCTTAAATGAGAAGCATTTTACTTATATTTATATGGTGTTTATTTTGATGATTGAAGTGTATCTTGTAACATCGTTAGCCCAACTTTACCTCTGTTTCGATCTATGTTTAAAACATAGACTTTCACGATATCACCAACATTTAAAACATCTTTTGGATGTTTGATATAACTCTTAGATATTTTAGAAATATGAAGGAGTCCATCTTCTTTTAATCCGATGTCAATAAATGCTCCAAAATCAACTACATTTCTTACTGTACCTTCAAGTTCCATACCAACAGTTAGATCTTCAAGTTTTAAGATATCACTCTTTAATATTGGTGTTTGGAACTGATCTCTAGGATCTCTAATAGGTGAGATAAATGCATCTAAAATATCATCTAGTGTATATTTATCTACATTTAATTCTTGTTGTAATCTAGGGCGATCCATATGTTCAACAATCAATTTAACTTCATCCTTACCAAACATATCTCCAGTGATGTTAAATCTTTTCATGATTTCTTTTGCTATTGGATAACTCTCAGGGTGAACTGAAGTCACATCAAGTGCTTCATCGCTTTCTGGAATTCTTAAGAACCCAATGGCTTGTTCATATGTTTTATCACCAAGTCTTGGAACTTTAATGATATCTTCTCTATTATTAAACTTACCAACCTTATCTCTAAATTTAACAATGTTTTCAGCACTTGTTTTATTTAAGCCTGATACATACATTAATAATGCTTTACTTGCAGTATTAACATTTACACCTACACTATTGACTGCTTGTGTAACAACAAAGTTTAAACTATCGTTTAACTTCTTAGGCGTTACATCATGTTGATATTGACCAACACCAATACTCTTAGGATCGATTTTAACAAGTTCTGATAGTGGGTCTTGTAATCTTCTAGCAATAGATGCTGCTGAGCGTTCTTCAACGCTAAAATCAGGGAATTCTTCTCTTGCAAGGTCACTTGCAGAATACACTGAAGCACCAGCTTCATTTACAATCACATATTGAACCTTCATTTGGAATTCTTTAATCAAATCAGCAATAAAACTTTCTGTTTCTCTACTTGCAGTACCATTACCGATGGCAATAATTTGAATCTTATATTTATGGATGAGTCTAATGATTTCTCGTTTAGAATCATTGACTTGCTTATCAGTAACTGTACCACCCTTGGTTTTCTCATGAGGATAGATGACACCTTTATCTAAAACCGTACCTTGTTCATTACAAACCGTAAGTTTACAACCTGTTCTAAACGCTGGGTCAACACCTAAGACAACTTTACCTTTTAGTGGTGGCTGTAAAAGTAATTTTTGAAGATTATCTGCAAACACTTCAATCGCTTGTTCTTCAGCTTTTTCAGTTAACTCACTTCTAACTTCTCTTTCTAAAGATGGATATATGAGCCTTTTTAACGCATCCTCAATAGCATCTTTAATGAAAGGTGTTGCCGTTGAATTTTCATTTTTAATAATCTTTTTCTCTAAATAAGAAGTCATTCTTTCTTTATCTAAATCAATCTTAACAGTAATAACTTTCTCTTTTTCTGCACGATTAATCGCTAAGACTCTATGTGGTTTCATGTGTCTTACAGGTTCACTGTAATCATAATACATTTCATAGACTTTGCGTTCATCCTCTGCATTCTTTTTAACAGATGTTTGAACAACTCCGGACTTAACCATTTCTGCACGAAGTGATTTACGATAATTCGCATCATCAGATATCATTTCTGCAATGATATATTTAGCACCTTCAATGGCTTCTTCAACGGTTTCAACTTTATCGTTTAAAAATTCTTTAGCTTTTTCTTCAATAGACTCAGTTGGAAACATCATCATAAATGTAGCAAGTGGTTCTAAACCTTTAGCAACAGCTTCAGTAGCTTTAGTCTTTTTCTTTTCCTTAAATGGACGGTATAAATCTTCTACTTCAACAAGTTTATCAGCTTTTAAGATCTCAGCTTTTAACTCATCTGTAAGCATACCTTTTTCATCAATGAGTCTAATCACCTGTTCTTTTCGATCAAGTAAATTATTTTGGTACTCCCAAGTCTTGTGTATCTCATTGATTTGTTCTTCATCAAGACCACCGGTAGCTTCTTTACGATATCTCGCAATAAATGGGATTGTGTTGCCTTCATTAAGCAAATCAAGAACACTTCTAACCTGTTTATCTGCGATACCTAACTGCTTTTTAATTTCACTAATAATTTGTTCATTCATGTTATTTTACTCCTTTATATAGCACAAAAGGGCAATGCCCTTTTAAATGTTTTGTAATGCTAAGATAATATCATCTACATCAGTTTCTAACTCAAAGAAACCATCAACTGAATCTGGTTGCATATCATAAATCAGCAACATATCGTCTGCTTCTGCATCTAAATTAAGATGAGTAAGGCTGGTGTTTGTCAGTAGCTCTGTATTATATGGTTCTGATAGATCCACAAAGATTAAAGGTAGATCACTGATGTTTTCTAAACCTTCAATGGTTGTTTGGATTTCTTCATTGATGTTATTGCCATCATAGAAATAGAAATAAAATACATCATTATCATTTAAGATGACTCTAAATTCATCATAATCTGATTTACCAACAAAATAATCTAAATCACCATAAGTAGTGTCATTAATCTTTTGAGTCATTGCGACTAGTTCTTCTGTGATAAAGTGTTGATATTCATCATATGGTCCTACATCTTCTTTTTCCATATAATAATTAACAATCATCACTATTGCTGCAACAACTAACCCAATAGCAACAATCGTAACTCCAACTCTAAAGAATAAAATTTCATTTTTTGATAAATTACGTTTATCCTTTAATTTAGTTTCTGGAATGCTTTGTTTTGGAGCTATCTTTTGATTCTTATTTTGTGTAGATTTTGCTTTATTTGTTGACTTTTTATTTTGTTTTTTCGCCATGTCTGTTCACATCCTATCATAGAAGATTATACCTAAAAAACCTTTAAATTACAACTAAATATGGAAATATGGTATTCTATCGAAAATTATGGCTTATTCCGAAATTGAAGCCTTTTCAATCACACAATAACTAGACGCATAATGTTTGGTATGTGTAATTGAAATATGAATCACTTCACCTTCATTAAAATAGTTCGTTTTAACGTAAGGTTTTCCATTTTCATCTTTTAAGACTGAAAAATCTTTATAATTCGTTTTACCATGTCCTTTGGAGATTGCTTTAAAGATAGCTTCTTTTGCGGCAAATCTTCCACCAATAAACTCTATTTTGGTTTGTTCGTTTGTGATGCTATCATAAAGTTCTTTTTCAAGATTACTTAGTATTCTATTTACAAATTTGTCATTTAACAATGATTTCATTCGATCAAGCTCAACTAAATCTATACCAATACCTAATATCATGTAAGACTCCTACTTTCTCTAATTTGTTCAGCAAGTTGTTTGATTTTAGTGAGTCTATGATTTAATCCTGACTTACTCAATGGTTCTTTATATGTTTGTTCATATAAATCGCTGAGTTCTCTTAAAGATACATCAGGATGATCTTTTCTTAGATTCATGATGTTAATAATTCTTTCATCTAGATCCTTTTTTTGCATATATTTTTCAATAAGCTTAATATCTTTAATTTGTTGATTAGATGCTACAATTGTTTTCTTTTCATTTGCAATCTCACAGTTCATCACACGATTAATTGAGTTGTTAAAATCTCTTTTGATTCTAATGTCTTCAAATTTAAAAACACTATTTTGTGCACCGACGATTTGCATGAAATCACTGATACTTTCAGCGTCTTTTAGATATGCAATATATCCTTTTCTACGCTTAGTGATTTTAGCATTTAATTCAAAGTGATTCATCAAATGTTGGATGAATACAATATGATCTGGATGGGTTGCATAAATCTCTAAATGATATTCTGCAGTCTTAGGGTGATTCACTGATCCACTACTTAAAAATGCAGCTCTTAAATATGCTTTTTTAGCATCAGGAGATTGAGTAAGTAATTCTTGAGACTCAATCGCATTTTCTAATAAACTATGTTCACTGACAATATCTTCAACTTTTGATGATACTCTAATGATCACTGTTTGTTTTTGTTTAAGTTTGTTTTGCTTTTGAGTCATTAAGCTTGTTTCCGCTTGATAAAGCGTTTTTACCAACTGTAAAAACCGTTTTGCAACGGTTGGATTATTTGTTTTGAAATCCAGCATCTTATGTCTGTTTTCAATATGAAATTCTGTGTGAAGATTTAAGAATGCTGAAAATTCAGCAAGCTGTTCTTCTAATCCGATTGGTACTGAAACCAACTCTTCTTTTACAGTTTTAGCAAAACTCATATTACTTCCAAGTTTCTAAATATCTTAATAAGTTTTGAACAGCAATTGCACCATCTGCAGTTGCAGTGACAACTTGTCTGATTTGTTTAACAATAACGTCACCTGCAGCATAGACTCCAGGTACTTTAGTTTGCATCTTTTCATCTGCTTCAATATAACCATACTTATTAGTAATACCTAAATCTTTAACCATATCAGTAACCGGTGTTAATCCAACATATTCAAACACACCATCAGCTTCAACAGTTTCTTCTTTACCATCTGCTGATTTAATCACTACTCCTGTTAATCCTTTATCATCTTTTAAGAACTTAGAGACAACTGTTGAATATTTAATATCAACATTTTTCATAGATCTTAAAATATCTTGAGCTTTAGGATCTGCAGTTAAGTCAGCTAAATTTTGGACAACAGTTACATGTGTTGCAAGTGTTGCTAAGTAACTTGCTTCTTCAACAGCTGAGTTACCTCCACCAACAACCACAACCTTACGTCCTTTGTATAATGGTCCATCACAAATCGCACACCAACTAATGCCATTCATCGCTAGTTCGTCTTCATTTTCTACACCTAATCTTCTAGGTACGTTACCTGTTGCAATAATGACAGCCTTTGCTTCATATGTTTGATTTGGTGTGATTAATTTTTTAATATTTCCATCTAATTCTACTTTAGTCACATCATCATAGATGACTTCTACACCTAACTCATAAGCATGGTCAATCATCATGGTTGCTAATTCATAACCAGCAACTTTTTTTGCACCCGTATAATTTTCAATTTCATTGTATTTTGAAAGTTGACCTCCTGGTGTATCTTTTTCAAACATCGCAACTTTCAAGTTTGCTCTTTGCGCATAGATAGCTGCAGTAATCCCTGCTGGGCCTGCACCTACAATTAAAACATCATATAACATGTTACTACTCCTTTTTTTTATATCAATTTTATATTATATCCTTTAGATTATCTAAATCGTCTATCACGTATTCTGGTTGTTCAAATAACATTTCTCTAATACGATCAGAATAAGTCACTGCACAACTTTCAATCCCTGCTTTTTTAGCAGCTTTAATATCATTTTCATGATCACCGATATATATCGTATCATGTTTATTAGCATTAAATAGTTCTAATGCTTTTAAAATCGGTTCCGGATGAGGTTTATGATTGACTGCATCTTCATAACCAATGATACCATCAATATCTTCTAACAGATTTGTTAGTTCTAGATGATAGGTCGCAACTTTTCTCATTTTTGATGTTACAATACCTATCTTACATCCATGTTTTTTAAGATATCGGATTGTGCTTTTAGCATTGGGATATGTTTCTAATCCCATTTCAATCATTTCATCAGATACTTTTCTATAATAAGCAATCATATCATCAACTACTGTTTCATCACTGGTGTAAAAACCAAAAGTTTTCCACAGCGTTTGACCTAAGAAATTGCTAAGTTCAGTTGGTTCAAGTTTAATTTCAGGTAAATATTTTTCAAATGTAAGCTTAAAAGACTCTAAGATAATTTTTGGTGTTTGTATCAAAGTGCCATCTAAATCAAAGAGTATTGTTTTCATGAGTCACCAACATTTCTGTGTAATATTTTTGATCTTTAAATAAAACGCGTTTTAAGACAAGTAATAAAGCGCCACCACCAGCAAATAGTGTCAATGATAAGACGATATTTGCTTTAAGTCCGAAGATATAAAGTGGATCTTGTCTAAGCGGTTCAATGATCAATCCTCTACCTAATCCATACCAGATGAGATATAAAGCAATCATATCTCCAACTTTGAACAATTTCATTCTTCTTGTGATCAGTAATCCAGTTAAGCCAACAAAGTTCCATAAACCTTCATAAAAGAATGTAGGATGATATGTAATATTTGTTACTGGGTTTGTCATATTTGTTTCAATAAAATTAGGTAATAATTTTAAAATAAACTCACTTGTAATGGCAGGTCCATGAGCTTCACCATTCATGAAATTACCCCAACGACCTACAATTTGACCCACTAAAAATCCAACTGCAATAATATCAGCCATTACCCAAAAGTCTATTTTCTTTTTCTTGGTAAAGAAAATCAAAAAGATAATGGTTACGATAACTGCACCGTGTATTGCCAATCCACCTTCTGTGATATTGATGACATCAATAAAAGAATTGTAATTTGGTGTTGGATCAAAAATGACATAATATAATCTAGCTCCAACAATCGCCAGTGGTACTGCATATAATAATCCATCGAATAGGATTTCAGTATCCCATCCAAGTTTCTTAAATTCAAAATAAGATAACGTTGCGCCAATGGTAATACCTGTTAATATGAATGTTGCATACCAAGTGACTTGTGCAAAACCTAAATCTAATGCAGTTTGATTATTAAACTGATTAAGTGAACTATCCATAGGTGATCCGTTAAGCGATGTTACAGCGACTAAGATCACAAGCATAAAAGCTAAGAGCGCGCCTCCATATAAATAAATTGCTTGTTTATGCTTTTTTATTGTATCAATCATCTTCTTCGTCCTTTCTTTGTCCTCTAGCTTTTTTTGAAACTGCTTCTGTTAAATCTTTAGCAGCATTATATCCTAAAAATTTAAGTTTTTGATTCATTGCAGCACTTTCTACAAGAGTTGCAACATTTCTACCTGGTAATACTGGAATCGTTACTTTTGCGATTTCAGTATTAAAGTATTTAACCATTTGAGTCTCGATGCCTAAACGGTCATATTGTTTGCCTTTTTTCCAATGCTCTAGTTCAACAACAAGTCTTATCTTCTTGTTTTCTCTATATGCACCAGCACCAAACATAGAAACAACATCAACAATACCAATTCCTCTAACTTCGATGTACTTCTCTAATATTTTCGGTGCACTTCCAATTAAAACGCCGTGTGCAGCTTCAAAAATATCGACACGATCATCACTGACTAAAATGTGTCCTCTTTTAATTAGTTCAAGTGCTGTTTCACTTTTACCAATACCTGATTTACCCATGATAAGTGTTCCCATACCGTGAATATCTAATAAAACACCATGAACACTTATTCTTTGAGCTAATTTCGCATGTAGGTATGCATAAAGTGTAGAACTTAATGCAGTTGTTCTATTGTCACTTTTTAAAATTGCTACATGATACTTATTTCCAAGTTCTACAAACATATCTTCAATTTCAACATTCACAGAAAAGATGATTGCAGGTGGTTTTTGAATCATTATATCTTCAATACGTTTTCTTTTGACATCTGTAGGTAATAAGTTCATAAAATGATGTTCTTTAGACCCGATCAAAATCAATCTTTCATTATCAAAAAACTCTAAAAAACCCGCAAGTTCTACACCAGGTCTAGATAGCATCTCGACTTTGACTTGGTTTTCTAAACCTTCTTTTCCGGCTACAAGTTTTAAATCTAAATCTTTAATTAAATGTTTAACTTTTAATTTCATGACTTACTTGCCCTCCAAAAATCTAATTTTCTTCATAAACAACCATCTTCTTAAATAGGTTGATAGTATAAATCTTAAAATCGTAAATACAAACGCAAAGATAATCAAATGCTCAACATCAATAAAATGGAATCCTTCAATGAGAATCATATCGATGAATGCTAAAATCATAATTTGAACGAGTATTGATAAAAGACCCATAGATAAAATCATTGCTCTCATAAAAAACTTAAACATTAATATCTTAACAAAATTCTCTATTAATGTCAGTAGTATGATAGCAAGTACATAACCAATAACATGTAATTCAATTAATGGTTGATTGATACCACTTGCAAGTCCAATAACAACAGCACTAATTAAAAAGTTAATGATTAAAGAGAAAACCATATGGACAACATAATTTTTATGAAGTAAAAAACCGAAGCTAACAGCAGTGTTTTTACTACTTTTTTTCTTATTTAATTGCTCAATCAGTTTTTTAATCTCTTCTTCACTTGGTTTTTTTGGATCTTTATCGTTCATATGTACCCCCACGCACATTTAATATTATAACAAAAATAGTTTAGTTTTTGTCATTTTAAAACTTTCTTTAAATACTGACCTGTATAACTTTCTTTAACTTTAGCAATATCCTCTGGTGTTCCTTGAGCTACAATATATCCACCTAAGTCTCCACCTTCTGGACCTAGATCGATGATGTGGTCAGCGTTTTTAATGACATCTAAATTATGTTCAATCACAACCATAGTTGCTTTTTCATCAACAATTCGGTGTAAAACCTTGAGTAATCTACCAACATCATCAGTATGTAGTCCAGTTGTAGGTTCATCAAGAATATAAATAGACCTTTCAGTGATTCTTCTATAAAGTTCACTTGCAAGTTTAACTCTTTGAGCTTCACCACCAGAAAGCGTTGTTGCAGATTGTCCAAGTTGTATATAGCCTAAACCAACATCGTGAATGATCTTAAGCTTATGATATATTTTAGGATGATTTTCAAAGAATTCCATCGCATCGTCTATCGTCATCTCTAAGACATCTGCAATATGGCTACCTTTATATTTGATTTGTAAGGTTTCATGATTATATCTTAATCCTTCACAAACTTCACAAGGCACATATACGTCTGGTAAGAAATGCATAGATATTTTTTTAACACCATCACCGCCACAAGCCTCACAACGTCCACCTTTGACATTAAATGAAAATCTTGATTTCGTATATCCTCTTGCTTTCGCTTCATTTGTTTTTGAGAATAAATCTCTAATGTCATCAAATACACCTGTATAGGTTGCAGGGTTTGATCTTGGTGTTCTACCAATCGGAGATTGTGAGATTTCAATGACTCGATCAATTAATTGATGATCGTTAATTGCGGTATGCTCACCTGGTTTATCTTTTGATTTGTAATATTTTTGTTGCATCCCTTTGAGTAAAACTTCATTAACCAATGATGATTTACCACTTCCAGATACACCAGTTACGACTGTAAGTTTTCCAAGTGGGAAAGAAACAGTAATATCTTTTAAGTTATTGGCTTTTGCGCCCATAACCATGATATCTTTACCTAAACCTTTTCTGCGTTTCTTAGGTATTTCTACTTCTAAATCTCCTCTTAAATACTTACCCGTAATGCTTTCTTCGTTTTGCATGACTTCTTGTGGTGTCCCTGCGGCAACCACTCTACCTCCAGCTTTACCTGCTCTTGGTCCAATATCAATTAAGTAATCACTTGCTAGCATCGTTTCATGATCGTGTTCTACAACTACAAGTGTGTTACCTAAATCTCTCATTTTATGAAGGGTATCAATTAATCTTTGATTATCTCTTTGATGTAGTCCAATCGATGGTTCATCTAAGACATATAAAACACCTGAAAGTTTTGAACCAATTTGAGTGGCTAGTCTAATTCTTTGAGCTTCACCACCGGATAAAGTTCCAGCTTGTCTATGGAGTGTTAAATATCCTAGACCCACATCTTGTAAGAATGTTAATCTATTGATGATTTCTTGAAGAGCTAATCTTGCGATTTGTTTTTCTTCAACGCCTAACTCTAAGTCAATTACAAATTTAATTTCATCATCAATCGATAATCTTGTAAATTCATCAATGTTTTTTCCGCCAATTTTAACAGATAGTGCACTTGGGTTTAACCTAGCACCATGGCATGTATGGCATTCAGACTCAACCATGAAATTCTCAATCCAAGTTCTTATCCAATCACTTGTTGTTTCACGATATCTTCGAGATAGATTGGTGATCATACCTTCATAATAATCGTGAGTTTCATGTTTTCTACCTGATGATGATTTTAATTTAAAATGTAGTGGATCTGGTGATCCATATAAAATGATATCTAGGTCTTCTCTAGATAATTCTTTTACTGGTTTATTTAAATCAATTTTATAATACTTACATACTTCTTCAATCATTTGTGATGTTAGATTTTCTTCATCGTTGTTTTTATATGGTATTAGACCACCTTCTAATAGTGGTTTCTCTGGATCTAATACCAAATCTTCAGTAATTTCCAA
>ENA-ORCX01000602-ORCX01000602.1-marine-metagenome-genome-assembly--contig:-NODE-602-length-10979-cov-3.019538_pt1 | contig 10979 bp, 10 predicted proteins | sample MGYA00248630_ERZ508518 | MGnify/ENA primary metagenome ERZ508518 (study PRJEB26188, sample SAMN06268768) | marine metagenome | isolation source: Bioluminescent Bay, La Paraguera, Puerto Rico | place...
GACGCCTGGCAGCCGGGGGATATCGTGATCTGGGGGGATGACAAGCATATCGGCATTATCTCCGATAGGCGCAACGCCGAGGGTCAGGCCTATGTCATCCACAATGCAGGCCAGCCCTTCCGGGAGGAGAACGCCCTGACCCGCGCGGAGATCACCGGGCATTACCGGTTCGACGCAAGCCGGATCGACGGGGATGTATTGATGGCCTGGCAGGAATAACGAGAGGCTTTCCGGCTTTTTATTGTTGGGGTGTGATGTTCACTTTATTTCTTCGTACGCCATTCAGTATCGCATCGCACCTTTCTCTGGTGTAATACACGCCGTCCTTGATGACGCCAGCATGATGAAAGATTGTCTTCAGATCATCAAGTGGATTTGTATCCGTTATAATCATATTGGCCCTTTTCCCAATTTCAATTGTCCCCATTTCATTTTCTCGGTGTAAGCATTGAGCGGCATTGATCGTAGCCGTTTTGATGACCTCATAATTGCTCAAACCGGCTTTGCTCAATAATCTCATCTCCCTATGCTCCGAAAAACCCGCTACCACATACGGGACCGCTTTATCGGTCCCCAGGAGGAGTCCTGCACCCTCGCTGTGTAGCCGCCGTACGATCATATAGAGAAATTCCATATATTCGTGGTTTCCTCCGACACCTTTTTTGTCAAAGAGTTTCCGTGATTCCCTTATCAGAAACCGCATTGCCTTCTTATTCCTGTTAGGGATGTATTGCATCTCATCTTCATCTTCAAATTCATTTTGCTTCTCCGTATTAGGTATGCGTTCATTTGCGATCAATGTCGGGCAGTTCCAGACATGATTGCGCGCGGCGATACCGGCCAGCTCTTTGACCTCTTCTTTTCTTATGTTTGATCCGGGATTATATGGATTGAAAAAACCATACAAATGCTCTATGGAGCGTAGTCCTGATTTCAATGCATGTTTGATCCCGACCGCATCAGGCACATGTCCTGTTACCGGCATACCGTATAGCGCTGCTATCTCCATGATATCATCGAAGTTCTGCCTCGATAGATTTGAATAAATTTTAATAAAGTCATAGCCCTTGGAAGCTTGATCTTTGATGACTTGATGGGTCTGTTCCTTACTTGCAAGGGCATGCAGGCACATAAACTTTGGAAAGAAGGGGTCTTTCCCATCCAGCAATGGCCCTGCGGTAAAGATCGCAGGGCCGGCGATTTCTCCTGATTCAATTTGCTGCCTCAAACGCAGATGGTGAAATACCCTTGTTCCAAATGCCCATTGCCTAAGGCGAAAGCCCTCATATCCCCACATATTTCTGATTGCCGTGACGCCATTGACCAGATACAGCATCAAATCATGGGGATTATCCCCCAGGTGGGTATGCATATTGATCAAGCCGGGCATGAGATATTTTCCCCTGCCGTCGACTACGTTTGGGTGCTTGGCATCATCCGTGCCGTCATCGATTGCCGAAATCCGCCCATCCTTGATCAAGACCAATTTGTTTTTATGTACTTGATTGTCGGCCATCGTCAATATATTGATATGGTTTATAACGAGTTCATTGTTCATTTATGTTTTACCGTGTACCTTTCTCAAGATGTAAAGCCAGAGTAATCTGTGAAAATATGACTCCATAGAAACGCCATATACTCTTCTCTAAAGGTACGCTCATGCATCATTTTATCGCGGTATTCCGCATTGTGCTGAAAATAGTACAGTCCCATATTGATGTAGTGATAGATATATTCATTGCCGATGTCTTTACGGATCAATGCGTCTCTTTTCCCTTCTTTTATCAGGGAGATCATGATTTTTTTGACATCCGTATTGAATTGTACCAAATGTCCTCCTACATCCTCATTTAAGTCACTCAGCTTATGACACAGCGCCAGATGTCCCTTAGCGATAAAATCGACCAATACTGAGGTGCATCCGATCATCCTTTCCGCCGCCGTGCCGGAGGATTGATACTGCATGATCAATGCATCATAGCAGTTATCGAGCACTTCTTTTCCAACCGTAGCATACAGCGATTCCTTATTATGAAAATACTTATACACGGTCATTTTGGAGGCATTGGCCCGTTCTGCGATATCATCCATGGTAATTTTCCTGGTGTCTTTCTCTACGAATAATCGGATTGTTGTGTTCAGTATTTTCGATCTCTTATTCATCCTTTTTCCTCTCGATTGTACTAATAATACGAATATAGTCTAATATTATATTTGTGTCAATATTAAATAACAGAGGGGCCTCATTTACCAAAATTCGGCTTTTACACGTGGCTTTTTTCTTTTTTCTATGATATCTTGTGTAAAAAGTATGAAAGAGAACGGACATGAAAAACAATTTGCAGTTCAGGATGGCCACGGCGGCGGATACGGAATTGATTCTAGATTTTATCAAGGCGTTGGCCGATTATGAAAACAAACTGGACGAGGTGGTTGCTACCGCGGAAGGCCTGCGGGAATGGATATTTGAGAAGAAAAAGGCGGAGGTTCTCTTTGCCGTGAAGGACGGTCAAGAGGTCGGCTACGCATTGTATTTTTACAATTTCTCTACCTTCTTGGGCAAGGCGGGGCTGTATCTGGAGGATTTGTTTGTGCTGCCCGAGTACCGGGGAAAAGGGGTGGGCAAGGGGATTTTTAAGAAACTTGCCCAAATCGCTGTGGAACAGGGCTGCGGCCGGATCGACTGGTGGTGCCTTGATTGGAACCAGCCCAGCATCGATTTTTACCTGTCCCTGGGGGCCCGGGTCATGGCGGAATGGACGGTCTACCGGCTGACGGGGGAAGCCCTAACGCGTATGGCGGCGGAGCCGGGAGAACCAACCGGGAAGATAAAAGGCTGATAGCTGCCTGCACAGTAATTATATATCAGATGCTGTATTGACAGGATGGATTTTATGTAATCCGCAGCAAAATAGGAGAGGTGATGCGGGGATGACCGATAGCCTAAAGGAGTATATTATGAGCCTGGGGGCCGATCTGGCGGGGTTTGCGGACCTTACGTCATTGCCTGGGGACCGCCGTGCAGATATGCTCTACGGAATTGCAATAGCGATTGCCGTCGACCCCGCTATCGTTCCGTTTATACCTGAACGGGCCACGATGGAGTATTATAATGAGTATCAAAGGATCAATGAGAAACTTGATATGATCAGCCTTGCCGTGCAGGAGCATTTGTCACAGCAAGGCTATACCGCGATCGCCCAGACAGTGGGCTTTGTGAAAAAGCAGCGCGCACAAAACGATCCCCAGCCGGACAGCCGGGCGTCCATGCCCCATAAAACCGTAGCGGCATTGGCGGGATTGGGATGGATAGGGAAAAGCTCCCTACTGATCACCGAGCGGTACGGAAGCGCGGTCCGTATCTCGTCGGTATTGACCGATGCGCCTTTGGCGGTTAATAACGCCGTATACAAATGCCTTTGCGGTTCATGCCGGGTCTGCGGCGAGGCGTGCCCCGGCCATGTGATCAAGGGCAGGGAATGGACGATGGACACCGACCGGGACGATTTAATTGATTTTTACGCGTGCAGGGAGACGGTCAGAAAGCGGGGCGAAACGCTTGGGATCGATCACGGGGCCTGCGGCATCTGCATGGCGGTCTGCCCGTATACGCAGAGGTATGTCAGGTATAACAATGGGAAAAATGAATAATTGAAAGAAGGGGGTTGGTCGGTCTCGCAGAATATGGTTAATTTACGAGCCCGTTTGGCAGAATACCTAGTCAGAAAGGAATCGTAATAAGTGAATAAGGCTGTATATTCCGTTACAAAACGAATCATAATTACAACTATAGCCGCTGTCATTTTTTTGTTGATCTATATCTTCATATCCATTAATTATTTGTACGGATCGGATGGTCATATTTCTGAGATCGATCCAGAAGGGGAGCGAATATTAAAGGAGAATCTGGCCGCCATCAATGCGCTGCCGGACGGCAGTCATTTGGAGAAAGCCAGTTACAGGGAGGGGTTGCGTCTGGGGGGAGGCGGGCTGGCCGGCTCATTTATTGATATATATGTGATAGTACCTGAATCATCCTCAGCCGTTATTGAATACATCGGAGGGTCCTTTCCTTTCAAAGAGGGTAAACACAGTAAGACCGCTTATGCTAAAATTACGAGGGATAACAAGGACACCACAGAGATGATGCTGCATATTTTGCTGAGCGATGAGGATGAAGCCGTTCACACATGGGCCTCCAAAAATTTTAGTTTCAGAACCCAGGATGTGGCCAACACGCTGCTAATCATTGCTCCTCTTTTGATTCTGCTGTTTATTTGGTTCCCGTATGAAAAGATAAAAAAAGACGTTTTTACCAATATAGATGTTGAAACTTTATCAGAGGAGAAATCATGATATACGTAACGCCCATCGGCACGGTGCATACTGATGCAAAAGAAAAGATCGACCACGGTTGGGGACAGGTCCAATCCAAAATCGTCATCCGCCCCGATCTGAAGGACGGCTTAAGCGGACTTGCACAGTTTTCTCATATCATCGTGGTGACCTATCTCCACGAGGCCGAGTTTATCCCGGAGAAACACCTTGTCCGCAGGATCAGGGGCCGTGACGACATGCCGCGCTTAGGCATCTTCTGCCAGCGGGCCAAGGACCGTCCCAATCCCATCGGCATCACCGCGGTCCGGCTGGTAGGGGTTTCGGACGATACCGTCACCGTAGAAGGTCTGGACGCAATCGACGGCACCCCGGTGCTGGATATCAAGCCGTACAACCCGGCCTTTGACAGGCGGGACGACGCCGTGGTGCCGGAGTGGATGGATGAGATCATGCGTGAGTATTTCTAGCTGCAAGACCCATATAGTATATCCTGCAATTAACCCGTCCCCGGCGCCTTGCCGGGGACATTGTTTTAATGGTATGATTATGTCTGTTCTATGCATTGGAGCAACCACTGAATAAATCTTGATGCGCGCCTTACCGGTTTATTTCTCGCCCGGCTGCGTTGAAAATGCTCTGAATACGGCCCAGTATTCCTGCGCTTTTCGCCTTGCCGGACAAAAAAACTCCATGTGGTATGGCCTGTGAAGTAGGACGTACCCGTCAGGTTCTTGGGCAATCCGCGCATCAGACCTAATCAGTGATTGCTAGAAGGAGTGATCTATTTGGTAACACGCATACCCGGCAAGGCGTATCTGATCAACCAGACCGAAATCGTACCGGACAACGATTCCGAGGCAAAGGCCGCTTGTCTTCAAAAATACGGCCTTAATCCCGACGTGTATAATGAGGCCCAAGCCCGGCAGGGCACCATGGCCCATAGCATACTCATGTCCCACAATACGGGGGACGATCCGGAGCAGCTTCGCATTCGGTTCGACGCCATGGCCTCCCACGATATCACCTATGTGGGGATCATCCAGACCGCCAAGGCCAGCGGCATGACCGAATTTCCCCTGCCCTACGTGCTCACCAACTGCCACAACAGCCTATGCGCCGTGGGGGGCACCATCAATGAGGACGACCATGTATTCGGCCTCAGTGCCGCCAGAAAATACGGGGGGATATTCGTCCCCGCCCATCAGGCCGTCATCCACCAGTACATGCGGGAGATGATGGCGGGATGCGGCCGGATGATACTGGGCTCGGACAGCCACACCCGCTACGGGGCGCTGGGGACCATGGCCATCGGTGAGGGCGGGCCCGAGCTCGTGAAGCAGTTATTGAAACGCACATACGATATCGCCTACCCTGAGGTGGTGCTCATACATCTCACCGGCGCGCCCCAAAAAGGCGTCGGTCCCCAGGACGTGGCCCTGGCGCTGATCGGAGAGGTGTTCCCCGACGGGTATGTAAAGAACCGGGTGCTGGAGTTCGCCGGTCCCGGCATCGGGGGATTGTCCGCCGACTATCGGATCGGCATCGACGTCATGACCACCGAGACCACTTGCCTATCTTCCATCTGGCAGACCGATGAAACGATACATGAGTATTACCGCACCCATGGCCGGGAAGAGGATTATGCTGAGATCAGTCCCGCGGATATCGCACTGTACGATAGGGTGGTGCAGATTGACTTAAGTGACATAAAGCCCATGATCGCCATGCCCTTTCACCCCAGCAACGCCCTGCCCATCGCAGACCTGTTGGAAAAACCCGAGGAAATCATGGCCCATTATGAATCCAAGGCCATGGAGCAGCTCTCCAATACCGCTCTCGGCGAGGGGAGCCTCACCTCCAAGGTCGTCGACGGGCGCATCAAGGTTGACCAGGGGGTCGTCGCCGGATGCGCCGGGGGGACCTACGAGGACCTCTGCCTGGTGGCGGATATACTCCGTGGCAAGCACGTGGGGGATTTCCCCATGAGCGCGTACCCGGCGAGCCAGCCCATCTATATGCAGCTCAATCAGCAGGGAGCCATCAATGATCTGATGGCGGCTGGCGTGACATTGCGCAGCGCGTTCTGCGGGCCCTGCTTCGGAGCGGGGGACGTTCCCTCCCACAATGCCTTCAGTATCCGCCACACCACCCGCAATTTCCCTAATCGGGAGGGCTCCAAGCCCGGGGAAGGGCAGATCTCCTGGGTGGGACTCATGGACGCCCGCTCCATCGCCGCCACCGCGGCAAACGGCGGCGTACTCACCCCGGCCACCGAGATCGACTTTTCCGCCTCCTGCGAGGCGTATCACTTCGATCCCCGGACCTATGAGAGCCGCGTCTACGACGGCGCGGGCAAGGCCCAGCCCGACACCGAGCTCACATACGGACCCAATATTAAGGACTGGCCCCATATGATCGAGATGCCGGAAAATCTCTTGCTGCGGGTGGCCTCGGTCATCACCGATCCCGTCACCACCACCGATGAGCTGATCCCCTCCGGGGAGACCTCCTCCTACCGGTCCAATCCCCTCCGCCTGGCGGAATTCGCCCTGTCCCGCAAGGACCCCGGATATGTGGAGCGGGCCAAGGAAGTCCAGGCCCTGGAGCATCTCCGCCGGCGCATGATGAACGGCGAAGACGTGGACGCCGAGGATATATTGAACGACACCTATCTATATACATTGGCCCGGGAGGAGGGGGATGTGGCCCAATGGCTCAAGAAAACCGCTCTGGGCAGTGTGATCTACGCCAATAAGCCCGGTGACGGCTCCGCCCGGGAGCAGGCCGCCTCCTGCCAAAAGGTGCTGGGGGGCTGGGCCAATATCGCCCTCGAGTACGCCACCAAGCGCTACCGGAGCAATGTCATCAATTGGGGGATGATCCCCTTCACCGTGGAGGAGATGCCTGATCTGGATACCGACACCTACCTGTACCTGCCGGGGATCGCCGACGCCATCCGGACGGGGGCCACAGAGATACAAGGGTATCTATGGGGCGCCCACCGGCTGCCTGTCACATTGAAGATGGAGAACCTCACAAAGGACGAGCGGGAGGTTATTCTCGCGGGGTGCTTGATCAATTATTACCGACAAGGTAAATAGATCAGACCGCGATCCAGACGCCGTGATAGCCCGCCGGAGATATGCCTCCGGCGGGTTTTTATCATCTCCGATAGAGGCGTCAACGGATGTCATCCATTTGCTGGCAATACATGCAATATGTTAAAATACAATGAATAGCATATCTGGGGAGGGCTACTATGAGACGCATCCTATCCATATTCACGCTCATTGCCATGGCGCTATTGATATTGTTCTCGGCGGGTTGTGCCAAGCGTTCTATTCCCGACACAATTGCTGCGGTGGAGCAGGCGCTTTTTTCATTCGAGCAGCGGGATATCACATATGATGAATTGAAAGAAACGATCGCCAGCTACTATGTGGACTTTGACCATACCGTGGGGGACCGGGTATTTACACCGGGTTTCAAGGATTCAGAAGAGATACTGTATAAAGACCTGGAAGGATTGACGTGGGATGATTACTTTGTTGGCGAGCTGGGTGCGGACCCTGACTGGCGGGAGGAGATGAAGGCGGAGGGTCCCACCATCGAGTCCTCCCAGGTATCCGTATCCACATCCGTGGACGCCTTTTTGGATCAGCAGATGGCGTTTGCCTGGCGGGAGGATATATTGGATGGAAAAGAAATGCCGGAAGCTTCCTATCTGATCATCTCCAACCGCTACTTTTTTAAAAAAGTTGACGGCACATGGAAGATCAATCAAGTAGACCCGAGGTGGGGCGCATACTGGATGTCAGATGATCAAGAAGAAAAGGATCGCGCCCGTGATGTCTATGCCATGCATCCCTACCAGGATGAAGCCGAATACGTACAGACCATCGTATTAAAGTAGTAGAGCAAGGGCTCTGCTCTTGCCTCCATTCGTATACCATATTTCAACTGTCACTGGCGCCGCGTTCGCTATAGCAGACAACTGATTTGCGGCCCAGTCAAGCAATACGTTGCGTTTGCAAAGCCAGCGATTAGCGTGAATCATCAATGGAGTTGATGATCATATCAGCTCCTTATGTGGTGCGGCTTTTCAAAGAAAAACGCACCCGTAAATACTTGAAGCGAGGGGTTGATGCCCCGCGCTTTTTTATACCTCTCATGAATAAAGCCAAAACCATTCATTACGCCAGCGCCATCAAATCATCGCGATTTTCCTGTCATTCGTCCCATTTCGGTTGACAAAAGAAAGAGTTGTGTAGGAAAACATATTCATCTATGCATATAGAATGATACCCTGAGGGCGGTAATATTTTCCATGCGATTGGACAACATGATGCCGGAGGCTGCACACATGAAAAAGAAAATATCTGCACTATTCGTTATCGTGATCATGATGCTCTCGCTATTGCCGCAGACGGCGCTGGCTGCGACAACGCATACCGTATTGGACGGTGAAATACTGAACATTGAAACAGGCGAGCTGACCCACGCGGACAGCACCAAAGAGATTCTGCCAATCGAAAACGGTGACACCATCAGCGTGGACGCAGACGCGGCGGCGACGGTCACGGGCAGCAAAAACGTGATGATTGACTGCGGCGCGGGCGCGGCGCTCACGCTTGAAAATGTGACGATCGATGTCAGCGGGACCAATGGTCGCCTCCCGCCCTCAGGCCGCGCCAAGGCCCGGGATTTTGTCCGGGCCGCTCTTTGTATGGGACAGGGAGATGCTTCGCAGGTTTTATATAAGCGGCAGTGCGGTCAAAGAAAGCCTTCCCCTTGAGGGGAAGGTGGCCCGTAGGGCCGGATGAGGTGTATTCCTTTGTAGGTCCGATGCCCTCATCGGGCCATGCTGTTCCCGTCATTAACCAGTCTTAAGATGAACCGGCAGCGACGGTCAAAGCCGTTGTTTAATAATTCGAAATAAATGTGCTAAAATCGTAGTTGGCTATCATACCTGTTTCAATATATTCTGTAGCTGTTTTAATTTTATTATCACAGATATCGATGCCGATCAGATTCAAAAATGCAATGCGGTAAAGAAGATATATTTTGTCGCAGTATATAACCATTTCAGCACCGCTATTAAAACACTCTTTAGGTTTAATTTTGTAATGTAGCACATTCACACGCGTATTAACCAGCTTTTGCAATATGCTTTTGTTCCCATTTTTAGTTTTATTATCAGGATCAAATATCTCTTTACTGGATTCCTTTTGTTCAGAATCAAATATCCCTGCTTCGAATTCCTTTTTGAAAACGAGCTGACCATAATTATTAACAAGTTGTCTAATGCAGTTTTGGAGGCAATCATTAGAACGAACAGAGGAAATAGCATATTTTGCGATTGGTTCACACAATTGAATAAAATTAGCCATTCGTAAATCAATTGGGAATTCATTATCAATACAATAGTACAGAAAGGCGCGATATTGACCTGTTAATTTTTTATACAAATCCATCCAACTTTTATAACTGTTAGCCGTGATTACTTCTGATAGAGGTACTAATTCAAATTTTCCACGTATAAAATTGCAGTGAATTCTGTAAAAATCTATCAAACTGTCTTTCTTCAATTCGTCGATACTTTTATGTTCGATCTGGCCATCAGATGCTATATACTCAACGGAATCAATACAGTGAAAATAACCCTCGCATAATTGAATCAAATTAATGATGTTTAAGGCGATAGAAAGCACTTCTTTAAATGGTTTATCGGAATCGGATTGCAGATTCAGTATCCTAGTTCCGTTTTGTATTAATGTAACATCAACGTCGTTTATGGATGTAGGCGACGGTGCGGTATAATCTTTTTTCCATTCCCACGTTCCGTTTGCCTGGTGAATATAAACATTAAATGTCATAATCACTTCTCCATATTTTAATATGTGGGGACAAGGGAATAGTTCCCCTGTCCCCACAGGTGCCCCATATTACTTCTTATACGACTCCCACTTCTCTTTCAACCCCGGATCGTCCAGCGTCTCCATGATATAGTCGGTATAGGCTTCTCCATTGGCGCCGGTGTCCCGGCCGGTCATCACGAGCTTCTTCTCATACTGCCCGCAGACCTCCAGGGCCATGAATAATTTATTGGCTTGCTCACCATATCCGATGTGCTCCAAGAGCATCGCCGCCGCCCGGATCATGCTGCATGGGTCTGCGTATTGGGCGCGGCCTTCCCGGACCATGCGGGGGGCGGAGCCGTGGATCGCCTCGAACATGGCGTACCGCTTGCCTATATTGGCGCTGCCGGCGGTCCCCACGCCGCCCTGGAATTCCGCCGCCTCGTCGGTGAGTATGTCCCCGTATAGATTGGGCAGCACCATGACGCTGAACTGTGTCCGGCGTTTTGTATCTACCAGCTTCGCCGTCATGATATCGATGTACCAGTCGTCCCATGTAACCTCGGGATAATCCTTCGATACCTCCCGGGCCACGTCCAGGAATTTGCCGTCGGTGGTTTTCACCACATTGGCTTTGGTGACCACCGTGACCTTGTTGCGGCCGGTTTTCTTGGCGTACTCAAAGGCCGCCGTAATGATCCGGCGGGAGCCTTCCAGGGTTGCAACAGTGAAATCCAGCGCGATATCGTCATTCACATGGATGCCGTCGCTCCCCAGGGCATA
>ENA-ORCX01000604-ORCX01000604.1-marine-metagenome-genome-assembly--contig:-NODE-604-length-10954-cov-2.326469_pt1 | contig 10954 bp, 7 predicted proteins | sample MGYA00248630_ERZ508518 | MGnify/ENA primary metagenome ERZ508518 (study PRJEB26188, sample SAMN06268768) | marine metagenome | isolation source: Bioluminescent Bay, La Paraguera, Puerto Rico | place...
ATACGGTGACCATCGCTCCGCCCGGGCCCATAGAAGAGGTCGCAGTCACGGATATAACGGGTCCTGTTACGGGCGGTACCCCCGATACTGACGCCGCTATTGCGACACCTGGGGTGGAAAGCCCCGTATCCGTGGTATGGAGCCCGGCGGTGGATACGACATTTAGGGGAAACGCCGTGTATACGGCCACCGTTGTATTGACGCCGACGGAGGGACATTCGTTTGGGGCCGGCGTGACTGCCACCGTTGACGGAAACGCCGCCGCGACCGCGACAGTAAACGGAGACGGAACGCTGACGGTCACATACAGATTTCCAAGAACGCTGGTGCAGCAGGGCGACACGTATGAGGAAGCGCCCGGTATAGAAGACGGCGGCGATTATGTCATCGTCTACAAGACATCCGATACGGATGGATACGCCCTCACATCCCAAGCGCCGTCTGGGAGCGATACGCATCTGACAGCCGCTCCTGTGACCATATCGGGGGACTTTATAACCAGCGGTGTAGATGCGGATACAATGATCTGGAATTTTGCCAAATACGGTGATGGCGACGGCTACTATGCTATGTGCGGCGCCCGGTATCTCAACCGCGTCAGCGGAGGCGGGCTCAGCGTAAGTACAACGCCGGAGGACGAGGGTTATGTCAATTGGCAGTATGACACAAGCAGGCAGTTTTTTACCTATCACTATCAAAACAACTACCTGAACCAGACCTCGGATTATTTCACTACCTCGACGGGTACGTCACAGGTCATTTATCTCTTCAGAGCCGTCCAGGGTACTCCCATCACCATGATCGATTCTGTGGCCATCGACGGTATTGCCGATCCAGCCGCCGATGCTGTCCCCGATACAGGGGCCGCGACATCCACAGAGGGAATATCCGTGCTGGGCGATGTCGTCTGGGATCCTGCCGACACCCCCTTTGAAAACGGTACGGCCTATACCGCGAGGGTGACGCTGGCCGCGGCGGAGGGGTACGCATTTACCACCGATGCCACCGCGACCGTAAACGCCAATAAAACGGCGGACGTCGTACTGAACGACGACGGTACACTGGCAGTATCCTATGTATTCGCCGCCACCGGGTCCCAATCCATCAAAAGCGTGGCGGTGGGAGGCATAACGGCTCCCGCTGCGAAAGCGGAACCGGATACTGGCGCGATGGTCATGACGATAGGCGTAACGGCGTCGCCCGTTGCATGGGCCCCGGATGATGACCCCTTCGGTTACAGTACGGCATATACCGCCAGCGTGACGCTGACCGCCGGCATAGGATATTCCTTTGAGAGCTGTACTACGGCTACCGTAAACGGGAGCCCTGGGGCGGACGTAACGCTGAACGGAGACGGGACGCTTACCGTGACATACGTCTTCCCAGCGACCGGGCCGGAGCCGATCGGTAGCGTAGCGATACAGGACATAACGGCGCCGGTCACGGGCGACGCGCCGGATACGAGCGCTGCTGTCGCCACCGCAGGCGTGGCAGGCCCCTCGCCCGTAACATGGAGCCCGGAGGTTACCACTGCTTTTGAAGGCAATATCATATATACGGCGGCTGTGACGCTGATGCCGGCGGAAGGGAATTTATTTGCGGACGATGTAATAGCCACGGTTAACGGAAATGCATCGACGGCTGTGGTATTGCACAGCGACGGAATGCTGACGGTCACGTACAGGTTCCCGAGAACGTCCGTGCAGCAAGGCGACACGTATGAGGAAGCGTCAACCATAGAAAACGGCAGCGAGTATATCATAGTCTACAAGTCATCGGATACGAATGGCTATGCGCTGACCACCGAAGCGCCTGCCGGAAGCACCTCGCGTCTGATCGGAGCTCCCGTAACGATATCGGGGGACGCTGTCACCAGCGATATAGATCCGGATACGATGGTCTGGCAATTGACCGAGTACAGTGCGGGCGACGGCTACTATGTTATAAACGGTGCACAGTATCTGAATCGCAGAAGCGGGGGCGGCGTCCGGGTAGAAGCCGAGCCTGCCGGAGAGGGATATGTCAACTGGCAGTATACCGGCAGCAGAGAATTTTATACCCGTCGCGGCGGTCAAAACAACTATCTGTACCAGACATCGAGCGGCGGTGTAGACTACTTTACTACGTCAACCGGTTCCAGAGCCATTTACCTCTACAAAGTCGTACGCCACTCCACTGTCATGATAGATTCCGCGGCAGTCACCGGCATCGAGGCTCCCGTCATGGGCGCCGCTCCGGACACGAGCGCCGCCACGTCCACCGTAGGAGCATCGGTAGTGGGAGATGTGGCATGGGTTCCGGATCACGACCCGTATGGAAATCACACGGTGTATACCGCCTATATTACCCTGGCCCCATCGCAGGGCTATGCCTTTTCTGCTGAACCTACCGCTACCGTCAACACCCAAGAGGCCACAACAGTGGTATTGAATGATGACGGAACCTTGACGGTCTCCTATACCTTCCCCGCCACCGGACAGGCGCCTATCGCCAGCGTGGCGGTAGCAGGTATCGATGCTCCCGTGGCCGGAAGCGCCCCGGATACGAGTGCGACGATAACAACCGAGGGCGTGACGGTATCGGATGTTACTTGGTCCCCACCTGACAATCCTTTCGGATACAATACCGCCTATACCGCAAGCGTGACGCTCACTGCCGACGCGGACTATGTATTCGCGGAGGATGTGACGGTTTCGGTCAATGGCAATAATACCGATGTCACACAAAACCCCAATGGAACCCTGACGGTCTCCTATACCTTCCCCGCCACCGGCAAGGAGCCGATCGCCAGCGTATCTGTCACAGGTATCGATGCGCCTGTTGCCGGAGCTGTACCGGATACAAGCGCTGCGGTAGCTGCACCGGGGGTGACGGTATCGGATGTTTCATGGGTCCCGGCTGATGAGTCGTTCAGATACAATACCGCCTATACCGCTGGCCTAACGCTCACTGCCGACGCGGAATATGTTTTCGCGGAGGATGTGACGGTCACCGTCAACGGCAATGAAGCCGATGTCACACATAACGCCAATGGTACCCTTACGGTCTCCTATACCTTCCCTGCCACCGGCAAGGAACCGATCGCCAGCGTGGCGGTCACAGATATAGCTGTCCCTGTAGTCGGAGGCACTCCGGATACGAGTGCGGCGGTATCCACTGAGGGCGTATCGATATCGGATGTCATATGGGTCCCTGGGGATAATCCGTTTGGGTACGATACGGATTACACCGCAAGCGTAACGCTGACGGCTGCGGATGGATACCGGTTTGTAACTGTCCTTTCGGCAACGGTTAACGGAAAGGCCGCTGAAATTACAAACAATACCGGCGAGACACTTACGGTGAGCTATACCTTCGCATACACTAACGCCCAAACGCCTGCTATAACTGCTCAGCCCCAAGATAGTACCGTAGATAAGGATGGGATCGCGACGCTGACGGTTTCTGCGGAAGTGACCCGGGGTGAGCTATCGTATCAATGGTACAGCACCGATGAGGACAGCAATACCGGAGGCGTCATTATCAATGGAGCGACGCTTAATGAGTATTCCGCGCCGACGGATTCAGGCGGGACGACCTATTATTACTGTGTGGTGACCAATACGGATGAAACCGCCACCAGCCATCGGACCGTGTCTGTGTCCAGTGAAGCGGCGATGGTACGGGTAAACGAAGCCATAGCCGTTACAGGAGTATCCCTAAACAGCCATCATGAGACATTGTGTGTCGGAGACTCCATGACGCTCATTGCAACGGTCAATCCGAGGGATGCGGAGGATCAAACCGTCCTGTGGTCTTCGGATGATGAAAGTATTGTGACTGTCACAAACGGTACCATCACCGCAATCAAACAAGGATCGGCAGCCATTACGGTGACCACCCGGGACGGCGGTTTTACTGACACATGCACCGTTGAGGTGGAGCTGGCCCATATCGAATCCGCCATATATACGATCGATGGTACAAACGGGATAATCCAAGAAATCTCCCCCGGAACATCGGTCTCCGAGTTCAAAGCCAACTTGCGTAACGATTCCGCTCATATCAAGATATATGACAAGGATGAAAACGAGTATGCGGGGGATACGCTGGCGTCTGGCATGACGGTTAGACTGATCGTCAACGGAACGGAAAGGGACCGCCTGACACTGTCAGTACTCGGCGACGTGAACGGGGACGGGGACATCGATATCGATGATATTCTTTTCATCCGAGCCCACATCATAGACAGCTATGTGATGAAAGCATACCAGGAACCGGCAGCGGATATCAATGCAGACGGGACGATCGATATCACCGATATATTGTATATACGCGCCCACATATTGGGAACGTATAACATTCATGCGAAATGAGGGGGGTATATGATGAAAAAGGCATTGGGTATTGTATTGGCTGCAGCATTGACTGTACTCTTGTTCCCCACACCTGCCCTGGCTGCGAGTGCATCCTTCAGCATCTCGGGACCGAACACCCTGGCAAACGGGGAAACGGGCACCTACACGGTCAGGGTCATCGTAGATGATGCGGCCGCGGTGCAGGCAACGCTGGACTACGACAGCAGTTTCTTTGAACTGATGTCGGGAAATCCGAAGGGCGAATGGGATGAATCGGGAAATACCAGCAAGACGGTAGAGTTGATACAGGTAACCCTGAGGTGCAAGGCAGACCCCGGCTCTTCGGGCCAATTGTCCCTCTCCGGCAAAAAGGCCGCACGGCTGACGGGTGACCCGGAAAATCCAACGGAGTCAGTCTCATGCAGCGGCGGATCAATGACGGTGTCAAATCCGGAACAGGAGCCGACACCGGATCCAACGCCGAAACGTACGCCCAAACCTGCGGCTGCAGCAACGCCGAAACCAACGGCAACACCAACGCCGGCCCCGGCAGCAACCGCTACGCCGGAGCCAATTGCGGCTGCCGGGTCAATACCGGCCGCGACGCCTGCACCGGCACCAAAGGGTTCCGCCTCGCCGACACCGGGTGCTTCCTCATCCCTCGTTGCGGCACCAAGTCCCGGTTCCAGTCCGGACGCCGCTCATACGGCAGATACAGGAAGTGCTTTTTCTCAGGATACCGAAGTAATTTCAAATGATGCCATACCCGCTTCACAGGCAATACCGCGCGTTTTCCCATGGTGGTGGATAGTCGCCATTGCCGGTATACTGGCTCTAGGCGGAATCCTCCTTGTGAGAAGGATGAGAAGACAGAATAAACCGAAAACGTCTAGCTGATATCAAACTAGCGACAGTCTGAAAGGGTTTGCGATCGGAAGGTTGGCAAACCCTTTTCTATTGCGATACCATCTTTCACGTGTTCCTTAATGAGTGAAGATAAAGCTGAGAGACACCGTATTCTTGTGATATTCCAAAGGTGACGGGCCCATTTCAATCCTCATTGGTGTCAGATATTTTTCCCCCCTACGCTCCAAAACAACAAAACCCCGGAAACCTTATGTTTCCGGGGTTTTTCCTGGTACGCCTGGTAGGATTCGAACCTACGGCCTTTCTAGTCGAGCGTCCATATGTCCCGTATCTCATCTGTAGTCCGTCAGACTCCGGTCGCCAATCCAGCTAAGATAGATAAGCAATAAGGAAAGGAACTGCTTAATTTGCTGCCTAATACGGTTGTCCCCTTTTTCCTGCTTTTTCACTATAGAAGGATACTTCTTGCTTTGGTATTGTTGCCGCTATGTCAACGTTTTCGCTCATGGGATTTAATCTAACTACGTTTTATCATGGATTCCGGTTTTTCTAAATGACATATCCTGATATTTTTTCGGCGTCATTCCGACCCATTTCTTAAAGATTTGAATAAAATAGCTCTGACTCGGAAACGCAAGTACTGCAGCGATTTGAGAGGGAAGAAACATTGAGTATTTAAGCATATTCTTCGCGGTTTCTATTTTTCTTGTCTGAATATACTCCGTGACGGTCATACCCGTTTCCTTTTTAAATAATCTTGACAGGTAGCTTGGATTGAGACCGGCAAATTGCGCAAGCTCTGATATACGTATTCTCTTATGGAGGTTATCATAAATATAGTCGATGCACTTGACTATCCGCTTTGAGAAAACACGTCTTTTTCGGATATCTTTCATTCTCCGAACATAGTCCATTGACATGGCTGTATGCAGCTTTGAAACCTGTGTGACCGAAGCGCATCTGTCAGCTTCCAGAATATATACATCGCTCAGACTATACGCCGTCTCATGCTCCATCCCGCCTTCTACGCAATATCTTGCGATCAAGGCTGCCGTAATAACGAAGTGATATTTTATATTTCGCAACGGATCGTGGGAAAGTTCCCCGAGACCCTTTTTGCCGGATAATTGGTCTTTGCACAACAGAGAAACTTTTTTGATATCTCCGTTTTTCACGGATATATAGAAGTCAAATTCCGGATTGTACGGCGCATGAAAGACATGGGTCTCCCGCTGGATATACTCCTTATGAATAAGTTCTTTATTCGTATTCATACCGGCGCACCTCCCCGGAACATCTTCATCTATATCATGTCATTATTTTGCTCAAATAACAACCATAACGATATATTTACCAGTATAGGAATGCTACTATAAAAGTAAAAAGGGTGTTATCATATGAAAGAATTTGCGGGTTACAGAAGGGGAATCAACCTAGGCGGCTGGCTCTCCCAATGCATTCACTGCCGGAAACATTACGATTCGTTCATCGTCGAAAGCGATATCGCTCGGATTTCAAAATGGGGACTCGACCATATAAGACTTCCTATTGACTATAAACTTGTCAGATCCGCAGACGGAAGTTTTAAAAAAGAAGGCTTTGAATATATTGACCGTTGTCTGGAATGGTGCGGCAAATACAATTTAAACATGATTCTCGACCTTCACGAAACAGCCGGCTTTTCGTTTGACAAAAAACCCGGCGGATTTTTCAAAAGCCCGGTTCTTCAGGATATGTTCGTTTCGCTGTGGGAAGAATTCGCCAAACGCTACGGAAAATATGACACCAGGCTCTCTTTTGAGCTTTTGAACGAAGTGGTGGATGAGAATGTGGCGGACGTCTGGAACTGTATCATAAAAAGGACCGTGACAGCCATAAGACAGTATGCACCGGTCTCCAAGATACTGGTGGGCGGGGTCAGAAACAACAGCGTTCTTTGGGTAAGAAAGCTGGATGCCCCCTATGATGAGAACATAGTATATACCTTTCATTTCTATGAGCCGCTGATTTTCACACATCAGTCGGCGTATTGGGTAGATAAAATGCCGGCGGACTTCTCCACGGGATATCCGAGTGATTTCAACACTGTAGTGAGAGAAACGGAGAACTATCTACCCCGGATGCACCGCGATATCTACGATATCATCCAAACCGAAAAAATAGACAGGAGCTTTATCATGGCCGCATTTGCCGACGCCCTTACGGCGGCCGAGGAGCGTGACGCCGCTATCTATTGCGGCGAATACGGCGTCATCGACAAGGCATCTCTTTCCTCCACGTTGAATTGGTTTTCGGATATGCACAGCGTATTTGAGGAGCACGGCATAGGACGCGCGGTATGGACATATAGAGGCAAAGATTTCGGAATCACAGATGTACATTATTCCGAAATCCTAAATAGCCTTCTACGGCTGCTTTAGTATGCATGAAACATGATTTAAAGTGTTTACCAGTTCCTATTCTATGTACGGCAGACACCCATTACTAAGGAACATAAAAGCACCCCTGATACAAGTTTGCCAATAGCTTAGACCGTGACTATTTCAACATGAAACTGGACACCAGCACCAATGCGAACTAAACATAACAATACTTACGCCTGCCGGCGCTCTGTCTATGCCTTTATCGTATTTGACGCACCATTTGCCCAAAAACAACAAAACCCCGGAAACCTTACGATTCCGGGGTTTTTCCTGGTGCGCCTGGTAGGATTCGAACCTACGGCCTTTCGAGTCGGAGTCGAACACTCTATCCCCTGAGCTACAGGCGCTCATCAGCGTAGGGTATTATACCATGAAAGAAAGGCCATAGCAAGTAGCCAAGAAATGCAATATCAGGGGCGCTCCAGCACCCATTCCCATGAAAAAGGGAGGCGTTATCCCTCCCATTATACTATCCGGAGCAGCCGCATCTGCATTTCGTCCCCTTTGTCTTTGAGCGATACGTATTTCCTTCCCGGTGATACGCCTCCATCATGGCCTCTATAGCGTCATGGCATACCGATTCGACCGTCACGCCGTCACGTTCATCACGCCCCGCGTATCCGATCACACATTGATCCATTGCCGGATCAAACACACCCGGATCATTTCTCATAGCTTGTATTTCCACCACACCGTACCCCTCCCTTCCGGTCCCAGTATATGCTCTCTCCACTCGTTATGATATTTCACATATCAGAAACCATAACGGATTGGATCCGCCCGAAAGAACCAATAAATATGAACAAAATAAGCAAAAAATTCACCATTTATCGGTAGGCAAAAACCCTATATCAATGCTATAATCAATGATACTCATAGGAGAGGAAGACAGATCATGCAGCTCAGGGTCATGCTGACGGACGGCAAGTACGAGGCCAGGCGGGAACTGGAAGGGAAGATCGATTGGGTCCGAAACGATTTTGAATTGGTCGGAGAAGCGGGAAACGGCGAGGAAGCCCTATCGTTAATCCCCCTGGTTAATCCCCATGTCGTACTCACCGAGATCCGCATGCCCCGGATGGACGGGATCACCATGATCGAGACCGCCAAAAAGAGCTGGCCGGGGATCAAATACATCATCGTCAGCGACTATGACAATTTTGACTATCTCCGCCAGGCCATGAAGGTCGGGGCCTATGACTATATACTCAAAAACGCCGATGCGGTCGAGATCAACAAATCCCTGCAACGGGCTAAAACAGAGATAGAGACCGGCGTCAAGAAATTCTTCTGACACAACTCTTTTTGTATCAACGGCAATAAAGGGGGCTTTTTCGGTGCGGGCGTTGGGCATTTCTTTCAGCGGCAGAAGGAATGGCAACTGCGACCGTTGTCTGTCCTATTGCCTGGATCGGCTGGCCCGGCAAAACTTCGCAACCACCGCTGTCCATCTATACGACCACTCTGTGTATCCCTGTGGGAAATGCGGGTATATATGCTTTCACGGCTCCCTATGCCCCATCCAGGACAGTATGGCCGGTATCGTCGGCCAGTGCAGCCAGGCTGACGTGATCCTATGGGCGCTGCCTACCTACAGAGGGCACCTGCCGGCGGCATACTATGCGTTTTCAGAGAGGCTGGAAGGCTATGTCCAGAGAGGCATGGATATTGGAGACATTATTCATAGAAAAGTACAGATCATCCTGATCGGCAATCGCTGTGCCGGGGCGGACACGGCACTTACAGAGGCCCTATCGGATTTCGCGGACAGACCGTTTTGTCCGGAATCCATCCTACTGTCTTCCCGGGACTACCACAAAAAATCCATCCAAGGCGACATGATAGACGCAGAACCGGTCAGGCATAGGCTGGACCGGTTCATAGACAATACTATAGTCCGTGTTAATACATAACCCCAGGCTAGGACGTGACCCGCACCGATATACGGGACGGCTCCACCTCCACCTCGTCCACTCCTTCGGGCACATCCCTGACTGTTACGGTGTACTTGCGGGTGCCTCTCACAGCGTCGGTCATATCCACCTCCGCATAGAGGTCATCCTCGGTAATACCGTCCAGGACCGATGCCAGTCCCTTTAGGGTCACCGTTATTGTTTCATCCACCACACTGGCCTGGTACTCATCCGGCAGGTTGACAGGTTCGATATCGGATATCTCAAATGTCCGTATCGAGAGCGCCTCCACCTGGATCAGCACCTCCACCTGGCTGGGCTGCCCCAGGCCCAGGTACACGCCAGCGTCCTGGCGCAGCCCGATGAGCTGGCTCTTGTTGCTGTCCAGTCCCTGGACGTTCACCGCCATGGTCTCTATCTGCTCTATCTGGGCCAGCGTCTGGGGGTCGGCACAGACACGTACGGTTTCGGGCACCGATACGGAGCCCATGATCCGGTAGCCGTCAGCGGCCTCCCCCTGCATATTGACATGGACGGGGACCTCTTTTTCCGGGTACATGGTCACATCGATAAACTGAACGCTGCTCTTGATGATCTCGGAATCCACAGGCCTGCCCTGATCGTCCATCCACAGTATGGGGAGCGTCTTCATGAGATACCCATCGATGTCGTTGAGCATATCAGCGGTCACCAGCACACTGCCCTGGGCGATGTTCTCCACGATCCCTTTGGGACCCTCCAGGTATGCCTTGTCTTCAGATTGCATGATATAGCGGTTGGCGTATTCAGCTTGCAGCGGTTCTGCAAACGTGACTTTGATCGGCACCGTTTTTCTGAGCAGATCCTCCACATTGACATCCACCGTGATCTCCTCAACAGTCACATTGGCCACATACCCCGTGACCTGTACCGGCAGCTCCTTTGGCCCCGGGGACTCCAGTTCAGACAGATCGATGGCGGCCTCCAGGTCTTGGGCATTGATATTCTGCAGCGCCGCACTCCCGCCCCGCAGGGTCACCTTGATCGTTTCCGGAGGCGGCGGATTTAGTTTCAATTCCCGCTCCGCCAGGATGTCTTGTCCCAGTACCTGCAGCGGCACGGTGTATACCTTGCGCAGACTCACGTCTCTATTGGCCGTGGAGAACAGCAGCAACGTAAACAATAATGCCAGGATCTTAAGCCCCAGATTTCTGCTTAAAAAGTTCTTCATACAGCCGCTCTCACTTTTCCTTTTTCCCCTCGGTACGGAACCAGCGGGTCCAGAACGCCTGGGTCTTGGTATCTTCTTCCGAGGTGTACCGCTCCGTCAATATCTCCGTAAGGCCTTTCTCCCCCAGGTACCGGGTGAGCTTTCCGTCCCGGGCCATGGAGATGACCCCGGTTTCCTCCGAAACCACAAACGCCAATGCGTCGG
>ENA-ORCX01000606-ORCX01000606.1-marine-metagenome-genome-assembly--contig:-NODE-606-length-10928-cov-3.775044_pt1 | contig 10928 bp, 7 predicted proteins | sample MGYA00248630_ERZ508518 | MGnify/ENA primary metagenome ERZ508518 (study PRJEB26188, sample SAMN06268768) | marine metagenome | isolation source: Bioluminescent Bay, La Paraguera, Puerto Rico | place...
TTTCTATGCCTGGCGGTGTCGGGGGGACATACCCATCTCATCCATGTGAAGGGATATCATGACTTTGCCCTGCTGGGACGGACCCGGGACGACGCCGCCGGGGAGGCCTACGACAAGGTGGCCCGGGTACTGGGCCTCGGGTATCCAGGGGGGCCCGCCATCGATCGGGCGGCGCTTAAGGGGGATGCCGCCTACGCGGATTTCCCCAGGGTGGATATCGAGGGCGCCCCCTACGACTTCAGCTTCAGCGGACTCAAGACCGCGGTGATCAACCATATCCACGGCATCCGCCAGCGGGGGGAGACCCTGCCTGTGGCGGACATCGCCGCCTCCTTTCAGCAGGCGGTGGTGGACGTGCTGGTCGCCAAGAGCATCGCGGCCTGCACGGACAGGGGGATCGGCACCCTGGCCCTGGCCGGGGGGGTCAGCGCCAATACCGCGCTCCGCTCCCGCCTCGCGGCGGAGGCGGCGGCGAAGGGCCTGGGGGGCTATGTGCCCCCCATAGCGTACTGCACCGACAACGCCGCCATGATCGGATGCGCCGGGTATTACCGGTTTATGGCGGGGGATGTGAGCGGTCTATCCCTAAACGCCGTGCCGAATCTGCCCCTCTAGACCCATCAAACGATAGTTTTAAATCGAATAATACGGATGGCGGTGGATGCAAACATCGTCATTTTTTATTGCTTTTCCAGGGGCGATTGTATAAACGACATTCCCATACAGTCCATGTGGATAGTGTGGACAGGCCCCGGAGAGGCCCTCAATTCAAGGTAATCAGCCTGTGGATAACATTGTGGACAATGTGGATATTCCATGGATACACCCCCCGTATCCGACATGTTTTTATGCATTTCATCTATCGAAATGACAAGTAAACCCGAACATTCTGTGGATACGACAAAATATTCGGGTCAGTTCGCGCCCTTCCTATCGGATGACCGTTTCAAAAGAAGGTGAATAGGAGAAAATCATCGAGGAAAGAATAGGTTTGAAATCGAGGAAAGGCAGGATGCGAGGATGAAGTTGCGTGATGTGATGAGCCGGCAGCCCCAATCAGTGCGGGAAGAGGATACCCTGGCCCAGGCGGCCGGACTGATGCAGCAGTACAATATCGGTTCCGTGCCGGTGTTGAATCGGAAGGATACCGTGGTGGGGATGATCACCGACCGGGATATCGCCGTACGGGCGGTGGCCGGCGGGATGGACGTGTCCAAGACGACGGTCAAGGAGGTCATGACCCCCAAGCCCGTCATGGGGGCGGAGGAGATGGATGTGGAAATAGCGGCGGAATTGATGGCGGCCCACCAGATCCGCAGACTGCCGGTGCAGCAGAACGGCAGGCTTACCGGGATGGTGGCCCTGGGGGACCTGGCGGTGCGGTATCAGACCAATACCTCGGCGGCCATGGCGTTGGAGGAGATCAGCGAGACCCGCAGGCCGGGGGAATACAGCACCACCGATTAAAAAGTTGCTGGTACGGGCCTATCTGTGCTATAATGATCTGAAATGAAGTGTATGAACCGGCAATGACGCCTTTGGAAGAAACTGTGTGTTCTTTTGAAGGCGTTTCTGCATGACGGGAGGATATAAATGGATCGAAGCACAGTGGAAAAACTGGTACGTTGGATCCGATACAAGGTCACCAATGCCCATGCCAAGGGATGTCTGGTGGGGATGAGCGGCGGGGTAGATTCCTCGGTGACTGCGGCCTTATGCAATGAAGCATGTCCCGGATCTGCCTGGGGAATCCATGTGATCTGTGATACATTACAGCGTGATACCGAGGATGCGGAGCTGGCGGCGGAGACACTGGGGATTCCCCTCATCAAGATCGATGTGACCGACGCGTTCCACTCCATGGCGGATAGTCTCCAAAAAGGGGGCATAGAGGCCATGGACAGGATGGCCGCCGGGAATTTGCGGTCCCGGCTCATGATGACGGTGCTCTACCATCACGCCAGGGAGAAAAACGCATTGGTGGTAGGCACCACCAATAAGAGTGAAATGGCGGTGGGGTATTTTACCAAATACGGAGACGGCGGGGCGGACCTGCTGCCCCTGGGGGGTATCGTCAAGACCAGCGTGTGGGATCTGGCGTCCCTGGTGGGGGTGCCTGGCCGGATCATCCACAAACAGCCCACGGCGGGATTTTGGCCGGGACAGACCGACGAGGAGGATATGGGCTTTACCTACAAGCAACTCGACCGGGTGCTTCTGGAAGAGGAGCAGGATATCCATATCCAGGCCATGGTGGACAGGATGGCGATTTTAAATGATCACAAGAAGAAGAGGCCGCCGATCCCCCGGATACAGATATAATTTACAGGCCGCCGATAAGGCCCACAACCACAAAAACCGCACTAGTGCGGTTTTTGTTTGCTTGTGCAACAGTAAAAATAAACCCCCGGCTATGCCGGGGGAGGGAAGAAGCTTTAGCTAAAAGGAAACCTCCAATGCTAAAATGATGAGGGTTTGCCAACCGCATCAAAAAAGCAAAGGAGGGTCCGAAATGGACAAAAACACATTAGCACACACGACATGGGAATGCAAATACCATATAGTATTTGCGCCGAAGTTCAGAAGGCAAGCAATATACGGGAAGATCAAAGTAGATATCGGAAAGATACTAAGGGAACTATGTGAGCGGAAAGGAGTCGAAATAATCGAAGCGGAGTGTTGCCCGGACCACATACATATACTGATGAGGATACCGCCAAAGTACAGTGTGTCGGAGATCATGGGGTACTTGAAAGGGAAAAGCTCGCTGATGATATTCGACCGGCATGCGAATCTGAAGTATAAGTATGGGAACCGGCACTTTTGGTGTAGAGGGTACTACGTGGATACAGTGGGGAAGAATGCAAAAAGGATAGAAGAATATATCCGGAAGCAGTTACAGGAAGACGTAACACAAGATCAACTTACTCTGAAGGAGTACATAGACCCGTTTACGGGTGAGCCAGTAAGCAAGGGCAAGAAATAGCAGCCCCTTTAGGGGCCGCCAGGAAAAGACTGTGCGGTTGGCAAGCTATTCAATGCGCCATCAGGCGCTGCCAGTACCAGCCCCTTATAGGGGTAGTGCATGCCACCGGCTATGCCGGTGGTCATGACTCGTTGGCATCACATGCAAATGTCGGTCACGTATGTCTTAATGCGCTCCCTCGTTTGCATGTTTGCCGCCTCGCCTTGTGGTCTTCTTGGCAGCCTGAAGGGTATGGTTTATATAGCTACGAGGACGGGACGGTTCAAGACATGTAATTCTTAATACCGCATTTTAATCAGCCTATTGCAGAGTCATTTCAATAAGATTTGAAGACGTGACGGTATGCCAATCGATATCCGCCGCGTCTTTTTCTGTGAGCAGCATGACATCGCCGGCGGCCAGTCCCGATCCCCCGAAACCGTCCCGGTAGGGATAGGATATCTGGATCTCCATGCCCTGGATCTCCTGTCCAAAACGGGTGAAGGACGCCTTGAGGAGATAGGCGGCTACCTGCCGCGCGGCTTGGGCGTTGTTCGGATTGACATTCAGCTCCTGTATCCGGCCGTCGCCGCCGGCGGCCGAGGGATAGACGGGGGAGAGCTGTGCCAGCATATCGATACGGGCGATACCGTCTGCGTGTTCATAGGAGACGAGATGCTCCCCCAGTGCCGTGTCACAGAGACCCTCCAGGGTGGCGGCTCCGGCCCATTCCTCTGGGACGGGCATGGGAGATTGGCTCTCGGGGGGGCGTATGATGCTGTCCATCGGAAGCGACGGAGGCGCACCCGCTAAGCTCAGTACGGCGAAAACGACCAGAAGAAATACAAAGGTCAGCAGGGTGATCCACTGCCCGTGGTACAGCCCCTGGATAAACGGGGCATGCTTGGCGGTGGTGGGATGCTTGATGTGGTGCGAGATCGCTTTGTACATCTTGTCCATCGACATACCTTTCATACCGATGCGCCTTTCATCTGTTCTGGTGGATCAGCCGGGTGAATTCATCCACGGTGATATCCTCCCAGGCGATTTGGTCGGATAGCGTCCTGTCGAGGCTTCCCTGGGCCAGGTCATAGACCGTGAGGGCTTTGCCGTCGGGATCGATGGCGGGGACTGAGAGCTGGACGCGGACGGCATTCACTTCCGAAGCGCCCGGATGATGAAAAACGAGATACAGGATGCCCCCCATCCGTGCGTAATAATCCTTCCGGCTGGACTGATCGAGATACGAGCCGTGAACCGTTTCGGCCTGTTCCGCGGTGAGGGATACGGGATCTATCCCTGTCTGGAGATTGACGATCAATAGCCCTTCGGTATTGAGGCTCGCGCTGCGCAGATCATCCCCCAGATACGCCTCCATCAGCCCCACTGCTCCGGTATCCGCCCCATAGGCGGCCGGATCGGGCAGGATCAGTGTCTCGGCCGCAAAAGGCTCTTCCTGGGCAAACGCAGGCAGGGAGGCCGCCGGGGGCGGCTCCTGATTGGAAAAAACGAGAAAGGAAATCAACCATATAGAAAAAAATAGATACAAAAGGGCCAGGGCAATCCCAGAAACAACCCCCAGGCCATATTGCAGATAAGGCTTTCCCTGCTTCACATGGGAAGAGGGAACGATTCTCCTGGGTTGTATCTGTTTTGGTTTTATTTTCCGCATTTTTTAGCGCAGTTCCCTGTCGAAAGGATGGGCTGTTTCAATATCCATATGATAGCACAGTATGTATAATGGCTACAAGCGTCGAAAAAGTAAAAAAACTGTGCCGGTATTTAGATTATTTCATTAGGGTTTTGGCGAAGAGGCGTGCGCAGGGCGGGATCAGCGCTTCTTTGGGGAGGTACAGCATCAACGAGTGACTGAGGCGCAGCCCCGTAAGCAGGCGCAGTTCCCCGGTATCGAGGAAGGGCCTGGCGCACTGCTCCGGGACATAGGCCGCCCCCAGCCCGGCCCGGGCCAGGTCGGTGAGCAGGTCGACGCTCTCCAGCTCGATCTCGGGTTTCAGTACGATGCCGCGCTCGGTCCAATAGGCGTCCAGGATGCGCCGGGCGGTGGTGCCTTTTTCCGGCAGCAGCAGGGGCAGTTTCTCTATGGAGGCGGGAACGTCTGTAAATCCGCCGGGCAACTCTCTTGCGGCGGCGAACACATAGGACATCTCGGCGAATGGACGCAGGGCGGGATCGGGAGGCGCGTCCTTTGACCGGGATACGATAGCCAGATCCAGGGAGCCTTCCTTCATCATCCGCATCAATGGCTCGCTGGTGCGGTTGGTGACCTGGAACCGGACGGCTGGATAGCGGGCGTGGAATTCTTTCAGGTTGTCCAATAGATAGTAGCGGAACACGGTATCTCCGGCCCCCAGGCGGATGGTGCCGGTGTGCTCGGTGTTTTCTTTGCTGAACTGTCTGCTCACACCCTCCAGGGCCAATACGGCCTCTCGTATTCGGGGCAGGAGCCGCTGTCCCTCCGCTGTGAGGCCGATGCGGCGGCTGGTGCGGACGAGCAGGCGGTGGCCGAGCTGCCGCTCCAGTTTTTTTACCGATTGGCTCACCGCCGACTGGGAGACATGCAGCCGCTGGGCAGCCCGGGAAAAGCCGCCCTCCTGGACTACGTGATAGAAAACGCTGTATAGATCAAGGGGAATATCATTCATAATACTTATCCATACTATTAATATTATTAATTTTACTTATCTATCATACCATAGTACACTTATGATGAAAAGAAAAATGGTCCCATTGATGATACATAGGAGGTGCCGGATGGAGCCGATCCGCTGCGTATACGTGGAGAAGAAACAGGGGTTTGATGTTAAAGCAGGGCAACTGGCCCACGAACTGGCCGCTCAATTGGGAATAGAGGGGCTTACGGGGGTGCGGATCTTTCACCGCTACCAGGTCCAGGGGATTGACGAGGGGGTCTTTCAGGAGGCCTGCCGGGGGATCTTTGCGGAACCTCCCGTGGATCATATCTACGGTGAACTTCCCGATCTAACCGATGCCAGGGTCTTCGCCATCGAGTACCTGCCGGGACAGTATGACCAGCGGGCCGACTCTGCGGCCCAGTGCATCCAGATACTGACCCATGGCGTCCGTCCCCTGGTGCGCACAGCCCAGGTGATCGCCCTGGAAGGGGACCTAACGGGGGAAGCCTTTGCCCAGATCAAAGACTACTGTGTCAATCCGGTGGAGGCCAGGTTCGCCTCCCTGGATACCCCTGAAACCCTGGAGATGGAGTGGGAAGAGCCGGCGGCGGTAGCGACGGTGGATGGATTTATCCACATGGATAAATCGGAGCTCTGCGCCTACCGGGAGCAGATGGGATTCGCCATGGACGACGGGGACATCGCGTTCTGCCAGGGGTATTTCCGGGACACGGAGCTACGGAACCCCACCGTGGCGGAGCTGCGCATGATCGACACCTATTGGTCCGATCACTGCCGCCATACGACCTTTCTCACCCATCTCGACGAAGTGGCGTTTGACGAGGGGATTGCAAAAGACGTGATCCGGCCGGTGTATGAGGCCTATCTGGATGACCGGAAAAAACTGGGCCGAGATAAGCCGGTCTGTCTCATGGATATCGCCACTTTGGCCATGAAGAAGCTGAAGGCCGAAGGGACGCTTGACAATCTCGATCTATCCGACGAGATCAACGCATGCAGCATCGTAGTTCCCGTTACCGTGGACGGGGAAGATCGGGAATGGCTCGTTATGTTCAAAAACGAGACCCATAACCACCCTACTGAGATCGAGCCCTTCGGCGGGGCGGCCACCTGCCTGGGCGGGGCCATCCGCGATCCCCTGTCCGGCCGGGCCTACGTCTATCAGGCCATGCGGGTTACCGGCAGCGGGGACCCCACCAGGGGGTTCGGGGATACCCTGCCCGGCAAGCTGCCCCAGGCCAAGATCACCCTGGGGGCGGCGGCAGGCTACAGCTCCTACGGCAACCAGATCGGCCTGGCCACCGGGCAGGTCACCGAAATATACGACCCGGGCTATGTGGCCAAGCGGATGGAGATCGGCGCGGTGATCGGCGCGGCGCCCCGGGACTGGGTGGTGCGCGCCAAGCCCCAGCCGGACGACGTGGTGGTGCTGCTGGGCGGCCGTACCGGCCGCGACGGCTGCGGCGGGGCCACCGGCTCCTCCAAAGCCCATACCCAGGAGTCTCTGACAACCTGCGGGGCGGAGGTCCAGAAGGGCAATCCCCCGGAGGAGCGCAAGATCCAGCGTCTGTTCCGAAACCCGGAGGCCACCCGCCTCATCAAGAAATGCAATGACTTCGGCGCGGGGGGCGTATCGGTGGCGGTGGGCGAGCTGGCCGACGGTCTTGCCATCGACCTGGACGCCGTGCCCAAGAAATACCAGGGGCTTGACGGCACCGAACTGGCCATCTCCGAATCCCAGGAGCGGATGGCCGTGCTATTGTCTCCGGCGGATGTAAATGATTTTATCAAGCTGGCCCATACAGAAAACCTGGAGGCCACCCCCATCGCGGTGGTGACCGAATCCCCCCGGCTGCGGATGGAGTGGCAGGGGCGGGCCATCGTGGATTTGAGCCGCGCCTTTATCAATACCAACGGTGCCAGCCGGGGCATGACAGCGAGGGTGACGAGCCCGGAGGCGGACGAATGCCCCCTGGCGGAGGCCAAGGACCATGGGCGCTTGCGCCGACAGTGGCTGGACCGGCTCTCCGATCTCAATGTATGCAGCCAGCAGGGACTCACCGAGCGGTTCGATTCCACCATCGGGGCGGGCAGCGTGCTCATGCCCTATGGGGGACGGTATCAGCGCACTCCCGAGCAGGGGATGGCGGCCAAGATCCCTGTGCCGGACGGAGATACCCATACGGGGCCGGTGATGACCCACGGTTTCGACCCCCAGGTAAGCCGGTGGAGCCCCTTTCACGGGGCGGTCTATGCGATCCTAGAGTCTATCAGCCGTGCGGTGGCTATGGGGGCGGACTGGCGGGATATCCGGATGAGCTTCCAGGAGTATTTCGAGCGGCTCCGGGATGTGCCCGTGCGCTGGGGCAAGCCCCTGGCGGCCCTGCTGGGGGCCTACTGGATGCAGACACAGATGGGGCTTGCGGCCATCGGTGGCAAGGACAGCATGTCCGGTTCCTTTGATGATCTGGACGTGCCCCCCACATTGGTATCCTTCGCGGTGGCTCCGGTGGATGTGCGGCAGGTATGCTCCTCGGCTCTGAAGGGGGCCGGTCACCGTATCCTGTGCCTATCGGCAGATATGGATGGGAACAATCTCCCCGACACCAGCGATCTCAAGGCCCTCTATGATACGGTCCATGATCTGATCGGATCGGGCCGGGTCCTGGCCTGCCGCTCCGCAGGGGGCGAGGGGCTCGCCGCGGCTGTATCCAAAATGGCCTTCGGCAACGAGATCGGGCTTACGCTATCAGACGACTGGGGCCCGGGGGAACTGTTCGCCCCCGGATATGGGTCCATGATCATAGAGATGCAAGATGATGCGCCGGTGGAACTGCCCGCCGGGGTGCGGATGCGGGTACTCGGAATAACGGGGGATGAGCCGGTATTTACCATGGGCGGCGAAGGCATATCGATCGCGGATATGCTCACCGCCTGGGAAGCGCCCCTGCAGGGAGTGTTCCCTACCCGGGCTTTGGCGGAGGATGGATCAAAACCGGTATCTGCCAAAGGCAGCGCCCCTGCCCGGTGCCGCTATCCCGCGGCGCGGCCCAGGGTGTTCATCCCGGTGTTTCCGGGGACCAACTGCGAGTACGACAGCGCCCGGGCCTTTGAAAAGGCGGGAGCGGAATCCGACGTATTTGTATTCCGCAATCAAAACAGCCGGGATATCGAGGAATCCCTGGCCGCCATGGCCGAGGGGATCGAGCGGGCCCAGATGATCATGATCCCCGGGGGATTCAGCGCCGGGGACGAGCCCGAGGGGAGCGGCAAATTCATCACGGCGGTATTTCGGAATCCCCGGGTAAGGGACGCGGTGATGGAGCTATTGACCGGGCGCGACGGATTGATGCTGGGGATCTGCAATGGATTCCAGGCGCTGATCAAGCTGGGGCTGCTGCCCTACGGGGAGATCCGGGAGCTAGAAGCAGACGCCCCGACGCTCACCTACAATACCATCGGCCGCCACATGTCCCGGCTGGTGCGCACCAAGGTCGTCAATGCACGGTCTCCCTGGCTGGCACAGGCGGGGGCGGGAAGTGTCCACACCGTGGCGGTGTCCCACGGAGAGGGGCGGTTTGCGGCCGGCGGCGCGGTGATCGCCCGCCTCATCGAAAACGGGCAGATCGCCACCCAGTACGTGGATATGGAGGGCAATCCCACTATGGAGATGCCCGGCAACCCCAATGGCAGTGTCAATGCCGTGGAGGGGATCACGAGCCCCGACGGACGCATCCTGGGCAAGATGGGTCACAGCGAGCGGATGGGGGCGTGTGTATACGCCAATGTACCGGGGGACAAGGATCAGCGGATCTTCGCATCGGGGGTTGCGTATTTTCTGTAAAATATGAACGTTTCTTTAAGGAATTGTTTCCCCCTTTTGCACCTTATTCTTGTGTGATACAATGACACATGAATACGGCGTATTAGAACGGATGAAGCAATATGGCAACAAATCCATTTGCCAAGAAGATAAAGGCGTTTTTTACAAACAGGCACGTGCTCTTCGCGATCATATGTGTCGTGATTTTCGGCGTGCTCATCGTCCAGCTCGCGCACCTCACGGTGAAACAGGGGGCGTATTATTACGCCCAGTCCCTGGAGCGGGAGCGGGTGGAACTGACACTGAGCGGCTCCCGGGGACGCATACTGGACCGCAATGGCGTACCCATGGCTGTGAATACCCAGATCTATGTGGTGGAGATCGACCGCCAGAGGATGCCCTCCGACCAGGAGGCGCTGAACGAGGTGCTCAAGCGCACTTTGTCCATCATCGATACAAACGGCGACGCCAAACGCCTCTCCGACAATATTCCTCTCAAATGGCGGGAGGATACCGGGGATCTGTATTATGAGTGGGAAGACAGCGAGGCGGATACGCAGGAGACCAAGCGCAAGAGATGGTACGATGATATCGAAGCCAGTGACGGCATCACCCTGGAGGATAGCGCCGACCCGGAAAAGATGCTCGCCTACCTGCGGGAGCGGTACGGTATCCCCGCAGAGGATACCGACGGGATACCAGGGGTCTCCGATAAGATCGCCCTGATGATGATATCGGTGCGCCTGGATCTGTACCTCAAGCGGTACAGTCAGTTTGAGCCCATCCGGATCGCGTCGGGTATCCGGGAGGAGACGGTGGCCCAGATCAGCACCTACAGCGCCGAGATGCCGGGAATCAATATCTCGGTGGAGGAAGGCCGGTACTATCCCATGGGGAAGACCGCCGCCCATATCATCGGCTATGTGACCAAGATCCGGTATGACGACGACCTGGAAAAACTGAAGGAACAGGGATACGATCAGGCCACCGACCAGATCGGGCAGGAGGGCGTGGAGGAATTCGCCGAGCAGTGGCTCACCGGCAGTACCAGCGACAAGCAGGGAAAGCTCATCGCCGAGGTGGACTCCCGGGGCAAGGTGGTCCGCACCCTGGAGAAGATCGAGCCCCAAAACGGTAATGACGTGGTGCTGACCATCGACAGCCGCCTGCAAAAGGCGGTGGAAGGCATCATGGAAGTGGAACTGGAGAAGATGCGGCTGGGGGAAGCGCCCTATACCGAGGCTCCCCTGGTCAAAAACGGGGCCGCGGTGGTGCTGGACCTCCATACGGGGGAAGTGCTGGCTATGGCCAGCTATCCCTCCTATGATCTCAATCTATTCCCCAATGGCATTTCCAATGATGACTATCAGGCATTGGAGTACGATCCCGCCGACCCCTTGTACTCGGTGGCCTTCAAGGGACATCTGATTCCCGGATCGGTGGTCAAGCCCGCTGTGGCCATCGC
>ENA-ORCX01000608-ORCX01000608.1-marine-metagenome-genome-assembly--contig:-NODE-608-length-10919-cov-2.008117_pt1 | contig 10919 bp, 8 predicted proteins | sample MGYA00248630_ERZ508518 | MGnify/ENA primary metagenome ERZ508518 (study PRJEB26188, sample SAMN06268768) | marine metagenome | isolation source: Bioluminescent Bay, La Paraguera, Puerto Rico | place...
CGCGATCAGCACCTGCGGCCGGCAGGCCAGCGCGATGGCGATCATCACCCGCTGCCGCATGCCGCCCGACAGCTCGTGCGGGTAGGCGTTGAGCTGCAGGCGCGCGTCGGGGATGCGCACCATCTCCAGCAATTCGCGGGCGCGGATGCGGGCGGTTTCGCCGGTGGATCCGTCATGGACGCGCACCGCCTCTTCGATCTGTTCGCCGATGCGCAGCACAGGGTTGAGCGAGGTCATCGGCTCCTGAAAGATCATCGAGATCCCGCCGTGGCCGCGCTCGACGCGCAGATGCGGCGGTTCCTCGGTGATGTCGGCGCCGTCGAGCTCGATCGCGCCGGAGCGGACCCAGAGTTGCGGATGCGGCAGCAGCCCCATCACGGCGAGCGAGGTGATGCTCTTGCCGCTGCCGGATTCGCCGACCAGCCCCAGCACCTCGCCCCGGTTGATGTCGAAGGACACGTCCGAGACGATGTCCAGCTCGGCCGAGGGCGAACCCGCGGCCACGACCAGATTGCGGACCTTCAGCATGGGTTACCTCCTCTGCCTGTTGCCCAGCATCTCGCGGAAGCGGGGGTCGAGCCGGTCGCGCAGCACGTCGCCCACCAGGTTCAGCGAGAACGCGGTCAGCACGATCATCAGGCCGGGATAGAACAGCAGCCACGGCGCGCGGGTGATGTAGATGCGGGATTCGGCCAGCATGTTGCCCCAGCTCGGGATCTCGGGCGGGGCGCCGAGGCCGAGAAAGTCCAGCGAGGCCGCGCCGAGCTGGGCGAAGGCGAAGACAAAGCTCGCCTGCACCAGCAGGGGCGAGATCATGTTGGGCAGGATGTGTTTGCGGATCATCCACAGCGTGCTGGCGCCCATCGAACGCGCGGCCTCGACATAGGTCTCCTCGCGCAGGCGCAGGGTGACGCCGTAGGTGATGCGCGCCGTGGTGGTCAGGTAGATGACCCCGATGGCGAGGATGGCGTTGGCCACGCTTTGGCCCAGGATCACGATCAGCCCCAGTGCCAGCAGCAGCGAGGGAAAGGCCATCATCACGTCGACCATCCGCATCAGCACGCGGCCGATGCGCGGGAACAGCGCCGAGACGATGCCGATCGGCACGCCGGTCGCCAGTGCGAAGCTGACCACGCCGACGCCGATCAGCAGCGCCAGCCGCGAGCCGTGCAGAACGCGGCTGAACGTGTCCCGGCCGAAATGGTCGGTGCCGAACCAGTGGCCCCAACTGGGCGGGCTCAGGCGGTTGACGGGCTCGATATCCTCGGGCGCGTAGGGGGCGATCAGGTCGGCCCCCAGCGCCACGACGATGATCGTCACGAGATAGACCAGCCCCAGCATCGCGACGGGCCGCGCGGCAAAGACCGACAGGAATGAACGGAGTTTCGTGGTCATTCGAGGTCCACCCTGGGGTCGAGGTAACGGTAGGAGATGTCCACCAGCAGGTTGATCACCAGGTAGAGGCAGACGATGACGAGGATCACGCCCTGGATCACCGGATAGTCGCGGCGCAGGATCGACTGCACCACCATCCGGCCGATGCCGGGCAGGGCAAAGACGGTCTCGGTCACCACCGCCTCGGAGATCAGCGCGGCGAAGGTGAAGCCGAAGGCCGACACCACCGCCAAGAGCGCGTTGCGCAGGATGTGGCGGACGACCACGCGATAGGGGCGGATGCCCTTGGAGCGCGCGGTGCGGACGTAATCCTCTTTCGCGACGTCCAGCATGCTGGCCCGCGTCAGCCGCAGGATCAGCGCCGCGTTGGGCGCGGCCAGCGTCAGGCTGGGCAGCAGCAGGTAGCGCAGGTTCGACAGCCCGCCATCCTCGAAGATCGAGGGGTAGCCGGAACTGGGCAGCCAGCCGAGATTCGCCGCGAAGATCAGGATCAGATAAAGGCCCACCCAGAAGGTCGGGATCGATGCCAGCAGCATGGCGATGCCCGACAGCCCCTGGTCGACCCAGGTGCCCTGGCGGATCGCGGCCAGCACGCCGACCGGCACGCCCAGGGCCACGATCCAGACCATGGTGACGCTGGCCAGCAGCAGGCTGGTCTCGGCGCCGTCGCGGATGATCACGGTCACCGGCTCCTGGAAGAAAATCGAGGTGCCCAGATCGCCCTGCAGCACGTTGCCGGCCCAGTAGAAATACTGGACGTAGAGCGGCCGGTCGAACCCCATGCGGATGCGCAGCGCCTCGACCTGTTCGGGCGTGGCCTCGTCCCCGAGCATGACGTAGATCGGGTCGCCCGGAATGAGATGGATGAAGATGAAGATGACGATCGACGCGGCCACCAAAGTGGCGATGGCCGCGCCGGTCCTCTTCAGGACATAAGCCAGCATTGCTGCCTGGTCCTTTCGTTAGAGATCACTTGGAGATGCCCCAGAAATGGGGCCAGATCAGCGTGGTCTCGCCCAGGCCTTTCAGCGACGGCGAGGCGATGTTGTACGAATACACGTCGCCGACCTTGATGGTGGGGACCTGCTCGTACATCAGCGCCTGCAGTTCCGACCAGGCCTCGCGGCGGACATCCAGATCCGAGGTGCCGGTGAACTTGGCTTTCAGCGCGGCCTTTTCGGGCGTGGCCCACCAGCCGGGGTAGCTGTCGTTCAGCGCGGTCAGCAGGATCGGGTCGGGGATGTTGCCGTGATGGGTCACGAACATGTCCCACTGATCGGGCTGGGCGCGCTTTTTCAGCAGCGTGGCCCAGTCGACCACCACCATCTGCACGTTGATGCCCGCATCGGCCAGTTGCCGGGTGAACACCGTCGCCTGGTCGAAATGGGTCTTGTAGTTGGTCGACACCAGCAGCTTGATCGGCGTGCCGTCATAGCCGGCGGCCTCGGCCATCGCCTTGGCCTTTTCCGGGTCGCCCTCGGAATAGGCCTCGGTCCCGGCCTCGGTGTACCAGATGTTGCCCTCCGGGTAGAACGAGCCGTTGGCCTTCCACAGCGCCTCTTCGCCGACCGAGACGCGCAGCGCCTCTTCCTTGTTCAGCGCGGTGTGGATGGCGCGGCGCAGCTCGAAGTTGTCGGCCAGCGGGCCTTCCTTGGAGTTCATGAACATCAGGCCGAAGATCGGGGCACCGCTGAGGTGGATCTTGACCGAGGCGTCATCCTTGAGAACGCCGTAGAGGTCGCCCGAGATGAACTCGGCATAGTCGTAATCGCCCGCCTGCACGCCGCTGACGCGGGTGCCCACGTCGGGGACGGGGATGAAGCGGATCGCGTCGACCTCGGCCACGCGGGCGCCGGCATAGCCGTCGGCGGGGGCGTCCACGCCCACGTAGTCGTCGAACTTCACCAGCTCGACGTGACGGTTGCCGCGCCATTCCTTGAACATGAACGGGCCGGTGCCGACATAGTTTTCCGGCGCGATCGGGTCACCGCCGGCGGCGGTCACGATCTCGGACGGGTAGATCACCGGGCCGCCGTTGGGGAAGGCCAGCATGGATTTCCACGCGCCGTTCGGCTCGGACAGTTTCAGGGTGACCTCGTAGGGGCCGGTGGCCTCGACGGATGTGGCGTTCGCCATCAGCAGCTTGCCGCGCGCGCCATGTTCGCCCCAGCGCTTCAGCGAGGCGACGACGTCCTCGGCGGTCAGTTCCTTGCCGTTGTGGAACTTCACGCCCTGGCGCAGGGTCATGACGATGGTGCGGCCGTCATCCTCCAGCGTCTCGCCGCTGGCCAGCAGCGGCTGCGGCTCGTAGGTGGAGTCGAAGGCATAGAGCGTTTCGAACATGTGCTGGCCGATGGTCGCGGCGATGGTCGCCGTGCCAATGTGCACGTCGAGGCTGGGCGGCTCGCCGATGGTGGCGTAGCGCAGGGTCTCGGCGCTGGCGCCGGTGACCGGGGCCAGCCCCGCCAGCAGCGCAAGGGCCGCGCCGCTCAGCAGGTTTCTGAGGGAGTGTCGCATGGTGGTCTGCCTTTCCGGATTGAGGTGGAGGATGCTGCTCGTTCTCGATGCCTCGGGTGGGGCGGGGTCCTGCCTGTCACCAGCAGGTGTAGCCGCCGTCGATGACCAGAGAGGCGCCGGTCATGTAATTCGCGCTGTCGCTGGCCAGGTAGACGGCCAGCGGGCCGATATCCTCGGGATCGCCCAGGCGGCCCTGCGGGATATTTTCGAGAATGCCCTCGATGACCTCGGGGTGCTTCTGCGACCAGATCTTGTTGGGCTCGGTCAGGAAGATGCCGGGGCAGATCGCGTTGACGGTGATGCCGTGCGGCGCCCAGTCCACGGCCAGGCTGCGGGTCAGTTGCAGCACGCCCGCCTTGGCGGTCTCGTAATGCCGGCCCGCGATGCCGCGCCCGGCGACCAGCGCGTTGATCGAGGCGATATTGATGATCCGGCCGCCGCTGCCGCGTTCGATCATCGCGCCGCCGATCGCCTTGCAGCACAGGAAGGTGGCGGTCAGGTTCAGGTCCATCAGCTCATGCCACTGCTCCAGCGGCATGTCCTCGGTGGGCACGTTCACGCGGCGGCCGCCGACATTGTTGATCAGAATGTCGAAGGGGCCGATCTCGGCCAGGGCCTCGGCGCAGGCGGCCTCGCAGGCGGCGGGGTCGCCGATATCGGCCTCGATGGTCCAGGCGGTGCGGCCGAGCGCGCGGATATCCGCGGCCGTCTGCTGCAGGCTGTCGGACGGGCGCGCGACAAGCGCCACGTCGGCCCCGGCCGAGGCGATGGCCAGCGCCATCTCGCGCCCCAGGCCCCGGCTGCCGCCGGTGATGAACAATTTTTTCCCGTCGAGACGGAAAAAATCGGGAAAACCCATTGAAGCCCCCGTTCTGTTGGACTAGTGGTCGCGCCGGACGAGAGGTGCCGCGGCGCGCCATTTTTTGTCTGTTTCCCAACAGCCTAGGCGATGGTTTTCACCTCACGAAATGCCGATTTCAGATCGGCCGATGCAAACTATGCATGGGGATGTGTGGTGCGTGCCTGTCTGGCGGAACAGCGCACGGCCACCGGCCGAGCCGATTTGTCAGCCCGGAAAAACGCATAGGGTTCAAGGGGTTTTCAGAGGTCGGCGGGCGGCAGCGGTGGGCGGCCGAGGGCGAAATCCGCCACCCGTTCGCCGATCATCAGCGCCGAGGCATTGGTGTTGGCGGCGGGCATGTCGGGGATGATCGATGTGTCGGCCACGCGCAGCCCCGCGATCCCGTGCACGCGCAACTGATGGTCCACCACGTTGCGCGGGTCCTCGGCCGGGCCCATCCGGCAGGTGCCCATCAGGTGATAGGTGGTGTTGCCGTTCTCTCGCGCGTGGTCCAGCAGTTCCGCATCGCTGGCGGCGGCGGGGCCGGGCCAGCTTTCTGCCTCGACGAATTGCGCAAACGGCTCGGTGGCCGCGATCCGGCGGGCCAGACGCATGGCGGCCACGATGGCGCGCTGATCGGTCTCTTCGCCCAGGTAGTTGGGCTGGATCTCGGGCGCGTGCAGCGCGTCGGGCGACAGCGCGCGGACATGGCCCCGGCTGAGCGGGCGCTGCTGCCAGCAGGCCATGGTGGCGCCGGGAAATCGGTCGAGCCCCGACCACACCCCGCCGGGATAGCTGGCGGGGGTGAAGGACACCTGGACGTCGCTGCTGGGCAGGCCCGGATCGGACTTGCCGAAGCAGTAGAGCAGGGTGGGCGTCAGCGCCAGCGCGCCCTTGCGGAACAGGGCATAGCGCGCCAGTTCGACCAGCAGGGGCAGGCCGCGCACGCGCTCGTTGATGGTCTGCGCCCCGCGGATGCGCAGCACCATGCGCGCGGCGTAATGGTCCTGCAGGTTCTCGCCCACGCCGGGCAGGGCGTGGCGCGGCGTCAGGCCCGCGGCGCGCAGCCGTTCCGGCTCGCCAATGCCCGAAAGCTGCAAGATATGCGGTGATCCGACCGCGCCCGCCGACAGGATGACCTCGCGCCGGGCGCGCACGATGCGCTCCTGCCCGCCCTGCCGATAGGCGACGCCGACGACGCGGCGGCCTTCCATGACCAGGCGCTGGACATGCGCGCCGGTGCGGACCTCGGTATTGCCCCGGCGCATCGCCGGGAACAGGAAGGCCCGCGCCGGGCTGACCCGCCGCCCGCGATGGATCGAGCGCTGGACATAGGCGATGCCGTCCTGGGTGGCGCCGTTGTAATCGGGGTTGCGCGGGATGCCGAGCGTTCCGGCGGCATCCATGAACGCCTCGCACAGCGGCTCGGGCGCGTCGATATCGGTGACGGTGAAGGGGCCGGAACGGCCGCGATAGGTATCGTCGCCGGGGCCGATGCGGCGTTCGCAGCGTTTGAAATAGGGCAGCAGATCGGCATAACCCCAGCCGGGATTGCCCTGCGCCGCCCAGCCGTCGAAATCGGAAGCGTCGCCGCGGGTGTAGACATGGCCGTTGATGGCCCCGGTGCCGCCCAGAACCTTGCCCCGGCTCTGCAGGATCGACCGGCCCGCCGTGCCCTCGGAGGGCGCGGTGCGGAACATCAAGTCGATCTTGGGGTTTCCCAACGCATAGACCACGGCGGCCGGGACGTGGATGGCGAGGTGGCGGTCATGGCCGCCGGCCTCCAGCACGCACACCGTGCCGCTTTTCGACTCGGACAGGCGCCCGGCCACGACCGAGCCCGCGCTTCCCGCGCCGATCACGACAAAGTCGAACGTGTCATCCGTGCTCACAGCTTGATGCCGACATTCTTGGTCTGGACGTAGCCCAGCAGCGCCTCTTGGCCCTTTTCGCGACCATAGCCCGACCGCTTCATGCCGCCAAAGGGGGTTTCCACCCCGCCGGCCCACCACTGGTTGACATAGACCTGGCCCGCCACCAGCCGGTCGGCGATCGTATGGGCCAGCGTCAGGTCGCGGGTGTAAAGGCCCGCAGCCAGCCCGTAATCGGTGCCGTTGGCGATGGCGACGGCCTCATCCGTGGTGTCGAAGGGGATGACGACCACCACCGGGCCGAAGAATTCCTCCTGCGCGATGCGCATGTCGGGGCGGACGTTGGTGAAGACGGTGGGCGTCATGAAGAAGCCGTCCAGTCCCGCCACGCGGGTGCCGCCGGTGGCCAGCGTCGCGCCTTCCTCCACGCCCACGCGGCACAGCGCCTCGACCCGGTCGAGCTGCCGGGCCGAGATCAGCGGGCCCAGGTCGCAGCCCTCGATGCCGGGCCCGACGCTCAGCGCCTCGGCCTTGGCGACCAGGCGCGAGACCACCTCGTCATAGATCGAGCGATGCACGATCAGCCGCGACCCGGCCGAGCAGATCTGGCCCGCATGCTTGAAGATCCCCGCCGCCGCGCTGGCCGCGACCTGGTCCAGATCAGCATCGGGGAAGACGATGCCGCCCGACTTTCCCCCCAGCTCCATCACGCAGGGGATCACCCGCTCGGCGGCCGCGCGCAGCACGCTCTTGCCGGTTTCGACCGAGCCGGTGAAGACGATGTGGTCGATGTCGTCATGGGCGGCCAGCGCCGCCCCGGCCTCGGCCCCCAACCCGCAGACGATGTTGACCGCGCCCGCGGGCACGCCCGCGCGTTCGCAGGCCTCGGCGAAGAGGAACAGACTGAGCGGCGAATCCTCGGGCGATTTCAGAACCACCGTGTTGCCCGTGACCAGCGCGCAGGCGATGGAGCGTGCGCCCACCGGCAGCGGCCCGTTCCAGGGCACGATCTGGGCCGACACGCCGTAGGGCGCGTGGATGGTGTAGTCGAGCAGCCCCGCCCCCAGCGGGATCTGCCGCCCCTCCAGCTTGTCGGCCATGCCGCCGTAATAGCGCAGGTAGCGCTGGGTCAGGGGGATCTCGCCCCGGCCATTGGCCAGCGTCTTGCCGTTGTCGAAGCATTCGACGGTGGCGATCTCGTCGGCGGCCTTGTCCAGCTCGTCGGCGATGCGGAACATCAGCGCGCCGCGCTCATGCGGGGGCATGTCCAGCAGCGCGCGCGAGTCGAAACAGGCGCGCGCCGCGGCGACGGCGGCATCGATGTCGCGGGCGGTGCCGCGGGCGACCTCGCAGATCGGGCGGCCCGTCGCCGGGTCCGAAACGGCGAGACGGCCGCCCTCGGCGCCGTCCATCCATTTCCCGCCGATGTAGTTTTTCCAATAGGGGCGAATCTCGGTGGTCATGGCGCTCTCCGGCTGGGGCAGGCGGGGCCTGCGGACAGGTTGGCTTCACAAGATAATCACCGGGGGCGGGGGGATTGGCGAATGCTGAAATCGGATGCCGCCATGCCGATCATGCATGCGCAGAAGCGCCCTTTCCATGCCGCGCGCGCTTCTGCTACGGTTGACCCAACGTCGCCCGGACAGGGCGCCTCTCACCGGGATAACGCAATGGAAATAAAGTGGCTTCTGGACTTTCTCTCGCTGGTCGACACGCGCAACTTCTCGCGCTCGGCGGATGAGCGGGCGACCACCCAGCCGGCCTTCAGCCGCCGGATCAAGGCGCTGGAGGAATGGATAGGGGCCACGCTTTTCGACCGCAGTAAGCACCCGATCGAGCTGACGGCGGCGGGCCAGCGCTTTCGCCCCGTGGCCGAAGAGGTGCTGCGCCGCCTGTTGCAGAGTCGCGAGGAGATCCAGCAGATCGGCCAGAACACCGAGAGCACGATTTCCTTTGCCGCGACCCACAGCCTGTCGCTGGTCTTCTTCCCGCGCTGGATCCGACGAATAGAGCGGGAAACGGGCATCCTGCGCACGCGACTCGATTCCAACCAGATCGGGAATTGCGTGCAGTCGCTGTTGCGCGGCGAGTGCCATTTCATGATCAGCCCGACGCATACGACGGTCGAGATGCAATTGCCCGAGGACAGGTTCACCTCGATCTCGGTGGGCGTCGACCGGCTGATGCCGGTGTCAGCGCCGGACGGCGAGGGCAAGGCCATCCATTGCCTGCCGGGGACCAAGGAACAGCCGGTGGATTACCTGGCCTATGTCGGCTCGGCCGCCAGCGGCCAGGCGGTGGATTTCCTGCTGAAGAATCATGAACGTGCGCCCGTCCTTCAGCGGGTCTTCGACTCGCACCTGGCGGGGGTGCTGAAATCCATGGCGATGCAGGGCCGGGGCGTCGCCTGGCTGCCCGAAAGCGAGATCCTGCCCGAGCTGGAGGTCGGCGCGCTGGTCCTCGCGGGGGAGGACTCCTACATCATCCCCTCCGAGATCCGCCTGTTCCGCAGCCTCGAACCGCTGCCCCGCGCGGCAGAGGAATTCTGGCAGCGGTTGGCCGATGCAGGATCGGCATCGGCATAGACGGAGCTTGCATTGGTCGCCCCCGGACAAGGCCGCTAAGTTCGGGGCATCAACAATGCGAGGTCCGAACATATGTCCGAACAACAGCCGTGCAGGGTTGCCCTCCTTGGCCTCATGCTGGAAAGCAATAGCTTCGCGCCGGTGACCACCGAAGAGGACTATGTCAACCGCGTCTACCTGGCCGGCGACGAGATCCTGAAAGCTTTCGTGGCGTTGGTCAGCCGCAACATTCGCCAGTCCGACCTGTTGGCGCGCTACGGGGGTGACGAGTTTGCTATTATCCTTCCTGAAGCCGGGCCGGATGCCGCTTTGAAGTTCTGCGAAAAACTGCGTGCCATGGTGGAAGCACACGATTTTCAGTTCCAGGGGCAAGCCATCGAGGTAACCACCAGCGTCGGTCTCCAGAGCTATGAGCACACGGATGGCGGCAAGACGGTCCGCCAATTGGTGGCCGCCGCCGATGCTCACCTTTACGAAGCGAAAAAATCCGGCCGCAACCGGATCTGCACAGGACGATTTACCTAGTGTCCATCTCTAAATGGCATCTTTCGGACCCTGGCGGCGTTTTCGCGCGTTTTCAATCCTCGCAATAGCGCGCTATTCCTCCGCTTGAGAAAACGCGCGCGGGCCTTGCCAGGAACCAAAGTCGACCCTTTACGGACGGACACGGCCGAACGGTTTGAAACACCTCGGATCGAAAGGCGCGACGCAGTCAGACCACGACCGCAGCAACAAGTGAGGCTCCTCCCGCAGAGCGGGAGGCCTCAGGTAGCCCCCTGGAAGGGGGCTTAAAATGGTTTGCCGCTTTTGGTTTTCCCATTGTCCCGCGCCGAGCATCGGCGGGGCGGACGGATTAAAGCGCGCGGACTGTCTGAGCGATAGCGAGTTTCCGCGTGCTCCGGCCGCTTCAACCGGTCGATGCCGCAAGCATCATGCTGCCAGGCAAGACGCCAATCGAAGCGAGGCGCGGAGCAATCGCCAGATTGTGAGCACCAGAGCGAGATTGGCAACGCCGCATGGCGGCATGAGGCGACGCTTCATCGGCCGGTTGGACGACGCGCAGGATTGAGCGGGGCACGGGCGTTTGAAGCCTGTCACGCCGTCTTCATGAAAGGCGTGATTGCTTCGTTTTCTTTTCACGTGAAAGAAAATGAAGAATCAACCAAATTCTCGCGGGTCCGAAGCCAACTCCACGATAAAGGCGCCAACCCACACCTTGCTCACCAGCTTGAGGGGGATTCTGGCCTCGTCCGCGGAGATCCATAAAAAGAGGCGCGGCGCTTTGCTCCTCTTGAACACCCCGCCCGCCTTGCTGACATCCGGCTCGATCAGGAAGGCGGGCCAGGTGCGGCCGCCCACCACGATGGTTTCCTTGCGCACCACCCGGGCCTTTATTTGGTAGGTTTTTTTCCCGCTGCTGACCGGCCGGGTCGCCTCCAGCCCCTCCGCCAGGGGCAGGGAACGGGCAAAGTAGAGGATGGAGAGCATGTCCAGGGTGCCGTCTTCCAGAGGCACGCGCCGCCGGATCTTCTGCCGTTTGGAATAATTGGCCGTGCCGCGTTCCCAATCGTAGTCCGTCCGAAAGGCCCGCCGCTTCCAACCCTCCTGCATATCCTTTTCCAGTTTGAGTGAGCACGTCAGATTGAGGTCCGTATAGGCGGCGATGTACCCGTCCACCGGATACAAAACATCCAAAGCCGGATAAGTTTT
>ENA-ORCX01000609-ORCX01000609.1-marine-metagenome-genome-assembly--contig:-NODE-609-length-10904-cov-3.239679_pt1 | contig 10904 bp, 11 predicted proteins | sample MGYA00248630_ERZ508518 | MGnify/ENA primary metagenome ERZ508518 (study PRJEB26188, sample SAMN06268768) | marine metagenome | isolation source: Bioluminescent Bay, La Paraguera, Puerto Rico | place...
CCGAACGCAGGAACTTGGATGGACAAGCCAGAATACAAACTTCGGCCTCCATCATGGCAGGCATAAGCTCCATACCGATTTGAATACTCTTGTTGAGTTCAAAACCGGGGAAGAATGCTTTGTTTTCGCGACTGGTGGCAATATCGAGAGCTTCTTCCATTGTGTGAGGAACCAAGGTCACGGTGTTGCCGTTACGGTTCAAGTGGATAGCCATTGCGGTGCCCCAGGCACCTGCGGGTAAGATACAAAAATTCATGAGATAGAGAAAGGTTCAGGGTTATTTCTTTTCAGGGAATGTTTTGGCACATACTTCGTCACGGTATTGAGCCACGGCATCAGTAATCGTATCCGCCAAATTTGCATACTGTTTGGCAAAGGATGGGTAGCCCTCCGTGCCCATACCGAGCAAATCGGTGCAAACAAGAATTTGTCCATCACAGTCAGGCCCCGCCCCGATTCCAATAAAGGGAACGTCGATTGCTTCTGTTATTTGATGGGTAAAGTCGTTTTGGATCATTTCGCCAACAATGGCAAAAACACCTGCTTCTTCCAATGCTTTGGCGTCTTCTACCAATCGAAGCTGGTTGGCCTCTGTTTTACCAAACTTACGATAGCCGCCCATTGCGTGAAAGCGTTGTGGGAGCAAGCCAATATGTCCTAATACTGGGATACCTGCAGCCACCAGTTTTTCTATCGTTGGAGCAACTTCCTTGCCCCCCTCAATCTTTACAGCTTCGGCTCCGCCTTCCTGCATGAGCCGCACACAAGCATCTAAAAGGATATCCCAAGAATGGTGAGCAACCCCAAATGGAATATCTGCCACTACCATAGCCTTGGGCTGTGCTTTCGTTACCATCCGCGTGTGATGCACCATGTCGTCCATAGTTACAGGAACGGTCGTACTGAGTCCCATTTGAGTGCTTCCTACAGAATCCCCCACCAAGATGAGATCCACTTCAGCACGATCAACCAAAGCCGTCATTACAGCATCATAGGCCGTCACGCACACAACCGGACGGTTGTTCTTCAACTTACGAATGGTTTGCGTCGTCACTTTTTTACGCATGGCTGTTAATTTAAGAATTGCTTGGTTTTCCACAAGGTAAATCAACCTTGCCATAGGAACGCCTTGAAGCCATGCTTTCAAAAAGCTGAACACAATCTGCAACCTTATGTCGCTTAAAAAGTTACTCAGAAACCACTATGCCCGCCGCGCCATCCGCAAGGAACGCAAGAGAGCTTATAAAATAATGTGCGACAAAGATCAGGGACATTTTGGACCGGGATTTTCTGCTTTTTTGGCCGCCACAAAGTTCAAGCAAAATCTAAATGAGCAAGAAACCACAGGTCAAAAAACAATCCGATATATTAAGACTGTTTTGCTAGTGATTTTCGGAATATTTGCCCTCTGGTTTATTTTTGTCAGCCTTGGAGGCTTGGCCATCTATCAATAGCGTATATCAAATCCACGAAATTGAGAGGCTCTTCTAGTAGAACGGACTTCCGTATTACGGATATAACCATCCAAACGATCTTCAAGCTCTGAAATAAACGCATTTATTTCATCTTCAAAGCCTTCAGCTTCCATCTGCACACGTCCATCCACTAAATTCATCACATAGCCACTAACTTCAAACTCTTTTGCAATCTGCAAAGTTTGGTAGCGAAAGCCAACCCCCTGAACATGTCCTGTAAAAAAGACAACAACATGGAAGACATCGTTTTGCATGGCATAGTTTATGCAAAATATTGGGCCATACAGCGAGTTCTTTTTATACAATTACAGCGTAATCTTTCGTAGAAGAAAGATTCTGCGTTGCATTTTGAATACTTACCTGCAAAATTAACAAACACTGGGGTTCCCATATTATGAGTAATTACAACTTTGATGGTCAGCAAGATGGTGATTGGGAAGAACGCGGAGATCTTTCCTGGAACGAGTTTGATTGGCAGAAATACCTGAAACGCAATGACAAAGAGGTAGATCGATTCATTGAGTTGTATAATTCAAACTTACACGACCCCAATCGCTTGGATACCGTAGCTCATATTATTGGCTGGGATGCTGACGATTGGGCAGTAAGCGACCCAACATTGGATGCAGACCCCATCATTGAGTTGGAAAAAATGCGCGATGAGGACGGCGAGAATGATGATAATGATCCGTACACAATTTTACGTCATCCAGTTTTCATCGTAGCACGGGGCCTTTACCGCAACATCAGTCGTCAATTCGAAGCACTGATGGCTGCTAATGCCGGGACTGTAGATGCACAAACAGCATGGGAATTCGCCAAGTACATTCACAGTGGTGAAGAGAATGCCATGTTGGCTGTTCAAGCTTTGGACGTAGGCGATTACACTCTGGCCGTTTGCCAGATGAAGTTGGCGATGAATGCGGTCAATGACACATTGAAGCTACTTCCTGTTATGGCAGGTAAGTCAAACTACATGTGTAAAAGCTTTATTGTGGAAACACACCGTCAGTTGTTTGATCTGCGCGAAGTTTATTTGCGCGTTATGACAGACTGCCGCGATGAAATTCGCCGCAACTGGAACGAGGGCGACAACTAAAGGTCCTGTTCCTCTTTAACGGGAAATAGTATATTCCTTTTTACCTTCGAGTGCGGCAAGAAGGGTATCCCACGCAAGGCGAACGCATGTTTTCCGAGCGGGAAAAGCTCGTATTCCCTGCAATGCGGCCATATCACCGCATTCCTCCTCAGAAGACTCAGGAGCTTCTTTATCTAAAATTGGAAGTAATCTCTCTGATATGAGGGTACGTATTTCTGCTTCGGTTTTTCCCAAAACTTTTTCCATCATTATAGAAGCGGATGCTTTACAAATAGCACAGCCTTCACCTTCAAAACTGATGTTCGAAATTGTCCCATCGGGATCCAAAACAAGTTGCACATGCAATTCGTCTCCACAAATCCTGTTCTTACCCCACGCAGAATGACTCGCGCCTTCTAAAGTATGATAATTATTAGGGCTACGACTATGTCGCAGGATAATTTCCTGATAAAGCTTCTCAAGAGAACTATTCATCAAGCAAAAAACTTTTGTATACGAATCAATGTGTTCACCAACACATCAATTTCTTCTTTTGTATTATAGAAACAGAGAGAAGCCCGGGTGGTTCCGGGTAAATTGAAGCGTTTCATCAAAGGCTCGGCACAATGGTGCCCCGTACGGACAGCCACCCCTGCTTCGTCCAAAAAGGTTCCTATATCGTGTGGGTGAATACCTTCTACTTTAAAGGAGATAACACAGGCTTTTTTCGGTGCAGTTCCAATGATTTGCATGCCAGGAACTTCAACCAGGCGTTTATTGGCATATTCCAGCAATTCTTTTTCACGTCTCTGAATAGCATCAAAGCCAATTGATTCCATATAATCCAGAGCCACAGCTAAACCAATTGCACCCGCAATATGAGGTGTGCCTGCTTCAAAACGTTCGGGCGCTTCCTTGTAGGTAGTCTTCTCAAAGGTTACGTGACTGATCATATCACCACCACCCTGATAAGGAGGCATGGAGTCCAAAAGCTCCTGTCGTCCCCAGAGGACACCAATTCCAGTCGGACCATAAGTTTTATGGCCGCTGAAAGTTAAGAAATCACAATCCAGATGCTGCACATCAGGCTTCATATGAGGCGCCGCCTGCGCAGCATCTACCATAAACTTGGCTCCAACTGCGTGAGCAATGGGAATTAATCGCTTGATTGGGTTAATCGTTCCGAGAGCATTAGAAACCAGTGTCAGACTCACGATCTTTGTGCGCTCATCCACGAGTCCCTCATATTTTTTTTCGTCTAAAATACCATGATCATCGATTGGAACGACTCGCAATTCAGCTTCCTTTGCTTCGGTAACAAACTGCCAGGGAACAATGTTCGCATGGTGTTCCATTTCGGAAATAACGATGTTATCGCCTTTCTCCACATGCTGCATAGCGTAACAAGAGGCCACGAGATTGAAACCTTCGGTTGCTCCTTTTACAAAAATAACTTCATCCGCATTTGGAGCATTGAGGAATTGAGCAACCCGCTTTCTAGCACTGTCATGGGCTTCTGTTGCATCCTGACTCAAAGAATGCACACCTCGGTGAATATTAGCATAACCATAAGCATAGAAATTAGAAATAGCATCAATCACTTGCTTTGGTTTTTGAGCTGAAGCACCATTATCCATGTAAACCAATGGTTTCCCATGCGGTTGTGTAGATAAGATAGGAAAATCCTGACGAATTTTCTCGATATCAAAAGTAGCTTCAGCTTGCATAACGTTGTTCCCCATAAGGCTAATAAATACCACTTGAAAACAGAATTCGTCAAGAGATGTTGAGATTTAGAATCAAAGCAATTTAGAGCTAAGCCAGAGAATTTAAAATCGCTTTCAATTTCAAGCGTGTTTCCTTTTCTTCCTTCTCAGGAATAGAATCTTTCACAATCCCAGCTCCAGCATAGGCTGTTATCTGACTTTCTTCGACATAGGCAGAACGTAGTCCCACAATAAATTCAGCATCACCTTTCCAGTTAAACCAACCGGAAAAACCAGCGTATAATCCTCGGCTCATCTGCTCCAATCCCGCAATATCAATCACAGCAGCTTCTCTTGGCTTACCTCCAACAGCTGGTGTTGGATGCAATTCTTGAGCCACAAGTAGTGGATGCAAAGAATTGCCCAACGGGGCTGCAATCGGAGTCTTCAAGTGCTGAACATTTTTCAAAGGTAGCAGAGCACATTCCCCTGGTTCGGGTGTCAGCCCCAATTTCAACAAACGGTTGCAAATGGATTCCACAACAAATCCATGCTCCTGTTGCTCCTTAGGGTCGTTAATAAGCGTATGCCCTATCCTATTGTCCTCATCAGTGGAAGAACCTCTAGATGCGGTTCCTGCGATAGCCATAGTTCGCAAAACACCACCTGAAATACTCAAAAGATGTTCCGGTGTCGCTCCGATAAAACTACGCCCCGCATCCGAAGAAAAAGAAAAAGTGCTACATTCAGGGAAACGGCTGCGAAGTCTATTAAGGATATCTACGGGATGAAAATCTCCTTGGGCGGAATATTTGCGTGCCAGTACAATTTTCTTGTAATGCCCTTTACAGATTCTCGAAACTCCCTCGTCTACAGCATCACAATACTGTTGGGAAACCTCGGGTTTTATGTTCTCCAGTTCCTTTCTTTCAGGAACAGAAATGGTTTTGTCTAAGTCATCAAACTTAGCATAGGCCGCCAAAAGTCGTTCGGCCAAAGCTTCCAGATCAGAATCTTCTTTTACACAAATATTAGCAACTGCTGTCACTCCATCCGAATAGCGAGCAACTTGCCAATGTGGTAAAAAGATGCTGGCTTCGGGAAACGGACTTTTTGAATCGGTATCCGAAAAACCATAAGCAACCCAAAAGGTTGGACCACTATAAGGAGCCTCAAGATTACCAACGAGGGTCATGTGCTCCATGACCTCGTCAGCAAAAGCTTGACCATCACTAAAACGAGACGCGCCAGAACCAGTGTACAGTGCGACCGATTCCGCCGCCATGAGAGCAACCTTTCGTTCAGGACGCTCCATGTAATAGTGATGCTCATCTTCCTCATAGATGGTCTGCAAAACCGATAGAGGATCAGTAACAGACGTTTGGATAGATATGGATGCATACTTAGCGTGTGCATCGTCCTCTGCTTCATCTTTCAGCGCATTCAGAAAAAGCAAAAGCTTCTCCTTGTCCGGCTCCAGACTATCTATGGAGATGATGTTCATTAAAGGCGATTGCAGTAAAATTACTGCGGACGCGGGAATAGGATGGTTTTTTCACCCAACTTACGACCAACCAAGCGATCATCCCAAGTCAGTTCATCCTTCCAGAGACTCATTTCACCAGCATTGAGCAATTCATAAATCTTGGCCGCAATGCTTGGCATAACTGGTTCGATGTAAACAGTAGCCAAACGAAGACTCTCAGCCATGTAAGACAAAGAGGTTTCCAAACGCTTGCGATCCTCTGCATCTTCAGACTTAGCCAACTTCCAAGGCTGACGCTGCTCTGCATAACGGTTGATACCAGACACAAAACCAAAAACACGTTCCAGCGCAGTGTGGAACTGGAAGCCCTTATAAAGCTCCATAGTCTCTTCGTTGGTTTTCTCCCAAAGTGCCTTGAGTTCCTTTTCAGGTTCTTCTTCTATGGAAACAGCAGGAAGTGCATCTGCAAAGTTACGCCCCACCATATTGAGCAAACGGCTAACCAAGTTACCCAAGTCATTACCTAGATCGCTGGTATAACGCTGCATGAAAAGCTCTTCGGTGAAATTGCTATCCTGCCCTACACTCATTTCGCGCGTAAGGAAGTAACGGAGAGCATCTGGTACGAATTTATCAGCCAAATCGAGCGGATTGATCACGTTCCCGGAACTTTTGGACATCTTCTCTCCAGACATATGCCAGAAACCGTGAACCAAGAGGCTCATAGGTGGTTCCATACCCAAGGCATGCAGCATAATTGGCCAGTAAATAGAGTGTGAAGGAATCAAAATATCCTTACCAATCACATTGAAATTAGCTGGCCAGAACTCTTCTGCATTCTTGCCTTCCGTCATTACGGCAGAGGCATAATTGAGAAGTGCATCAAACCATACGTAGGTCACATATTCACTGTCAAATGGAAGTTCAATGCCCCACTCCAAACGTTCTTTAGGGCGACTAATACAGAGGTCATTGATTGGTTCCTTAAGAAATTCCAAGACCTGCTTCTGACGGAAAGCCGGGAAAATGAAATCTGGGTGGGACTTGATGTAGTCAACCAGCCAATCCTGATAGGCACTTAGTTTGAAATAGTAATTCGTTTCGGAAATTTCAGTAATTTCACCGTAGATTTCCGGCCATTTGCCGTCTACTTTTTCCTTTTCCAGAACAAATTGTTCCTGACGAACTGAATAGTAGCCTTTGTATTCGCCCTTGTAGATTTCACCTTTGTCAAAAAGACGTTGGAGCATATCCTGAACAAATTTCTTATGCCGTGGCTGAGTGGTGCGAATGTAATCGTCATTGGAAATATTCAGCTTCTGACAGAGATCGAGAAATTTGGGAGCAATGCCATCTACATATTCCTGAGGTTCAATACCTGCTTTACGAGCAGACTGCTGAACCTTCATGCCGTGTTCGTCCAAACCCGTGAGAAAATAAACTTCGTCACCCATTCGGCGACGAAAACGGGCAATAACATCCGTCAACACCTTTTCAGATGCATGACCGAGGTGTGGAGAACCATTGGCATAGTCGATAGCAGTTGTGATGTAAAATTTCTTCATAACTCTCCTTAGAGGTTTTCAGATCGTAAACCTTATTTCCAGCTTAAAGAAGCCAAAGCGGCAAAACAAAAATAGAGAAAAGGAGTGATTTTTCTCCTCAGATTGACGAAAGTTCAACTTTATCCATATTAATCGACAATGAAAGTTATTCGCGCAAAAAGTGCCGGCTTTTGCTGGGGAGTGGAACGAGCCATAAATATAGCCCGTAGTTACGCGACAAAAGGCAAGCATCCCATCTACACCGATGGTCCACTCATCCACAATCGTCAGATGATGGAAAAAATGGAAGCCGAAGGCATTCGCGAAGTCGGGGATTACCAAAGTGGCAGTGATGTAAACGTAACCAATGAGGAAGGCGACGACCCCATCTTGGTTGTTCGCGCACATGGTGTTTCACCAAAACGTCGAAAATATTTACGTAATTTAGGACTTCCTTTCCGCGATGCAACTTGTCCCGACGTAGGAAATGCAGCAGGAAAGATTCTAAAACACTCACGAAAAGGCTACTCAACGGTAATTTTTGGAGATAAGAACCATCCCGAGGTAATTGGTCTTATGGGATATACAGACGGGCGCGGGTATCCTGTTCAAACCAAGGAAGACATTGATGCTTTGCCCGATTTGGGAGAACTCGTAGTTATGGTTTCCCAAACCACGATGTTTACAGACGAATTTGAAAAGCTTGCGGACTATTTACGCCAAAAGTATCCGAACCTTGTCGCAGTAGATACGATTTGCGGAGCAACAAAGGCGCGTCAGGGAGACGTTCCTAAATTAGTTGAGGCTGGCGCACAGGCAATTGTTGTCATCGGCGGACATCACTCAGCCAACACTCGAAAGTTAGCACTTCTAGCACAAAGAAGCGGATTGCCAACCTATCACATCGAGACAATCAAAGACTTGGATGTGGATGCAATAAAAGATCTGGATACGGTAGGGGTAACTGCTGGAGCCAGCACCCCAAATTTTGTCATTGATGAGGTATGTGAAGCACTGGAAGCACTTTAGTCTTCCTTACTCTTCAACCAATCACTGAGCATTTCAAGAGCTTTACCACGATGGCTGATTTCATTTTTGCGAGCATCACTTAATTCGGCAAAATTCATAGATTCTCCATTCGGTAAAAAGATTGGATCGTAGCCAAAGCCTTCACTCCCCTTCTCTTTTTCAGTAATGATTCCAGGACAAACACCAAGAAAGACTTTTTTCGTATCGGGGCCAAGAAGCACAAGGCAGCACTGAAACTCAGCGGAACGGTTTTCCACAGGAACCCCCTGCATTTCACCTAACATTTTGTTTACGTTATCTGCAAATGTGCAGTTCTCACCTGCATAACGCGCGGCATAAATTCCTGGTCGACCATCAAGCGCATCCACAAAGAGACCTGTGTCATCTGCCAATACCCAAGCATCCTCAGGTGCTTTTTCTTTAAGTGCATTAGCTTTCAATAGAGAATTAGCTTCCAGCGTATCGCCATCTTCCACAACATCGGGCATACCTCCAAGTGCGTTTGCACTGTAAACTTCCAGAGTTGGACATTTCAGTTTGAGAACGGCAGAGATTTCCTCCACTTTGTGGGCATTACCTGTGGCGATGTAGAGTTTCATAGGATATGCTGTTTATGTAGCCGACCCGAAAAAGGCACAAGAAAAACCTAAAATAAAAAACCACGCACGAGTCGGTCGTCCCCTAAAACAGTGTGCTTTACCTGTTTCAAAGTAATGGCTTCACTCATCTCACCTGGAGTTAAAGCATCCAGCATCGGTTTAGCATATGAGTCTGCCAATAATTTTGGAGCCTGATAGTGGAATAAATAATCAAGCTGACTGTTCTTAAGAGCATCACTCAGCAACATAGAACCGCCTTCCAAGTAAACTCCCGTAATCAATTCCTCAACACATTTCTGACGAAAACCGGCCCAAAAGGCATTTGATGAAAGCGTCCAAACATCCTTAATTTTAGAGCGTATATCAGCAGGCACCTGATCAGCTTTCGAAGTAGTGATAATAATCGTCTTCTCTGCAAAAGCATCGTTATAGACACGGAGTTCAGGCTGCTGAATGGTTCTCAATCTACGATCAAACACGAAGCGTATGGGAGACCACTCTTCGGCATAGCCGTGACGCACCGTAAGTGATGGATTATCTGCAAGTATGGTTTCAGAACCAACCCCGATAGCAGGGAAATAGCGACGCCAATGGTGCACATCCTTACGGGCTACCTCACCCGTAATCCACTTGGAATGTCCGTTACGAGTTGCGATTCTCCCATCCAAGGTAGAAGCAATTTTCGCCGCAATAAAGGGGTTTCTCTTAACGATCCAATGATTAAAAACAAGGTTCAGATCATCACACTGATCTTTAAGAACGTTATAAACTACTTCGACTCCAGCAGCCTGCAAGATCTGAATAGCACGACCTGCATGATCCGGGTTGGGATCAAGAGTTCCCATAACAACACGCCCTACCCCGGCACGCTTTATACGCTCCGTACAAGGGGGTGTTTTTCCAAAAGTACAACAAGGTTCCAGAGTCACATACAACGTAGCTTTAGAAAGATCCTCTCCCTCCAATTGATTAAGAGCCATTGGTTCTGCATGCGGTTCACCCGCTTTGTGGTGATGGCCTACGGCAAGAACATCATCACCGAGCACAACGACAGCACCTACCATTGGGTTCGGGTGCGTATTACCCCAAGCCTCTTTGGCAACATCGATTGCCATCTGCATATAGAACTCATCTTTTTCCATGTGTCTAGATTATCAAATGTGTCTATACCTCGGTACATGGCAAGCGGGATGTGTAAAACATCCCGCTCTATCAATAAATTTACTTCTGTTTTCTGAGACGCAAGAAAACAACATCGTGGCTTGGGATGCGAAAGGAAACCTGTTCAGCCGTTGTTGCTACATCTTCGTGTTTCCAGAGATCACGAACGGTATAAACACTGTTTTGTTCAAGAAATCCAAAATGCTTCCAGATGACACGTTGGGTATAAGGATCGTCACCATCATTAAAGTAAAGAATGGCAAAATCACCATCGCTCAACTCACGCACCCAAATCTGCTTACTGGGATGAGACATGTATTGGTAGCCTTGCTTACCAAGGGGATCTTGGTCAACGGCAATGGCTTCCTTATTGGTGAGAATCTTCAAGATTTCAGGAGTCATTTCGCGAAGATCATTTCCTGCCATGAGTGGAGCTGCTAACATACACCAAAGGCTGAAATGGGATTTAGACTCGGTAAGCGTAAGGCCAGGGTTCCCCACTTCGAGCATATCTGGATCATTCCAATGATCAGGTCCGGCATACTTTTCCAAACCAACCTGGAGACCAAGCACATATTTCAAGCCCATATCGTATTCGCCCTGACAATCAAAGCAGTCGGTAATATCGCCTGTAGTACGCCAAAGATGACCAATATCTTTAGCCCATGTCCAAGGTTTGGTATCACCCCACTCGCACAGACTATACACAATGGGGCGACCCGCAGCATAAAGGGCATCCCCCATAGTCTTGTAAGTTTCACGAGAATTGGCTGTTCCATGATCACACCAATCATATTTTAGATAATCAACCCCCCATGAGGCATAC
>ENA-ORCX01000610-ORCX01000610.1-marine-metagenome-genome-assembly--contig:-NODE-610-length-10903-cov-3.174303_pt1 | contig 10903 bp, 5 predicted proteins | sample MGYA00248630_ERZ508518 | MGnify/ENA primary metagenome ERZ508518 (study PRJEB26188, sample SAMN06268768) | marine metagenome | isolation source: Bioluminescent Bay, La Paraguera, Puerto Rico | place...
AAATTCCGTTAACAAAAGCGATAGCTTCATTGGCTTTACCAGCTTCAATGAGACCTTTTAAGCGGTTAAAGTAATCACAATACTGACTCCCCGCACCGTTTTCGCAAAGGACTTTAAGGATGGCCAATGTATCTCTGAAAGTTCCAACATCAATTCCAAGACGTAGTCCAACATCTTTTTCAACTGCTTTTAGAAGGCCATTGGCCTTGTCTATCTTTCTCTTCAGAACAGCATGACCGTCGCGAAGTTTTTGACGTTGTGTTTTTGAATTTCTGTACCAGGGAACATCACAACGTTCAATACGTTGCGGATGGGTTTTCATGAGAACACGAGCTTGGTCAATTTTAATGCCGCTTTCTGTAACATACCACCAGGCAGAGTTGATCATGTCTCTACCGACATTGGATTGGGCATATTTTAAATCAGATTCTGCATCGCGAACATAGGAATCAATTACACGCTGTTCTTCTTCAAGATCCCTATCTGTAAATTTTTTAGGGGTTGCAGCCGAAAGTAATTGGGGAAGACTAATGCAGAATGCAATTAGAGCGAATACTAGATAACGTGACTTTTTATTCATGATTATTCCACTACAGCTTTGTAGACTGAACTACGTTATTAAATCAGTAAGTATGAACTCTCATTTTTTAACGTAAAAAATGACTTATACAATACTTTTTTTGACTGTCAAAAGGCTTACAAAAATACGACCTAAAAGCAAGTATTTCCGAGACTTGGAGGATGTTGAGAGTTATTTTTACTAAACGTAAGCGATAATTACTAATTGATTTTTTTTGGCTCTGTTATGCAAGTATATGCAAGCGAAAAAAGATTTGCTTATGACATTAGTTATTTTTGCTACATATGTCGCTGCCAGATGTGTGTAAGTAGCAGAATATCAGTGAAAATAGTAGTTTTTTTCTGGTTATAATTTATATTACAAATAAAATGAGATTTTAACGATTAAAACTGAGGTATTTAGGATCTCGACCTGGTTAACCTTGCGATTAACTCTTGGTTTTGTAAGCTTATTTTCGGTGTTTTGTAATTCTCTAATTATCTGCGTTTTAGTTATAACTATATTTGGAGCTGTTTTGTGAATATACCTTCGGGACAACTAGCTATTGGTTGCCGTTTTGGCCGTTTTAAGATTATCCGTTTTTTAGGAAAGGGAGGCATGGGCGAGGTTTATGAAGCCGAGCATGAGGATTTAGGCACTTCCTTTGCCATAAAATTGATTAATCAGGACATTACGGATGATCCTAGTGTTCAGTTACGTTTTAAGCAGGAAGCTAGAACTAATTTTGGTTTGCGGCATGCAAATATAGTTTCCGTGGACGATTGCAACCAAGTGAATGGTAAATACTACATTCGCATGCAACTGGTTCAGGGGATGCAAATTGGTGATCGTAAGGCTGTTAATCTAGATGAGTATTTAAGCTTGCGTGGGGGGCGGTTGCCGGAGGTTGAGGTTGCTCAATTGTTGAAGGATATACTCTCCGGACTGAAGGTTGCTCATGTAAAGGGAATCATCCATCGTGATATGAAGCCTGCAAATATTCTTATGGAGGATGGAAATGCCCTTCTTTCTGATTTTGGCTTGGCAAAACTGGTGGGAGAAGAATTTTTCCAGTCAAGAATACGTTTATCTATTGAACAAAGTAAAACCATCGTAAGGAATTCGGAGGAGGGTGGAAAGTCTTCCGGTATGGGGGCGCTAGAAGCATCCTATGTAGGAACATATGATTTTATGGCTCCTGAGGTAAAATCGGGAGATGATGCAACAACTAAGAGCGATCTATTTGCGGTTGGTTTAATTGCATATCAGTTGCTTACAGGTAAAAGATCGTTAGGACTTAAGAAGCCAAGTCAGATTGTTCCGGATATTGATCCAGGTTGGGATGATTGGATTGCCGGGGCAACGGAAGACGATCCTGTGTTACGTACAAAATCAGCCGATGAGATGCTGAAAACGTTACCTCTTCTGGGGGAAAGGAGAGTGAAGAAAAAGAAAAGCTTTTTCTTTTCCCGAATAGCCATTTTCTTTTACTTACTTTTGGCAATTTCCGGGGCTGGTTACTATTTTTATCAGCATATAGACGATTACCCGGTTTTGAAAGAAAAAGTCCAGTATCTTACGGATAAAGCGATTCGTCTAAGGCATACCATTCTTGAAGATGACATTCCGGCCCCCTCTCCAAAAGTAGCCCCAGTTGTTCCGTCTCAGGACGCGGAGGCTGTTGAATTACCATCTCATCAGGAAGCTGTTCTGGATGATCCTGTTGTTCATGAGCAAGGGCAGGAGAAACTACCTGAACCATTGACGATTCAAGAAGAAGAGCCTTTTACAGAACCATCAATAAATATCGAGCCATCTAAATCGGATGTTATAGCGTCAGATGTTGACACAACTGAGGTTGATGTTGTTCCTTTGAGTGAAGAGGATCCGGTTGATGTGAAACCAAAGGAGGATGATGCTCCTGTTATTCAGGTCATAGCTCCTGTTTCGGTTGCTCCGATAAGCAGTGCATTTGATTTTCCTCAAACTATGAGTTTGGTTCTTCCGAATGGAATGATGGTTGATTTTGTATTATGTAAATCTGGCAATAGAAAATACTATCTCTCAAAAGAAGAGGTAAGCGAAGAGCTTTATGGTTATGTTGTGGGAAGAAGGGATGGGATGAAGAATCGTCCTAATTATCCGGTTCGTCTGTATGAAGTTGATGATTTAACCCATTTTTTTGACTCTTTGAATCGTTTGGATATTGCTGATTTGGAGCCTATTCATGGATCTTCTGAATGGATTGCGCGTTTGCCAAGTGTGTCCGAATGGTTAAATTTATATAATACCTATAAGGATCGAATTCCCGTGCAGAAGGAAAATGTAGGAGGTTCTGCTTTTATCCCGGTTGCGGGGAATGGTTCTGCCAATACACCTGTTTCCAATTTGATTGGAAACGCTTCTGAGATTTGCGTGATGGATAATTACGTGAGGTATAAAAAACTAAAAGGGAATCATTTGCGCGCCTATGGACTTTCCTTCAGTGAAAATTATACTGACGATTTTTCTGAATATGGACGCAGACTTCCTGCCGATAGAGAACCTCTATGGCAAGTATACGGATTTCGAATTATGATAGAACCAAAGGCGAATACTAATAAATAGATGATTATGAAAATGCCCTTTAAAGGATTATCGCTTATTCTCTTGACCGGACTGTTCTTCATTAGTGGTTGTGTTACTACGAAGACGATCAAGGTCTCCTCCAGTCAAACCGGAACAAAGGTGACTGTTGATGGTAAATATGTTGGCCTGACTGGGCCTGAAGGAACCACTGTTGTTCTTACTCCTGAACCAAATCAAAAGACTCCTGAATACAAAGTAGTTTTTTCTGCTGACGGTTATTTTGATGAATCCATCATTCTGAATTCTCAAAAATTAACTAAGCCTATTAATGAAATAGGAATGATTGATTTAACTCCGATTACCGTTACTAAATCGCTGAAAATTAACTCCAATCTTAATAATGTTGAAGTTTTCTTGGGTGATAAGCTAATTGGGCATTCGGGGGACACGGTAGAGCTTACTTTTAAACGACCTTCAAAAAACAGTGATTTTTCCGATCTTGTTCTAACCTATAAAAAAGACGAATACCAAACAGAGCAGTTGACTGTAAAAGCTTCCAGTTATGCTGCCGTGGGCATACTACCAACAGTTTCTTTGGAACGACTCGTTCACACAAAAACTGTAAATGTAACAGTAAAGGCAAAGGTTCCAAAGATTGGGACGTTCGATCAGTATGTTGCTAAACCTGGATATGGCATTCAAGCATACTTCGATGGTAAATCCATTGGAGCAGTCCCTGAAAGTGGTCTTATCTCCATTGATGTGCCATTCAGCAGAAAAGATAAGAGCCAAGCATGGAGTAAACACACCTTAACTCTTGATCTTATCGACGAATATGTAAAACAAAGTATCACGTTCGATTATGACAATGTAAGCGAGAATATGCCTTTAGAGGTTATTATGGAGCCCGTTCTTGAGTATCAAGTTACCCATTACTGGCCGGTAATGGATCAAAATGTTCAAGGTCCGGTTTTCAAAGTCGAGGAGAGAACTTCCAGGGCAATGCGTTTTCCTTCTAATACTTATGAAGGCAGTAGTATTGTAAGTCAGAGTCTGGCCAAGGTTACATCATTTGATTATACACGTGGTATTAATCGGTCTGGTTATCTGACTTCGTTCACTCCAACTCCGGAGGGATTGGATGTTATTTATTCTGTTACCAAGCATAATGATGATAGAGATATCTATTATTCCAATCTTTATCGTAAGAGTGTAGATGGTAGCGGTGGTGAAACACCGATTACCAGTGATAAATACTATCACTATTTAAATCCGGTATTTGGTTTGGATGAAACACGTACCATGGTTTTTCAATCCAATGAGAACAGCATTAAGAAGACGGATCTTTATCGTGCGAAGTTTAATGAGGATTATTATCCTGTAGGTGGTTTTGCCCGTATTACGCTGGATGATCAGTTCTATACTAAACCTACTTTCGTAGATAGTAAGGATGTCGTTTTTTATGTTAGTTATCAGAATAGCTCCTTCTCCATTCCGGCATTTGGGTCTATTCGTTTGGACAGTGGTCAACCGACTCGATATGCCAATGTAAAGGGTGAAGAACCTGTTATGTCGATTGATGGGTATCTCTACTATGTGAAGTTGGATACCAATTCCGGTAAAAAGCAGATTTTCCGTTCTACGACAGATGGTATGTCTGAAACCAGAGTCTTGTCTGATATGGCTTTCAGAAACAGTAACTGTTTCTCTCCTTCAATTAGTCCTGATGGCACTATGATGGTTTTTGTTTCGGATAAGAGTTCTACAGATGAAGGTGGTGACAATAACATTTTCCTCTATAACTTAAATACTCAAGAGGTTCCTCTTCAGTTAACCCGCAATGAATCAGATGACATTTCGCCGAAATGGGTTCCCAGTCGTTCAACTGCCTATCGGAAACGTATTTTCTTCATGTCTAATCGTGAAGGTGCATACAATATCTGGCGTTTGGATATAAAATAGGAGATTATAACTCTTTAAACAAGAAAGGCTCATTTCTTCTTTGGAAATGAGCCTTTTTATTAGGATAAAAGTTTTTAGTTTTTGACAGGTCTTAATGCCAGCCGAAAACCAAGGTAACTGTTTTTGTTTTCTGCTTTCTCGTAATCACGTGCGCCTGATGAGCAACTTTCTCCATCACTGTGCCATGCTCCTCCGCGGCTTACATGGCCTGAACCTTTTTTTGCTCCCATGGGGTCTTTGGTATCCCTTAAGTTGTATTTACCATACCAATCGTAACACCATTCGCTGACGTTTCCGTGCATATCATAAAGGCCCCAATTATTAGGTACAAAGGAGCCTACAGGAAGTGGCTTTTGTTTGTAATCACCCTTTCTGCCTCCTCCAAAAGGGTATTTCCCATTAAAGTTGGCTAAAGAAGAATCAATTCTGTTTCCAAAACTAAAAAACGAATTCCTACCTGCTTTACAGGCGTATTCCCATTGAGCTTCTGTTGGGAGACTGTACTCATACCCTTTGGGTAATCTCCCGGCATCACGCTCTATTTCTGTGAGGATAGAGCAAAAGTCCATAGCATCACTCCATGATACCTGATCAATCGGTGTATTGCCGTCTGCATCGCGGAATTTGCTTGGGTTGAACCCCATGACGGATTCCCATTGTTTTTGGGTTACTTCATAAGCGCCCATCCAAAATCCTTCCGTTATATGAACTTGGTGAACCGATCTTTCCCCCATCATGAATTCTCCAGGTTCTATCCAGACCATTTCTACCCCATAATTTGGAACGATCCAGTCCTTTTCGGGTTGTGGTCCTGCTTTCGGAAATATGATTTCTTCTTTAGGTGTTTCTACCTCTGATTGGGGCGTGGTCAATTTCTCCTGATCCTGTGGTAACGCTAGTTTTTCGATATCTTTTGCTGATGCGGTCGCGGAGTAAGGGATTTCATCTTCTGGAGGGCTTGCTGTATCAGAAATATTCAGTTCCTTTTCTGAGCTTGTTTCAGAAACTCTATCATTCTTAACCTGTATAGCATCATTTTTAGATTGAGTGGGATTTGTTTCTGTTTCGGTGGTGTTTTGGATGATAGGTGTGTCTTTTTGAAGCGTTTTCTCCTTTGTTGTTTTTTCATGTGCATCAGTGGAGTCCTTGTCACTGGAAGCTACAACTGGGGATTCTTGTTTTGTTTTTGGATTTTCATTGAAGTCTCTCATTCCAAAATACCAAGCAGCTGTACCTATTCCTCCCAAAAGGAGGATAATGCACGCCGTTGCTAAGAGCTTCTTACCTATTTTCCTATTATTTGGTGATTTTTTACTGTGGGATATTGTTACGATGCCATGCAGACTTTTCCATACTTCAGCTAATGTTTGGGGGCGGTCTTCGGCTGCTTTTTCCAGGCAGGAAGCCACTGTAGATTCCCAGCTATTAGGGATTTGGGATTCAGCCTTAATATCCAATTCTTTCCTTCGCTCTTTCATTAGAGGAGGGATTTTGTTTTGGAGTTGTAAATCAATTCGTCCTGAGAAGAAAGGAGGTCTTCCTGTTAGCAGTTCGTAGATGGTAGCTCCCAGAGAATAAATATCATCCGTTGGAGCGGCTTTTTCACCCATCATTTGTTGTGGGCACATATAAACAGGTGTGCCACTGCTGGATGCGTTCATTTGTGTATAGGTCGTAGCATCCGAGATAGTTGCAGAAATCCCAAAATCAGTGATTTTTATGTCGCCCTTAGAATTCACCAGAAGGTTGGATGGCTTCAGATCTCTGTGAGCAATCTGTTCATTTATATGTGCATAATCCAATGCTACGCATATTTGGCCTATCCATTTTTCTATCTGTTCGGTGCTGAATACCTGATTTGGCTCTTCCAGTCTTATTTGTGTTAGGCTTAAGCCGTCCACATGTTCCATAGAGACGGCTACCATCTGTTCGTTTTGTAGAAAATCGTAGATACGAACAATATTGGGGTGGGTCAGTTTTAGAGCCTTTTTAGTTTCTCTCTTCAGGTCATTGATGGCTGCGGGGTCGTGGGCAACGGGTTCCGGGAGGAATTTTAAGGCGACTTCACGTTCCAACTGTTCATCGAGCGCAAGCCAAACAACTCCCATACCTCCCTGTCCGAGCGTTCTTATTAATTTATATCGATCAAATACCCGTTCTCCGGGGATATGTCCTCGTAATGTTTGGTCGAAATCAAAAAAGTCATTCATCAGAAAAAACGCCTATGGAATTGCTTTAGTTTTCGTGTGAAGATCAGAGCCATACGGCTTTTAAGAACAGTTACAGCTTTATTTATTTTATGAAAAGCCAATTGAAAAACAAACTTAATATATGGTTGTTTTAAGGGATTTCCGATTTGTAGTATTACGCTTGTTGTATTATCGCTTCCAGATCTATCAACCGATGTTTCAACGATGGTTTTATTTAGATTACAAAGAGATATTCTTCCCACGTATCTATTGATCATCTGTTGAATTTCTATTCGATTTAAGCCTTCATAAAGACCATCGGAGCAGATTAGATAAATATCTCCTTTTTGGGAGTTTCCTTGAATTATTTTAGGTTTTAAAAGGTCTTTATCGCTCCCTAGAACCTGTTCCAGTGTATGGCTGAAACGCGCCCGTACATACGGATTTCTTGGAGCTTTTCCTTCCCTTTTTAAACGTTCCAGAACTGTTTGGTCTGAAGTTAGTTGTTCTAGTTTTCCGTTTCTCCAACGATATATGCGGCTATCGCCAATATGAGCCATTATCCATCGATCATTTTGGTGTATGATGGCTGAACATGTGCATCCCATGCCTTTGTAAGTAGGGCGTTCTTCGGCTTCTTGTAGGATTGATTCGTTGGCAGTCTCTATTGCTGAAAGTAATTCCTGAGGGTGTAGAGCATCACTTGTTTTGTAGAACCATTCCTCAATTTTATCTTTTGCGATTGCGCTGGCAATCTCTCCACCTTCCATTCCTCCCATGCCATCACAGACAAAAGCCAACACTCTGTCAGAAGTATCGGTATTTAGTGATTGTATCTGTTCTTGCCATTCTTTTAGGGTGCAGATACCGAACGTATCCTCATTGTTGGATCTCTTTTTGCCGATATCCGAAATGCCAGAGATTATTACGTTCATTTAAAATAGATGATAAAACGATAAGTGGAGTTCAACAATGTGAAAAAATCATATCAATTCTCTAAATGCAAAGAAAGATATGACTTTTTCTCAATTCTGTTGGAAGTCTTGGTGATATGTTTCATATTATATTTTCAATTTTTTAAGTAAGTGTAGGTCACTTTGGTGACGCCAATAACAAAGGAAAGTAGTGAAAGGAATTTTAACGAAGCTGATGAAGCCGTTTGTAAAGCAGGAATGGTATGAACCAGCCCGTAGGATGTTCTGGAGTCAGCCGGATAGGTTGATGGCGATTAAAGCAACCCTTGCAATTGCTTTTCTGGCTGTTCCTCTTGTTCTTTTAGGGCATCCATTTTTTGCGGTATCACTTGGATTAGGTGCATTGGCCGGGGCCTTATCTGAAACAGATGACCATCCCAGAGGGCGTATAAAATCCTTACTCCTTAAAATTGCTAGTTTCGGAATTTCTAGTTTATCGGTATCTCTGTTACAACCGTATCCTGTTTTGTTGGGGCTTGGTTTGAGTCTTTCTACTATTGTTTTTCTACTGGTGGGGGGCTTGAATGAACGCTATCGAGGGGTAACTTTTGGAGCAATTCTTGTTGGTATTTATGCCATGATAGGAGCCTCTATAAGTCCTGCATGGTACTGGCAGCCCATATTGCTTACATCTGGTGCTTTGTTCTATGGTTTGTTTTCTCTTCTTTTGTTATATCTTCACCCTTGGAGACTTCTTGAGGAGCAATTGGCACGTGGTTTTAGTGCGTTGGGTAATTATATGGAGCTTAAAGCTGATTTATTCCCCAGTGATGAAAAAATTCAGGCAAAAGTAAGAAATCAATTAGCGTTACAGAATGTAAAGCTTGTGGAAGCACTTGATCGTTGTAAAGAGGTTTTGAACAGCTATCGAGACTCGCTAGCTAATGATGAGCCATTGATTCCTTATTTACGCTATTTTATGCTTTTGCAGAGTTTGCACGAAAGAGCTGCATCCAGCCATGAACGTTATGATTTGCTTAGCAATGAACCTGAGAATAAAGCTGTAATGGAAGGTCTGGGGCAGGCTTTACGGCAGTTGGCTGGAGCTGTTCGACAATTCTCGTTTTGTCTTTTGACGAAAGTGCCATATCGGCATCCCGTATCATTGGAATGGGTAATTAATGTGCTGAATAATCTGGTTGAAGATGGAAAAATAAAAAAAGGGTCTGATTTACCTCTATTGGTTAACAATTTAACTCGGTCTCATTATTCGTTGAAAAATTTGAGTGATGAACGTGTAAGAACTTCTGTTCCGAAACTTGCCAGAGACGAGAGAGGGTTGCTTCAGCGATTAAAAGATCAGTTGTCATGGAATAATCCACGTTTGAGGTATGCATTACGTTTGAGCCTTTGTTTCCTTATTGGATATATGGTTTCTGAATTCCTGCATTTAAGAAAAGGGGAATGGGTAGTTCTGACCTGCCTTTTTGTTCTTCAATCAAGTTACAGTGAAACTCGACGTCGTTTGTTTCAGCGGATATTGGGAACGTTAAGCGGAGTTGTTGGAGGGGTTTTAATTGTTCAGATACTTCCTACAACGGTGGGACAATTATTGTTTATGCTGGTTTCTGCCTACCTTTTCTTTGCCTGGTTAAAGAAGAATTATTCAGTATCTGTGGTTTTTATAACCACGTTTGTTTTGTGCGCTTTTAACCTTGTTTCCAGCCAGGGGGTTGCTTTGATGTTACCTCGAGTTATTGATACACTCATAGGTTCTTCTATTGCTATCTTATCTGTTCGTTTGCTTTGGCCTGCCTGGCAGCATAAGCGTCTTCCTGGATTATTAAACGAAGCGTTACGGAAAAATGCAGCCTATTTCTCTGCTGTTATTGATGAGTATCAGTCTGTTGAGGAAGAGGATGATCTGTCTTACAGAATTGTACGTAGACAAGCTCATCGAGCAGACAATGCTTTAGCTTTGGCCTGGCAGGGAATGCAATTGGAACCCAGAAAACGTCGTATGTTTATGAAACAGGCTTTTCAGATGACATACGAAAACCATGCTTTGTTATCCTATGTTTCGGCATTTGGGGCTCATCGACGTTTGAATAAAGAATTTTCTATGGAAATTATTCCTCTGGCAGAAGGAGTTCTTCAAGCATTACACTGTGCTGAAAGCAAATTGGCTGATACTGAAGTAGAGCAGGATATTTGCGTTCGTGAGCTGCTGGAACGAATATCTGATTACATGGGATCTACTTCAAACAGTGTTGTAAAACAGCAACTCACATTACTTTATAACATTGCTGATGTAACTTACCAAATTATGGTGCTTTCTGCATCAATTAAGCAAGAGCATGTTTAGATCTCGAAAGCTTTAACTTGTATATTTGTAAACGAAGATTCCAACCCATTCATGCAATGCTGTTTGCCATCGTAGAATACTTTCCGCGATGGAGTATTTATTCCAGTCTGTAGTTTTTGTGGTTTGGAAGTCTACTGGATAAGGGATGACGTGAATCCCTGAACGTTCAAATTCGGATACAGATCTTGGCATATGTGATGCAGAGGTTACCAGCAACCAAGTTTCTGAACAGCGTTTACCCAGTAATTTGGCCGTGTTTTGGGCATTTTCTCGAGTATTGCGTGAATCTGCTTCTAAATAGATACGTTTGGGATCAATTCCCTGTCTTTCAAAAAAAGTTTTAGCG
>ENA-ORCX01000611-ORCX01000611.1-marine-metagenome-genome-assembly--contig:-NODE-611-length-10896-cov-3.087808_pt1 | contig 10896 bp, 8 predicted proteins | sample MGYA00248630_ERZ508518 | MGnify/ENA primary metagenome ERZ508518 (study PRJEB26188, sample SAMN06268768) | marine metagenome | isolation source: Bioluminescent Bay, La Paraguera, Puerto Rico | place...
CACCGCGTATTTTCCATTTAAATTACCCATTTTTATTTTTCCTCCGTCGTTTCAGCCGGGATTAGTCCCGTTCCACCAGGCATGAGAATCCCTGGCCGCCGCCGCAGCAGAATGTAATCAGGCCTTTTTTAAGGTCCTGCTCCTGCATGTACCGTACCGTTCTGGCGGTCAAGACACCCCCCGAAGCCGCGTTGGGGTGACCGATGGCGATGGCGCCGCCGTTGGGGTTCAGCTTCTCGGTATTGATATTAAGTTCCTTGATGCAGGCGAGAGACTGGGCCGCAAAGGCCTCGTTCAACTCGATGATATCGAAATCATCAATGGTCAGTCCCGTCTTTTGCATCAACTTTCTGGTGGCGTATACCGGACCGATGCCCATGATATTGGGGTCCACCCCGGCGGAGGCAAAGGCGGTGACTTTCGCCATTGGCTTAAGGCCGAGCTCCTTTGCCTTTTCGGCACTCATCAGCAGTATGGCCGACGCGCCGTCGTTCATGGGAGAGGCATTACCCGCGGTCACGACGCCGTCCTTCTTCATGACGGGGCGCAGTCTGGCCAAGGCCTCCATGGAGGTATCGGGGCGCACACACTCATCCATATTGAAGATAACCGGATCGCCCTTCCGCTGGGGTATCTCTACGGGGAATATCTCATCGTCGAAGAAACCCCTCTCCCAGGCAGCCGCGGCTTTTTTGTGGCTATTCAGCGCAAATTCGTCGCACTCTTCCCTGGTTATGCCGTATTTCTCGGCGAGGTTTTCCGCGGTCTGGATCATCGGCGGATCCCCCACCATATCGGATGAGACCTTGGGGGGCGCCCACTCCAGGGCCATGGGATACGCCATTTCAGGCTTCTTGATCATAAAGGGCTGCTTTGAATAACTCTCCACCCCGCCTGCCAGCACGGTCTCGGCCGCGCCGGTCATGATCAGGGACGCCCCGAACGCCACCGCGTCCAAGGAGCTTGCGCACTGCCGGTTCACACTGATGGCCGGCACCGAGATCGGGAACCCCGCCTCCAGCACCGCGATCCGGGCCAGGTTGCCCCAATTGTAATTGAACAAATTGGCGAAGATGACCTCGTCGAGGGTCACAGGGTCGATGCCCGCTCTTTTAACAACCTCTTTCATCACCATGCTGCCCAGTACGGGAGGCTCGAAAGCCGCAAGGGAATTCCGGAACTTGCCGATAGGGGTCCTGGCTACTTCTACGATCACTGCTTCTGTCATGCTGTTCTCCCCACTTCCTTGTTGTAATTCATCAACGCATACGGACGTACCGTACGCGGCTAAATGCTCATCCGATGTTTGGAAAATCTATTTTCTTGCCTTCCAGTATGGCGGTGGTGATGGGGCTGTGCCTCTCCGAGGTGGCGGCGCTCCAATAAAAATCCTGGGTCTGCAGCCGCTTTCTGTATTGCCCCGGAGGGATCATCACGTGTTTGGTAAAGACTCTATTGAAATGCGTGATATTCACAAACCCGGTGGCTTCGCTGATCTGCTTCAGCGGCATATTGGTATAGGAGAGCAGCTCCACCGCCTTTCGGATCCGGATGATCATCAGGCACTCAAAGATGGTGACGGTGGTTTCTTTCTTGAAAAGGCTGCACAGATAATTCTTCTGCAGCGGTGTCTCGGCGACGATATCATCCAGGGACAGCCGCTTCATATAATTGTCTTCCAGAAAGCGGATCGTACCCCGGACAGGCGCCGAATACGCCGACACCTCTATGTATTTGGACGGTATGTTTTTCTCCCGTCTGGCCTTTGCGGTGAGTTTAAATAAGATAGAATATAGATAATTGATCATGATCTGCTCGGACTCGGGCGTCGAATTATTGCTCTCGTCAGCGATCTCCTTCAAGAGTTTCCCGGAGAAATCGTCGTCCTGCGCCAGGATATCGATATCGGAGCACATCTCCTTGACGCCCTTGGAAAACGATGAGAATTTGACCTCGAAATAGTAGCCGGTCTCACTGCCGATCTCGGAAAAAGAATGAACGCTATTGGCCGGGATCAGCACCGTATCCCCCACACCCGCCGTAAACGTGCGGCCATCGACATCAAATCGGTACTCACCCCTGACGATATGGTCCAATTGGTAGTAGGGATGGGTATGGGGGTTGAATGCGTCACCCAGACTCATCTTGGTCATCACCGAAATCAATATCTTGATTTCTTGATTCATGGCATCTGCTCCACTCATATTTTTCTATTCAAATAGGTATTTGGTAAAAATCACACAGCCCCCCAGGCCGCCTTCCGGGCGAGGGAAACATGCCTCACTCGACTGGTAATTTTGCCTTATATTTGGAAAGCAAACTATCGAGCACCATCATTCTATCATCGCGATATATTAATGTCAAGCAATTATCAATTCTATCAAGGCCTATAATCCGCGCCTTATAAATAATTTCAGATAATTATACGCATTGGCTTGATGATGTACACATTTTTGGTAATTAATGTTTCTATTATCTTTCATTACGATCATTATTCAGAAAACGGTTGACTATTTGACGTATTCATATAATACTAAAGTTACACCGATTGATTATTTTCATATGATTGACCAAAGGCCTGGATTCGGTCTGCTCCTTTTTTTTCAGGTGTATGGGACCGGGTCACATTCTGCGGAATCGGGGTGGAATCAATGGAACAGAATATCGTCCTGAAACAGACTGGGACACTGTCGCCCCAGACCATCCAATCTCTTGAAGTCCTGCAGATGGAGACCCAAGAGCTGATTGATTATATAGAAGAGCAGACCCAGGAAAACCCTGCCCTGGAAGTAGAATACAAGAGCCAGGCCGAGAAGGACTATGACGACATACAAAAAAAGCTGAACTGGCTGGAGTCCACCGATACGCAAAACAGATACTACTATCAATCGGACAATGATACCGGCCGTGATATGGAGAACCGGTCGTTTTATATCAACGCCAGGGAAGATGAAAATCTCCGCAGATACCTGTGGTCGCAGATAGACGATATCAAGCCCGGCAGCAAACAGGAAAAACTGGTGGATTTAATTATCGACAATCTGGACAGCCGGGGATATCTAAAAGAAACAATTCACGTGATAGCGGGCATGGCCGGACTGTCGGAGGACGCTGCCAGGGCGGCCGTCAAAAAGATCCAATCCCTGGAGCCTGCCGGTATCGGCGCCCGGTGTCTGAGGGAATGCCTGATTATTCAATTGAAAAGGAACAAGTGCACCGATCGTTCCGCTTACAGGATAGTCGATCGTTTTCTGGCGGAAGTGGGCAAGAACCATTACGGATTGATCGCCAAGCGTCTTTGTCTGGGGGTGAAGGAAGTACGGGAAATCTGCGATAGGATCAAAGCGCTAAACCCAAACCCAGCGAAGGGCTTTTTCACTAATGATACGACCAATTACATTATTCCGGATATCATCGTCAGAACCATAGACGGTCATTTTGAAATCCAATCAAACGACACGTATTTCCCATCCATCAAAATCAGCAGGTACTGCAAGGAACTGCTGCACAACACCTCGGAAAAGAAGGTGGAGGAATACCTCGTCGACAAAATCAGAAAAGCAAAATGGGTGATAAAAAGCATCGAGCAGCGGAAATCAACCATACTGCGGTGCGCCGAGTGTATCCTCGAAATGCAGGAGGACTTCTTCCGGCACGGTCCGCGGCACCTCATACCCATGTCCTTGTCCGATCTCAGCAGTCAACTCGATATCCACGAATCCACGGTAAGCCGTTCCCTGCGAAATAAATACCTCCAATGCAATTTCGGCGTATTCCCCATGAAGTTTTTCTTCTCCCGCGCGGTGGGGCGCGAAGAGAACGAACGCTCTCCCGAAGCGATCAAGTCCATCATGAAAGAAATGATCCGCCATGAGGATACCAAAAAACCACTGAGCGACAAGGCGCTTTCCGACAGGCTCGAGGCAAAAAGCATCCATGTATCCCGCCGCACCATCGCAAAATACCGGGAAGAACTGGGTATCCCCAATTCCGTGGGAAGAAAGACACTTGCCTAAGCGCTGTCCCCGGGAAGAAACATCCCCATCTTCAGCAACTCCAAAGATGGGGACAGGAGGGGGACTATCAAGTCCGAAATACGCTTTTTTGTATACTCACGGTTATCCTTACAGTTGGGGATTGGGATACCGGGTGCCGTCCTCATTGTACACATAAAATCCCCGGCCGGCCTTGCGCCCGGTCCAACCGGCGCGCACCATTTTCTTCAATAACGGAGCCGGACGGTATTTGCTGTCACCCAGTTCCTTGTACAGTGTCTCCATCACGGCCAGCAGCACATCGAGTCCCGCCATATCCATCAATTCCAGAGGCCCCATGGGGTGATTGCAGCCATATTTCATGCCATTGTCTATATCCTCCACGCCGCCGATCCCCTCGTCCAGGAGCTGGACCGCCTCGTTGCCCATGGGATCCAGCATCCGGTTGACGATAAAGCCCGGCATGTCCTTGGATACGATCATGACCTTGCCCATGCGCGTCCCCACTTCCCGGGCGGCCTCCAGGGTCTCATCCGTAGTAGCCAGTCCCCGGGTGATCTCCAGTAGCTTCATCACAGGAACGGGGTTGAAAAAATGCATGCCGATGAACCGCCCGGGACGCTTCACCGCCTTGGCCAGCGAGGTGATGGAAAAGGACGATGTGTTGCTGGCCAGGATCACGTCTTCCTTGGCGTATCGCTGTACATCGTGAAAGATCGCTTCCTTGGCGTCAAAGTCCTCGTAGATGCACTCGATGACCATGTCGGCCTCGGATGCGGGGGCGAGCTCGGAGCAGCCGCTGAGCAGCGCCGTGGCTGTATCCATTTCTTCCTGCGTCATTTTTCCCTTGGATACCTTTCGCGCCAATCGGCCCTGTATGCTTTCCAGGGCTTTTTCCACCCGCCCATAGTCGATATCATAGAGAAATGTCCGATAGCCCGCTGCGATCGCCGACTGTGCGATACCGCTCCCCATGGCGCCTGCGCCTATCACAAATAAGCTCTTGATCTCCATAGTTCATGCCTCCCCAAACACTTGTTGAAATCCTTTTTATGGTATACACGCCCACCGGCGCCGGCCTTGGCTGCCGGTCCGCAATGATTTTCCAGTAGATAGATGGTTGCCGCGTTATGTAAAATCGTTTATCTGTCCGGAAGGGATGTCCGGTTTCTGAGCCTTGCTCATGCTTCCGGACAGACAAACGTGCTCGAGCCGAATATGTCCGGCATATGCCGGATGACTTATTCTATTTGGAAGCAGATATCGTCCATCACCTTGAGGTCATTGCTGATTTTGGGCTTGAATGCGAGGTGATCGAGGATATCCTTTTCGAGATCGACATAGGGCGATATCTCGGTCAGCATCAGTCCATAATCGGTCCGCTCAAATACGCAGCGCTCGGTGATATAGATGACACGCTGTTTGTTTTTCCTCGATATCTCGCTATTGAAACTGATGTAATCGGCCTCGGGTATAAACTTGCAGACCCCGCGGTCATAGGGTTTCAGGCCGTCTTCAGTCTCTTCATACCCCGAGCCGCTTAAGAATTTGGTGCAGAACGTGACCCTGTCCGCCATCTGGGTGACCCAGTTGAAACCGCCCACCCCCTTGATACGCCCGCCGACGCCCACGACATTGACATCCCCGGCGGCGCTGACCTGCATGGCCCCTACAAAGGTGATATCGATCCCGCCGCCCTCATAGAACTCAAACTGTTCCCATTGATTGAAGATCATATCGGCATTGACCGACGCGCCAAAGAACGCGTCACCGGCGGGAACCCCGCCGAACGTACCGATCTCGACGGTAAAGTGGAAATCGTCTATGCCCAGCCGGTTCATCGTGCTGAGCTCCAGGCCGACATTCATGGGGATGCCCAGCCCGAGGTTGACGATATCGCCCTTCTTGATCTCCAGGGCGGCCCGGCGTGCGATGACACGGTCCCCCACCGGCCGTTTGTTTTGGGGATTGTCTTTGGACTCGATCAGCGCCTGCATGGAGTCCAGTACGGCTTTTTTAGGCGCGCGCTTTTCCCCGCTGTAGTAGCAGTTGTATGTACCGGTGTTCATCTGCCGCTGATCGGGGTCCACGATGATAAAATCCACCAGTCTGCCGGGGATTTTCACCATACGCGGATCGGCATAGGAGCCGTGCAGCCGCTCAACCTGGACGATCACGATACCGCCGTTGTTCTTGGTGGCCTGGGCGTTCACCAGGGGATCAAAGATGGTGGCTTCCTTTTCACAGGTGATATTGCCGTTTAGATCGGCGGTTGTTCCCCTCACCACGCATACGTCCGGATAGACGGTCTTGTAGTACAGATACTCTTCACCGTCTATGGTCATGACATCGCTCAGCTCATCCGTGGATATCCCATTGAGAGACCCGCCCCCGTACCGCTTGTCCACAAAGGTCTTTACGCCTATTTTGGTAAACGCCCCCGGCAGCCTGCGGGCCGCACTGTGCATATTCTGCACCATGGACCCCTGGGTCATGAGATAGGCTTCGATTTCATCATTTTGTATCATATCGTTGAATTCGAAGAAAGTCCCAAAGTGACTGCAGATGATCTTACCCACCAGTCCTTTGTGGGCGAGCCTGTTGGCCAGATCCGCAGACTTATCCTTGGTCAGAGGACCCAGTCCGCAGATACCGTACAGGGCCAGGCCCTTCGGGCGCCCCGTTTCCAGATATCTCTCTTCCAGCGCCCTGTAAAACAGTTCGCTCTGCCCTACATACATCATGCCATTGATGGAGATCATATCTCCGTCTTTGATATGGGATACGGCTTCTCTGGGACTGACAACTTTACTCATTCGAATCCACTCCTTGCTTAGCTAAAATGCTCTATGCCGGTGTCCGTTCCCTGGCTCTTATAGATCCTCTGCCATAAATGCCCGGACTTCTTTCAAATACAAATCGGGTTTTTCCATGCCGAATAGATGGGTGCACCCATCAAAGATCACGACCTTTGTACTGGCCGGGATATTCTCCGCCAGATAGTGGGCCGTTTTGGGCTGGTACACCGAGCCCGGATCGGCGAAAAAGATACCGGTGGGGACGTCGATCTTGTGCAGCATGGGACGATAGTCCTGTAGTATAAATGATAAATAAAACGCCGAAACAACATATCCTGTATTGGGCGAAAGCATCCCTATGAACATATTATCGAGGACCTTTGGCGGCAGCTTTTTCAGCGCGGGATTTTTCTTCAGGGTGCGCGCACGAAACGAAGCGGCATAATCATCAAACATTTTTTCCGCGGCCAGTATGCAGTCCATGGGATCATCCTGACCCTGCCCCAGTCCCTCATGCCACTCCTCGTCGTTCAATAGCTTCGGTGACATCTCGCATATGATCGTTCTGTACAGTCTCTCTGTGCCGAATAGATCGATATATTTGTATAGCACCGAGGCGCCCATGGAGTAACCGATCAATGTCACGTCTTTAAGCCCTAGATATATGATGAGCTCCTCGACGTCCTTAGCCAAGCGGCCCATCGACAAGCCGGATTTGGGAAGGGACGAGCGGTTTACCCCGCGAAAATCCAGGGTAATGCAGCGGTAATCCTGCATCCCGGCGAATAGATCATCAAACATGGCGTGGGTGGAATTCCAACCGTGAAGCCCGATCACGGGCTTGCCGTCTTTGTCTCCGGTCTCTTTATAGTAGATACGCACGTCGTCTTCGGTGTAAAAATACGGCATCCTCTTAACCCCCTGTATCCTTCCGGCCTTGGTTTCCGGGGATCTCCCATAAGATCCCCGGAAACGGCCGAATCGAAAATTGCTGCTCTATTTCGCCATGATCTCTTCGATGGTCTCAAAGGGACGCACTGTCCTGCTGGCCATGACCATATTGCCGTCGGCGTCGGTCTCAGCATAGTACTCAAACACAGCTTCCTGTACCGTACCAAGCCTCTTGCCGTCTGAGAAATCGACCGGACTGCCGGTGATCAGGTTGAATATATCCGCCTCCATGGCCTTGATGTAGTTCTCCCAGGAGTAGTCCATCCCCGAATCTTCCAGCCGCTGCAGCCCCTCGACCAGGACGGTGGCTGCTACATAGCCCGCTCGGGCGTAGTTGTTCTCGCGGTACGCTTCCTTCAGTTCATCGTCGATATTCCCGTACTGGAGCGCATCGTAGAAGTCCTCCAGGGCGATCTTTGCGGTCTCTGTGGAGTAGTCGGCCCAGCAGGTGGTATAGCAGGGACGGGTATCCTTGTAGGTCTCCGCCGACCATGCGGTCAGCGAGGATGCGCCGTAGGGAGCAAAGACCGGTACTTCAAACTGCGCGTCATCCATCGCGGCGATGATGCCCTTCATATCGATGGTCAGAGCCACTACCGCCCCGACACCCTGATCCTTGAATTTCTGGATCGCCGTGGGATAGGTGGCCGAGGTCACGCCTTCGGCCACGATCTGATCTGCTTTTCCCTCGCGCTCCGCCTGCTCCATGAGACCCGCCAAAAGCTCGTTGCCCGAGTCACTATTTGCGTACATAACCCCGACCGTCACGTCTTCGGGAAGCTTCTCGTCCCTGTTCGGTCCAAATATGGCTTCATTAAACAAACGGGAGATAATAAACTGGCTATCCTGCACGTTTGAAGGCTGTACCGGGAAGATATTGCTGCCCGGGGCGTTTTCGTCATATACAACACTCAAGCCTGTGGCCATATACACCAGCGGGATGCCGTAATCCTTGATATAATCCAGCGAACTGGTGACGATGTGAGCGCCTTCCAGACCCAGGGCAAACACCTTGTCCTCCTCCACCAGTTTCTCTGTCAGCGCTTTGCCGTTGGCCGCGTCAAATCCGTCGTCATAGTGGACCAGCGTGAGCTTGCGTCCTCCGATGCCTCCCTGTGTCTCGTTCACCCGAAGCAGCACGGCCTCAAAGGCCGAGATGGCCGGTACGCCAATGACGGCATAGACGCCGGAATTGCCGAATGTGGACCCGATCAATATCTCATCATCGGTGATCCCCTGTGCCAGCACCTGACGCTCCGCGTCGGGGGCGGCGGATTCCTCTCCTCCGGCCTGGGGCGGTTCGCTTTCAGCAGGCTCTTTCGGACCGCAGCCCGCCACCAGCATGGATAGCGCCACGATGATGACCACGATACTCAGTAGCTTCGTTCTTCTCATTTTTTCCCTCTCCTTTTCCATTGGAGGTATGCATTCGATACCTCCGGACGTATCGGTCTGCCCCGGGGATCATATGATCCCCGGATCAGCCGAATGATATTTGCTGTCCCTATTTTGCCATGATCTCTTCGATGGTCTCAAAGGGACGAACGACCTCACTGGACATGACGGGATTGCCGTCTTCGCCTGTCACAGCATAGTACTCGAACACAGCTTCTTTGGTAAAGCCCAGCCGCTGTCCATCGGCGAAATCAACGGTATCGCCGGTGATCAGGACAAACGGATCCTGCTCCATGCATGTGGTAAAATTCTCCCAGGAGTAGTCCATCCCGGAGTCCTCCAGCCGCTGCAGGCCTTCCACCAGGATTTTGGCTCCCACATAGCCCGCCCGGGCGTAGTTGTTCTCCCGGTAGGCATCTTTCAGTTCGTCATCAATATCGCCGTACTGAAGCGCATCATAGAAGTCCTCCAGGCGCTGCTTCGCGGTCTCGGTGGAGTAGTCGGCCCAGCAGGTGGTGTAGCAGGGACGGGTTTCCTTGTAGGTCTCCGGGCTCCACGCGGTCAGCGAGGAGGCGCCGTAGTAGGCAAAGACCGGCACCTCATACTGGGCGTCGTCCATGGCGGCGATGATACCCTTCATGTCGGTGGTCAGCGCCACCACAGCGCCGATGCCCTGATCCTTGAATTTCTGGATCGCGGTGGAATAGGTGGCCGCAGTCACGCCTTCCGCCACGATCTGATCTGTTTTTCCTTCGCGCTCCGCCTGGACCATGATGCCGCCCAATAGGTCGTTGCCGGCATCACTGTTCACATACATCACGCCTACCTTTACGTCTTCAGGCAGTTTCTCATCCTTGTTGGGGCCGAAGAGAGCCTCATTGAACAAACGGGCGATGATAAACTCGCCATCCTGCCCAAACCGGGGCTGTACCGGGAAGATATTGCTATCCGGAGCGTTCTCCGAGTAAATGAAATCCAGGCCTGTGGCGATGTACACAAGCGGTATGCCATAATCTTGGATGTAATCATGGGACGTGGTCACGATATGGGCCCCCGCACATCCCAGGGCAAACACCTTGTCTTCTTCCATGAGTTTCTCGGTCAGAGCCTTGCCGTTTGCCGCGTCAAAACCATCGTCATAATGGATCAGCCTGACATTGCGTCCGCCGATTCCGCCATTTTCGTTTACGCGATTCACCACCGCTTCAAAAGCAGCCAATAACGGTACGCCGATCACTGCATAGACGCCGGAATTCCCGAATGTCGATCCGACCAGTATCTCATCATCGGTGATCCCCTGGGCCAGCACCTGACGCTCAGCGTCCGGCGCGGCGGATGCCTCTTCCCCGGTCTGGGGGGATTCGTCGGCTGCCGGCTCTTTTTGTCCGCAGCCTGCCACCAACATAGACAGCGATACGATCACGACGATAATACTGAGTAGTGTTCTCCTTCTCATTTCTCCTTCTCCTTATCCTCTATTTTTTTCGGCCTCCGCCGAATTGGGGTCACTTCTTGTTTGCCTTCTTGCCCAGATAGGCGGTGATGAGCGCGTCATCCTTGAGCAGCTCGTCGCCGGTGCCTTCGCTCTTTATCTTGCCGAGCTCCAGTACATAGGCATAGTCCGCGATCAATAGCGACTGGCGGGCGTTCTGCTCCACCATCAGGATGGTGATGCCTTCCTCCGCGATCCTTTTGACAGTGGCAAAGATGCTCTTGACGATAAGCGGGGCGAGACCCAGGGACGGTTCGTCCAGGAG
>ENA-ORCX01000613-ORCX01000613.1-marine-metagenome-genome-assembly--contig:-NODE-613-length-10870-cov-3.353748_pt1 | contig 10870 bp, 13 predicted proteins | sample MGYA00248630_ERZ508518 | MGnify/ENA primary metagenome ERZ508518 (study PRJEB26188, sample SAMN06268768) | marine metagenome | isolation source: Bioluminescent Bay, La Paraguera, Puerto Rico | place...
CAATGGATTTTACCAGTGGTAAGTACCGCTCCAACAACGACCAATCTGGCCCTCCGGCAGCCTTCCCATATGCACGTTTTGCCAAATGAGATCCTGCCATCGCCGAGTTGGGGTTGTTTTTGCTATCGGTCACTGTTCAATATCTAATTAAAGGTTATTTTTTCTCAATTTAAAACTACTCTTCTTCGTCTTCATCTTCCAATGCTTCCTCCGCCTCACGCCTACGACGAGCTTCTTCCCGCTCCTGTAATTTACGATCTCGGACTTCTTTTGCAGAAGAATAAACAACAGATAATAAGATTTTACCCATTCCCGCGCCACATGCCAAGCCTATAGCACCCCTGAATAATGCGGTGCTGGCATCGGTACGCGCCCCCAAACTTGCCATTAAACAAATGGCAAACCCCAAGAACGCACATAGCGCAAGGATAAATCTGGAGTTATGAGGTGATGCTTTTAACATGGGTTAATCATGAAATCAGACTGGCTGGAAATGTCATTCCACTCAGTTCGTTTAAAATATCATCAGCATAGTCACTGGTTATACTTTGCCCTTTGCTGATAAAGAAAGGCGTCAATCCACCTCGTAAGATAAAAGGCCACAATTTAGTAACATTACTCAACTCGTCTACATGAGTAAGCACAATATGAGTTGCCCCCATATTTTTACCAAGTTCGTAGGCCGAATGAATGGAGTCAGATTCGTAGCATGAATGAATCACCAAAACACGTGTTTCCACATGTAATTGATCCAAACGATTTTTCATCGTTTGCCACTCTGTTTGATTGCGAAGGCTTGTGCCGGGCAAATCGAGATATAGCACTTCACTTTCAGGAATCAAAGCCTCATCAATAGGGTCTCGCAAAAGAGGGACTCCCAAAACATCGCAAAACACACTCAAACCATCATCTGGATTAGGGTTTTCGCTATCTATTTTAAGAACCTGAATCTTCTTTTGGGAAATAAAAACATCTTGAGCCAAACGCTTGCATAATGCTGTAGTCTTACCAACACCAGGAGTCCCTAAAAAGGCAATACGCCCCGTTAGAGAAATCGGATCTAAGTCCTTATACTGTTTACGCAATCTCTGACTTATTTCAGCCAATGCCAAAGGCAAAGGCATTGTTTCCAATGTATCATCACGCGTAGTGTAACGCAGGGAATTCAATAAATTATCGGCAAAACCGGCTTTTCGGAGGAGATGCCAAACCCCCATCTCTTTATTCTGCAAACTTCCTTCAGGAATTTCACCAAATGGATTTTTATGAAGACGAGGTTCTACTGAAGGTTTGTCCATCCCTAGTTTTAAATCCTGCTCGATAGGATCATAACTAACAGATGGCGCCACAGGCTCCTTGCTTGGTTCTTCTGATTCTTGAGAGACTTCTTCTATTTTCTCTGAAACAGGTTCTTCTTGCTCAGGAATCATAGCAATGATTTCCAGCTTTGGAGAATTCAAAAATCTACTTAACCCCTGTCCATCCAATTGGGTAACAGATAAAACCTCCGCTTCAGGACCTAAACGCTCTTTAATAATACGAATAGCTTCCTCAGCACTTTTTACAGTAAAGCGGTATTTTTTTCCTCGTTGCACCCCTGGAATGGGTGTAGACGGTCTATTTTCGGCACGGTTCATTTTAGCTTAACAGCTCACTTTCAGTTACTTGCATTCCCGGTTGCGTCTTGTGACGGAACCGAATTCCCAAGTCCCTTATCTACGGGAGCAGAAATAATGCCTATATTTTGAATTTGGAGATCACTTGGAATTTCCTGATAGGACAAAACTGCCAAACGCGGGAAACTCGGTTCAAAAAATCGTTGAAAAGCCAGACGTAACTCAGCCGTTGTAATTACAAGTGGAATTAACCCCTGATTGGTCATTTCCTGTACGCGCGGCTTCATTTGCTCCAAAATATGGTGCGCCATATTCGGATCCATCATTAAACCTATCTCAAACTGATTTCTCTTAACACGTTGTCCCAATGTTTGTTCCAACGAAGGATCCAACGTCAAACACTGCAGGATACCTGGACTGGCCTCATAATCCGCAACAAAATAAATTCCAATTTTTCTTCGAACCTGTTCAGAAAGATCATCAGGATTTTTCGTTAAAGAGGCATAATCCGCAATCGTTTCTAAAATCAAAGTTAAGTTCTTAATAGGAACCTTTTCACGCAACAAATTTTGAAGAACACGCTGAATTAGTCCTACATTTACTAAATCCGGTAATAGCTCACTGATTAGTGTAGGATTCTTTTCCTTAACCATATCAATGAGTTTTTGAGTCCCTTCGCGCTCTAGAAGACTCGACGAATGATCTCTTAAAGTCTCCGTTAGGTGTGTAATCAGAACACTGGCTGCATCCACAACGGTATATCCGTTAACTTCGGCGGTCTTTTTCTCATCAGAATGCACCCATACAGCAGGAATACCAAAAACAGGCTCTACAGCACTTATCCCTTTAATTTTAGCGGGACTATTGGAGACATTCATAGCCATCCAACGATTTGGTATCAATGTGCTTCGACCAACCTCCTTATTTCTTAAAAGGAAACGATATTCGTTGGTATCCAATTCAAGATTGTCACGTATAGCAATAGGAGGAACCAAGAGTCCCATCTCGCGGGCAAAAGTTCGCCTAACCCCCGTGACACGCTCAATCAAATCATTTTCTTTACGCTTATCAGCCAAAGGCAACAATCCATATCCCAATTCAATAGAAAATGGATCAACAGAAACAACATTTTTAAAATCTTGCTCAGGGCTGGTAACGGCAGCAGGTTCTTTCTTTGCAGGAGCACTCTCCTGTTTACCTCCTGCAGGGAGTGGTTTCCCTCCTTTTTTACTAGCTCCTACAGCTGGGCCATCTGCGACCGAAACTTCGGCTGTCTCTTTTTTTTGTAAATTACGGGCAAAAAAGATAACAGCAATACCAATAACCATGAACGGGATTGCTGGCATGCCCGGAATAATACCAAAGATAAGCAACATAACCCCAAGACTCATAACCGCCCTGGGATAGGAAAAAAGCTGCTTGCTGACAGATTCGCCTAGATCAGCACTTTCGTTAGAGCGCGTAATCAACAAACCTGCGGCAATAGAAATCATCAAAGCAGGAATCTGAGAAACGAGTCCATCACCAATGGAAAGCAGCGTGTATTTTTGCAATGCAGCGTCTAGCCCCAGATTTTTCTGAAAAACACCTATAAGAATACCGCCAATAACATTGATCAGAGTAATAAGAATACCTGCAATAGCATCACCACGAACAAACTTGGAAGCACCATCCATAGCTCCATAAAAATCTGCTTCATTTTGAATAGCTCTGCGCCTGCGATTGGCTTCCAATTCAGTAATACTCCCGGCATTCAATTCTGCATCAATACTCATCTGTTTACCAGGCATCGCATCCAGTGTAAAACGAGCAGCCACTTCAGCAATGCGCCCAGACCCCTTGGTAATAACAATAAAGTTAATCAAAACCAAGATGAGAAATACCACTGTTCCCACAACGTAATTACCGCGAACAACAAAGTGTCCAAACGTTTGAATCACCTGACCAGCATCCCCATCTAACAAAATCAGGCGCGTAGTACCGACATTCAACCCCAAACGATAAAGGGTCGTAACCAGCAAAATGGTTGGAAAAAGATTAAACTCTGGAGGGTCCTTCACATAAAGGACCAACAAGACAATCATCAAGGCTACCCCAATACTGATGGTCAACAAGAAATCCATCAGAGCAGGAGGCACAGGCATGACCAACAGGAACACAATTCCAAAAAGCCCTGCCGACATAAGAACATCCGGACGGCTGGCGATGCTTGTTATACGATCTTTCAGGGTCATAATCTATTAATTAGAGCTTTTGGAAGCGGATTCTGCCAAACGCAGAGCTTTAAGACGATGGAAATAATAACGATGTGTTTTATAAACGTGAGCAAGGATTTTGGCAACGACTTCAAAGAGTTCAATAGGGATAGCTTGGCCAATATCAGTAACTCGAAATAACATACGAGCAACCTCTTTATTTTCTACCATAGGCACACCATTCTCAGTGGCAATCTCTTTAATTCTCAATGCAATACGACCTTCTCCCTTGGCAACAACAACAGGAGCAGAATCAACTCCCTGTTCGTATTTTAAAGCTACAGCAAAGTGGGTAGGATTTGTAACAACTACATCCGCACGAGGGACGTTTTTCTGCATCGCCTGAGCAAGCAGCCTCATTCCCTGTTTCCGTTGAGCTGCTTTCATATGGGGATCCCCCATCTGTTGCTTATGCTCATCCTTGACCTCCTGCTTGGTCATCTTCATGTCTTCATTGGTTTTCCAACGTTGAAACAGGTAATCAATAATGGTGATCATAATCATGACGACGACCAAACGCCCTAGCATCGAAATGAAGAGACGGTACATAAATTCCCCTAAATAATTCAATGGAATAGGAGAGCTAAAAATAGGATCGTTCATTACAACCCGGATAAGATCTGCCAAAATACCGCCCATAATAATGAACTTGAGCAAATCCACTCCAAATTGAACCAACTTCTGCTTGCTAATTAAATTCTGAACTCCTTTTACGGGATTAAGACGACCCGGATTTAGTTTTAAAGCCCCAAAAGTAGGTTTAAAACCAGATTGAATACCCCCAGAGAGTATCCCTGCAAGAACAACCCCAAACAAAAGCGGCGTCAACAGACGGAAAATAAACTCTTGATACGTTTTTAGTTCAAATAAGGCTGTCTCAAAATTAAAATTCTCGTAATATAAGTGTCCTAGTTTAGAAGAGGCAAAATCTCTGACCTGAACGGCCTTATCCTGTATGGTGAATGCAAAGAGAGCCAATGCCACAGCCAAAATAAATGTCGTCCCCATTTCCTGAGTTTTGGCAAACTGTCCTTTGTCAAAGGAATCTTTCTGTTTCTTTGCTGTTGGTTCTTCTGTTTTATCTCCATCGTCAGACATATTTAATATCCTCCCTTACGATCTAAACAGTTGTAGAATAACATCCGGTAAAGACGAAAACTCACGACGAACATAATAAACCATGAGCCCTGCAGTTGAACTCAAAGCCATAAAACCTATAAGGATACGAACAGCAAAACTGATCATAAAAACATTTACGCGCTGAGCTACTTTCCCCATCAACGCAAACGTCGTTGTAATAACAAAGTTGGTTGCGACAAAAGGTGCAGCCATAAGCAATCCTATTTCAAAAATACGCGAAGTCATTTCAAAAATTTCAACTTCAGCGAAACGATTGCTAACCAAAACTCCTATAGGAACATAAGTAAAGCTATCTACAATGGCATGGATAAAAACATGATGCAGCCCCAAGACAAGAAAGACCACCGTAGCAAAGTAGTAAAAAAGCCCTCCTATCATACCACCTCCGGCATCTTCTCCCAGATTCATATTTTGGTCACGAGAAAGACTCGTCGCATTTCCAATAAGGAAACCAGCCATACTTAGAATATTATAAACACTCCTTACGGCTAAAGCCATAACAACCCCAATCAACATTTCCGATGTCAGAGCAAGGATGTACCCGAGGAAGTGATGAGGTATCGGCAATTGTGAACCAACAAGTCCCGTAATAAAAAAGGCCAAACTAGCCGCAATCGCCAAACGAATAAAACGAGGAATATGAGATCCACCAAAAGGTGGAAACGCCGTAAATAAAACCGCTATTCTGGTAAAAACCAGCATAACAGCATATAAGCTGGTAAGGCTAAAATTCATGAAGCCATATTTGCCATCTGCATAAACATTTCTTGCGTGTAGTTAACAATCTGCACAAGCATCCATTCTGAAATAATAATAAGAACCATTCCTACACCAACAAGTTTGGGAACAAAAACGAGAGATTGTTCCTGAATACTCGTAACGGTCTGCAAAATACTCACAGTAAGCCCGATAACAATTGCAGAACCTAGGATAGGTGTAATTACCGTAAAACAGGTCATAATTAGGTTCTGAAACAAGTGAATAGCAAATTCGATGGTCATAGAACAGCCTTTCGCTAATAATTAAAACTTTGAATCAAAGACTGGATCACTAGGGTCCACCCATCCACCAAGACAAACAGAAGGATCTTGAAAGGTGCGGAGATAATAACCGGAGGCATCATCATCATCCCCATCGACATCAAAGTTGAAGCGATGAGAAAATCCACAACAAGGAAAGGTACATAAATTAGAAAACCCATCTGAAATGCAGTTCGTAATTCACTGATAACAAATGATGGAACCACCACACGCATAGGCAAATCACTGACAGAGGTCGGGCCTTCACCCGCCAAACCCAAGAAAAACTCCAGATCTTCACTTCTAGTCTGCCTCAACATGAAGTCCCTCATATGATTGCCTGCGATATCCAAAGCCTCCTTTGAAGTAATCGTTTCTTCCATATACGGAGTCACGGCCTCATCATATACCTTATTCCAGGTAGGCCCCATAATGAAAAAGGTAAGAAAAAGGGAAAGGCCAACAATAATCTGGCTCGAAGGAACCCCTTGAGTACCAACAGCTTTACTTACAAAACCCAAAACAATAACAATACGTGTAAAACTGGTCATCAGCATGACAATACTTGGCGCAAGCGTAAGTAGCGTCATGAAAATCAACAACTGAATAGCAACTCCAAAATCCCCATCGTTATTGAAACTAACATCCATGGTAACCGGAGCAGACTGCTGCGCTTCTACAGAAACAGGAAAGACCACACCTATAAAAAGTAGTATGGTCAGCCAAATAAGAGCAGTGGGAAAACGTTTCATAATTCTGTTGGAGGAGATTTTTGCTCTTCCTTTATTTCAAACTTCGGAGGGGCTTTTTCTGGTGTTGTATGCACATCTGTAAGATAGGAAATAAAATCTGATCCCACCCCAAGAAGCAATCGTCGGTTCTCAAATTCAACGACAAGTAAACGCTGTTTATTTCCTAAAGGTTTTGATCCTAAAATCCGCACCTGAGCATTTTCATTGGACTTTAGGTCCTTGCCTGGAAGCATACCATTATTTCGAACATATCTCCAACCAACCCATAAAACCCCTGAGCCAAGGAGAACATATACAAGAATAATTGGAACCATTGAAACTTCGCGTTCCGAAGTTTCTTTCATTTTTTGGGTATACTCTTCCGCCTTACCTGATCCATCTAAAACCTTCTCTGAATTAGGATCTATAGCGCCCAATTGAGATGTGAAAGTTATGATGAAGATCAGAAATAAAAGACGTTTCATTAATCGTTACCAACGAGTTCAGTGATTTTTATACCAAAATGATCTTCTACTACTACCACTTCCCCGTAAGCAATCAAGCGTCCATTTACATAGAGACCCACTGGATCCTTTGCATCTTGCTTTAATTGTAAAACTGTTCCTGGCGTCAATTCAAAGATTTCACGCATTGGCAATTCAGCACTCCCCAATTGCACAGTAACGTTTACTTTTACATCAAGAACGACATCCAGATTTTTAGAATCAATAGAACTCATGTTTACTTTTTCCTCTTTTTAGGAGAAGATTCCTTAAAGGATTCAATACTCTCTGTTATCTTAACAGCAACTTTACCATCTTCGATACCAACTTTTCCTTTAAAACGGGAAGAGCCTTCTAAACTAACAATAGTTTGATCCATGATATCCTCAGGTAATTCCAACAAGTCACCAGGACGAAGGTTTAATACATCCCTGACTGTTGCCTCAAAAGCATTCCATTCGGCACTAACAGGGACATCAATGTCATTGTACACAGGAATCCAGCGTGAAGATTTCTTCTCAGCCTCAGGAGTATTGAAACGACGGGCATTCTCCTGCATCTTGCGAATGAGTGGTTCAATCGTATAATAAGGAATGCCAATTTGCATTGCTTCCGAAACATCTCCTAAAGAAGCTTCCATTGTCAAACCAAGCACAATAGCATCATGGGGAGAAGTTTGTAAAAAACGTCCATTGTTTTCGCGGCCAATCAGGGATGCATTTAGTTCACGCGTATCATCCCACTGGCGACACCACTCTTCCAGAAGCAGATAAAGAACATCTTCCATAAGAGCCATTTCAATTTCTGTCAGGTAACGTTCGTCACGAACACTATGCCCCTTACCTCCTAAAAGACGATCCACAATAGTCATCGCCAGACGAGGATTCATATCAATAATTCCAACGCCTTCCAACTGCTCAATTCGGAATAAAGAAATAAAAGTCGGATTAGGAATAGACTCCGTAAACTTCTGATATGGAGTCATAAACATCTGAGACATACGCAATCCAAAATCCATGCGTAAAAACATAGATAAACGCGCGCTCAAATAATGAATGAACTGCTCTAAACGAATACGCAATTGACGCATTTCCGGCTCTGTAAGGAAAACAGGGTTACGGAAGTCATAAGCCTCAACATGTATTTTTTCATCCGCACCTACACGACGACCATCCCACGTGTATACAGCCTCACGCGGCTCCTCCATAGCTTCCTGCATCAAAGCATCAATATCGCTCTGACTAAGAAGTTCACTTACATCGTTGGGATCGTTTACGTCACTCATTGGTCGGAAAATTTAGCAGTTTTCATATGCAGAGCAATTACTGCACCACAAATTCGCTAAAATATAGATTATCTATAACATTTGCATGTAAAGCACTGCCAAAAGAGTTCAAAAGGTCACTGCGCACAATGTTTTTAATACCTGGTTCATCCAAATCCTGCATCGTAAGATTGGATAAAACACTAATGGTAGCATCGAGAATCTTTGCTTTATTAACATCCATATAGTGCTCAAAATCAAGAACCTTACTTTCAACAGTAAAGCTAACTTGAATATATCGACTATTCATGGAACCGCGTAAATTAGCTACAACATTATTAAACTCGTAATGAGCGACGGCTTCTCCTCGCTCGATGGCGTGACCATCTTCACCATGTCCTCCAGAACTTCCATGTTCTCCGGATTCGGCATGCCCACCACCACTTACGGAAACAATTTCCGTTACCTTTGGAAATATGTAAAATTCAGCCAGTCCAATAGTGATTATGGGGATAAGAATAACAATAGCCAAAACAGGCATCATGGAGCCACCTCCACCACCGCCACCGGAATTACCGCTTGGAGCCGGTAAATCTTCTACTGCTTCTGGTTCTTTAGGCATGATATCAATAAATTAAGGGTTTAGACTATTTCTTCAGGTTAATTGCTTCCTGCATCAGTTCATCTGTAGTCGTAATAACTCTGGAACCACCCTGAAAAGCACGTTGAGTAACAATCATATCACTAAACTGCTCCGTAAGATCCACATTGGATAGCTCCAACGCTTCAGCAACAATACTGCCAAATCCATCAGAACCTGCGGTCCCTTCGGAAACAGTCCCTACAGCAGCACTGTCAACTCCACCATAAAGCCCCGAACCTAAATTGACAAGGCCATATGGGTTAGTAAAATCATAAAGAGCTACCTGACCACCGGAAACGGTCGAATCGTCCGCCAAATAGAGAGTCAATTCTCCAGTTTCATCAAATTCATATGAATCAACCTTTACTCCACCTACAGTCTGAGGGATCTGTATATTATTACCATCTCCTAAAGTATTTGTCCCCTGTAGATAGAGACCTGAAGATGTTATCAAATTGCCTTCACTGTCAGTAGTAAAATCACCAGCACGGGTAGCATAGTTTACTCCTGAATCAGAATCAGTAACTTTAAAAAAGCCATCTCCTGAAATAAGTAAATCACTACTGACTCCAGTATCATCAGAATCTCCCTGAGTCCAATTCGAACTGACATTCATAATACTAACCCCAGAACCAATCTGATCACTATCCTGCGAATTGTTCTGAGATATCAAATATTGGCTAAAATTATCCCCATACTCAGCACGATTAGCCTTAAAGCCAGTCGTATTCACATTCGAGATATTGTTGCTGATAACTTCCAATCCACTGGTAAATGCATTCAGGGCACTCACGCCAGAGTTTAATGATCCATAAAGTGACATGATTTACCTTTCCTTATTCAGTGGTTGTTGTTGAAGCCAACTCAACAATACGAATACTGCTGATATCGTATTCAGAGTCATTTACCTCAAGAGTTACATTTCCATCAGAGTCGATATTAACCTTATCAACGGTTCCACTGACAACGCTGTCACTATCACTATCAGTTAATGTTACATCCTTACCTAAATAGTTTTGTGCAGACAGAGCAAACTGCTCAGAACTGAAGTTATCAAAACTATCATTCAGCTCATTCATAGATTCCAGTGAGGAGAAGTTAGCCATTTGGGAAATAAACTCGGTATCATCCATCGGATCTAAAGGATCTTGATTCTGTAACTGCACAGCTAACAGCTCGAGAAAATCCTGCGACCCTAGAGTTTGCGAGGTTTGAGAAGTTGCTTCATACGCAGATGAAGAAGATGAGGAATTTACTGAACTGACAGACATGACAATGACTCCGGTTTCTATTGTTTAAACTTTAAGAGATGCGGATTCAGAATAATTATTACCCGCAACGGAATAGAGTTCACCTTCTACCATAGACGACTTTTCAAATTGAGGTTTTGCCATAGCAACACCTCGCTCTTGAGCCGCATCCTCGAGTGAACTCCAGCCTTCTGCCAAGGAATTCAAAAGCTCTTCTGAGCCTGATTCAAAATGAACATTCACAGCACCATCGTCCAATTTCAGTTGTAAGCTAAGAATTGCCCCATCAGGCAACTCTAACTTTACCTTTAGCTGCTTTTGCTGATTTTTCAGCAGACGATCCATATGCTCCAGAATAACAGGGTTTAGCTCTTCCATTGTTTTCAAAGAAGAACTACTTGCAGAGCTATTTTGCTGCTCAGCAAGAGCCAATGATGCCGGATCAATAC
>ENA-ORCX01000614-ORCX01000614.1-marine-metagenome-genome-assembly--contig:-NODE-614-length-10870-cov-2.612712_pt1 | contig 10870 bp, 8 predicted proteins | sample MGYA00248630_ERZ508518 | MGnify/ENA primary metagenome ERZ508518 (study PRJEB26188, sample SAMN06268768) | marine metagenome | isolation source: Bioluminescent Bay, La Paraguera, Puerto Rico | place...
CGGCAAGGGAGACCCGATCAACTCCACGCTATTCTACACGCTGCACCTGTACAATAAGGGATTCTACTACTATGAGATGGGCTACGCCTGCGCCATGGCATGGATGCTGCTCATCATCATAGCCGTGTTTACCCTGGTGATATTCCGCACATCGGATAAATGGGTCACATACGGAACGGGGGAGTAAGGCGTATGGAAATTCAAACGAAACGCAAAGCGGCCACCATCGCGACCCATGTGTTCATCATCCTGCTGGGTGTGGGGATGCTCTATCCCGTCATATGGATGATCGTGAGCTCCTTCAAGCCCAATAATATGATCTTCAGCGATCCGGGGCTGATCCCCAAGGCGGTGACGTTTTCGCACTACGCGGAGGGATGGGACGGCATGCTGAATATATCCTTCGGTCGGTTCTTCCTCAATTCCTTCTTTATATGCGCCTGCAGCGTGGCGGCGAACATCGTTACCTGCTCCATGGCGGCCTATGCTTTCGCGCGGCTGAAGTTTGCGCTAAAGGGCCTGTGGTTCGGGATCATGATGATCAGCATCATGCTGCCCGCCCATGTGACGACCATACCGCGCTACGTGCTGTACAATACCCTGGGCTGGATGGACGGCTATCTGCCGATCATCATGCCGAAGGTATTCGCCACCGATGCGTTCTTTGTATTTCTATTGGTGCAGTTCATACGGGGACTGCCCAAGGACCTGGACGAGGCCGCCACCATAGAGGGGTGCGGACCCACGGGGATCTATCTGCGGATCATCATGCCCCTGTCCATACCCGCACTGGTCACCACGGCCCTATTTACATTCCTGTGGACCTGGGATGATTTCTTTAATCAGCTGCTCTACATCTATACGCCCCAGAAATTCACCGTGCCCCTGGGACTGCGTATGTTTGTGGACAATACCGGCAATTCCAACTGGGGCGCCGTACTGGCCATGTCGGTACTGTCTCTGATACCCTGCTTTGTCCTGTTCTTCTCGCTGCAGAAATACTTCGTACAGGGTATCACCACCACCGGTATTAAGGGCTGACACAGCCCTGGTACAAATACAAAATCAGGAGGGGTTAATCAATGAGAAAGTTCTTGTGTATCTTGCTCGTATTGGCACTCGCGCTGGCGCTCGTCGCCTGCGGCGGCCAGGAGCCCGCGGTGGAGGAGTCACCTGCGGCGGAGGAAGAAGCGCCTGCGGCGGAGGAAGAGGCGCCGGCGTCCGAAGCGCCCGCCGCCCGTGAAGACGGCCTGCCCGCCTACACCGGCGAGTCCTGCGAACTGCGGATGACCTGGTGGGGGGATGAAAACCGCGCCGAGCGGACCCAGGCGGTCATCGATCTATTTGAGGCCGCGTATCCCGAGATCACCATCAGCGGCGAGCCCCGCCCGGGCGATGCGTATTGGGACAATCTGAATACCCAGCTCGCCGGCGGCAACGCCCCCGACATCATGCAGTTTGGCGGCAATTATCCCGACTTTGCCAGCAAGGGCCAATTGGAGCCCCTGGAAGGCTATCTGGGTGAGCAACTGCTGATCGACACCCCCGAGACATTTGACCAGGCTGTCTTTGATCCCGCTACCATGGACGGGCATCTCTGGGGTATCTGCCTGGGGACCAACTGCCTCGTGCTGGCCTACAATAAGACCATGCTCGAGGATGGCGGCGCGGCCATGCCTGCCGACCTCATGACCTGGGACGAGTTCATCGCATACGGCGGGTCCATCAAGGATAAGCTGCCCGATGGCGTATTTCCTTTCGTGGACAATAGCGTGAACCAGGCCAACTATATCAGCTACTACATGACCTCCCGCGGCGAACAGATCTGGGACGGTGAGAACACCCATGTGACCCTGGAAGGCGTCCAGGAGTGGATCAATATGTGGGAAGACATGCGTGATGCAGGGCTCATCCCCGATATCGAGACCACCGCAGGCTACGCCGAGACAGGCACCGACAATTCCGCCTTCGTCGCCGGCAAGGCCGCCTTCAACCTTATCTGGAGCAACCAGGTGACCTCTTATCAGGATGCCATGACCGATAAGATCGCCATCTGCCCGCTGCCCCAGGGGGAGCAAAACGCACTGGCGATCCAGGTCAGCCAGTACCTCGCCATCAATTCCCAGAGCGAGAACAAGGAAGCGGCCGCCCTGTTTATCAATTTCTTTGTGACGCAGCCCTCGGCCGGCCAGCACCTCGGCACCAACCGCGGTATTCCCAGCTCTCCGGTGGTGCGCGCGGCGATCGCCGACGACGCCTCTGAGATCGACGCGATGCTGTATAACTACCTCAATGTCGTGGCCGACCGTACCGTGCCCCAGGGTCCCAACCTGCCCAACGACCAGGAATTCGTGGATACCCTGAAGCAGATCGGCCAGAGTGTCGCCTTTGGTGAGATGTCCCGTGAGGAAGGCGCACAGGAGATCTATGACCTCATTCACCGCTTGATGGTGAAGTAGTGACGGACAGCGCGGATACGCGCATGTAGGGTAGACCGCCGTTCTCTGCTGCGTCATAGGACGGCGGTTTATTTGCCAATCATCGGCAAGGCGTATTATGTTTAATAATAGTCCTGAATATGGTATAGAGATTTTGGCATAATGAAATGAATTTTAATAGATATAGACAACATATACCAAGTTAAACTGATTGACACCAAGTAATAGCTAGTATATACTTGCATTAAGTTGGAATTATTTCTTTTTTACTTGGAGAACTATTGATGGCCGGATTATGTGGGAGGCGTCTCATGGGAAAGACATTTGTGATCACCGGCGGCGCACAGGGCCTGGGGCAGGCGTTGGCGCTGCGGGCGTCCCGGGAGGGGGCCAATGTCGCCATTGGGGACTTCAATATAGAAGCCGCCCGGCATACGGCCGGTATGATGCCGAATGCCATCGCTATTGCGATGGATGTGACCGACTATGATTCCTGCGTATCCTGCATGGATACGGCGGCGAATACATACGGCGGTATCGACGTCCTGGTCTGCAACGCTGGCATACTCCTGTCCGGCGGCATCGACGAACTTGCTCCAAAGGACTGGAAAAGGGTCGTCGACGTCAATCTGTGCGGGTATTACAATACCGTCAAGGCGGCGGTCAAATACCTGCGCAAAAGCGAGTACGCCTCCATCATACAGATCAACAGCAAATCCGGCAAAAAGGGTTCCTATAAAAACTCGGCCTACGCCGCCAGTAAGTTCGGCGGCATCGGGCTCACCCAGTCCCTGGCCCTGGAGCTGGCCGGGGACCATATACGGGTCAACGCCATATGCCCCGGCAATCTGCTGGACTCGCCCCTGTGGGTGGATAGCCTCTATGATCAGTACGCCGCCAATCAGGGGATATCCAAAGAAGCGGTCAGACGGAAGTATATCGATCAAGTACCCCTCAAGAGGGGTTGTGAATATGAAGACGTGGCCAATATAATGGTTTTTCTGGCTGGCAGGGGATCGAGCTATATGACAGGCCAGGCCATCAATGTGACCGGCGGCCAGCAGATGGACTGAAAAAGGAGGGAGGCGGGCCATGGATACATACGACGCCCTGACGGACAACTTGAATCATAGGGACGCCGCGGTCCGGCTCGATACTCTCCATCACCTGAAAGAGCAGATCGACGGCGGTTCCCGGGAGGTTCCCCGTAGGGATGTGGTGACCAACAATCACATCCATACCAAATACTCCTTTTCTCCTTACTCACCGGCCAAGGCCGCATGGATGGGATACCAGAGCGGCCTCGGCACAGTGGGGATCATGGATCACGATACGGTGGCGGGCGCCCGGGAATTCATCAAGGCGGGAGAGGTTTTGGCTATCCCCACTACCGTAGGGTTTGAGATGCGGACCGATTGGACCGATACGTCCATCGGGGACAGGCGGATCAATAATCCCGACCAACTGGGCTCAGCCTATATCGCGGCCCATGGCATCCCCCATCAGATGATCGATGCGGCGGACGCATACCTATCCGGTATCCGCGCCGCCCGAGACAGGCGCAACCGGGTGATGACGGACAATATCAACGCCGTTACCGCGCCTCATGGCATCGCCATCGACTATGTGCAAGATGTCCTCCCCCTCTCCTACGCGGCGCAGGGGGGGACTGTCACCGAGCGGCACCTGCTCTTTGCCCTCTCCCTCAAGATCATCGGTATGACAGGCAAGGGGCAGGAGCTGGTCGGATTCCTGGAGCAGCGGCTTGATATCTCCCTGAGCGAGAGGCAGCGGCGCTATCTGCTGGATACGGACAGCGGTCTATACGGCTACGATGTATTGAATATACTGAAAAGCGCTTTTGTCAATCAGATCTATGTGGATACGTCGCCGGATGAGACCCCGCCGGTCCGGGAGGCGGTGGCGTTGATCAAGTCCCTGGGGGCGGTCCCGGCCTACTGCTACCTGGGCGACGTGGGCGCATCTCCCACAGGGGACAAGGCGGCACAGGCATTTGAGGATGCATATTTGGATGAGCTGTTTCCTCTATTGGCGGATATGGGATTTGACGCCGTGGCGTTCATGCCCTCACGCAATACCCCGGAGCAGTTGGATAGGGTCATGGCGCTGTGCCGAAAGCACGCCTTGATGCAGGTATCGGGGGAAGACATCAATCAGCCCCGCCAGCCATTCGTTTGTGAAGCGCTGAGACGACCGGAGTACAGGCATCTGATCGATACCACATGGGCGCTGATCGGCCATGAACGGATGGCCGCCGAGAAAATCGAAGATGGGATGTTTTACAGAAAAAAACCGCAAAGAGACCTGGATGCTATAATCTATAGATATATGAATATAGGCAGAAACGGACTGCCGTAAAATCTAGGGAGGGAACATGAGCACACGGTTTCCACAGGAAAGACGGGAATATATCGAAAAGAAACTGCTGGTGGAAGGAAAGATCCGGGTCTCCGAGCTCGCGGCGTTATTTGACGTGTCCTCTGAAACCATCCGAAAGGATCTGCTGTACCTGGAGGAGAAGGGCATCGCCAAAAAGGGATACGGCGGCGCGGTGGTGGCCAACGAACGGCTGGAGCCAAGCTATATGGAAAAATCCATCACCCACCAGGAGGAAAAAGAACGGATCGCCCGGGCGGCCATCGATCTCATCGAGGACGGGATGATACTGATGATGGACGCCGGCAGCACGGTATTCACCGTGGCCAAGATGCTGGGGATGCGAAGCAGCCTGTCGGTATTTACAAACGCGCCCAGGACCGCCTTGCTGCTGGATGACTACCAGATCAAGACCTATATACTGGGCGGGGAATTCCGCTCCAACAGCAACGCCCTGATCGGGGGCTGGTCGGTCAAGGCCATCAACGAGATACGAGCGGACGCCGCCATCATCGGCACCAGCGGATTCTGCGGGCGGCAGGGCCCCTGTGTGGAGAATTTCCCCGAGTCCGAGATCAAGAAGGCCATGATCGAGAACAGCAACAAGGTGATCGTGGTGGGGGATAGCAGCAAGGCCCGGACCAACGCACTCATCCAGTACTGCGACTGGGAGGACGTGGACGCCTTTATCACCGACAGCGGGCTGCCCGAGGAACTGAAGGAAGAGCTGGATAAAAAGACGCAATTGGTCATGGTGTAGAGAGACGGGGAGTGAGGGCAATGGCACAGGCGATCATCATGCCGAGGCAGGGGATCAGCGTAGAGAGCTGTCTCATCGGCGAATGGATGAAAGAAGAAGGGGCTTCGGTCAAGGCCGGAGATATCCTCTTTACCTATGAGACCGACAAGGCGGCCTTTGAGGAAGAGTCGCCTGTAGACGGGGTGCTGCTGAAACGGTTCTATGAGGCCGGCGACGAGGTTCCCTGTCTCAAAACTGTATGTGTTGTCGGTGAACCCGGTGAGGATATCAGCGACCTAACGCCGGATGCCGAAGCACCCTCCGAGCCCGCCAAAGAATACAAGACAGGAGAAAAGGCTGCTGCCGGGGTTTTCACAGCAGCGCCTGCACCTTCGGCAGAAATGATAATATCTCCCCGGGCGAAGAAACTCGCCGAACAATCCCATGCCGATCTCAGCCAGGCGGCGGGGTCCGGTCCCGGGGGGCGCATCATCGAGCGGGACGTGGCTGCTCTGATCCGGAATGGGAAAAGCCGCCATGGGGCGGAAGCGGCGGCTCCCACCGCCGGTATACCGGCGGATGTGCGCGCCTATACCGATATCCCCCTATCCAATATGCGCAGACTGATAGGCAAGGCCATGCATGAGTCCCTCACGGATATGGCGCAATTGACGTTGCACGCGTCCTTCGACGCGACAGAGGTCCTGGCTTTCCGGAAAGCCGTGAAGGAGCGGGGGGAAGAGCTGAGTCTAGCCAATATCACCCTCAACGATATCATACTGTACGCGGTATCCCGCACGCTGATGCGGCATCCTGGGATCAACGGCCACTATGTGGCGGATCATATCAAACAGTATCACAGCGCCAATATAGGGATCGCCACCGATACCGAACGGGGGTTGATGGTGCCCACCCTTTTCGGCGCCGAGGGGATGGGTCTCAATGCATTGTCCCGGGAAGCGAAGAATCTGGTCGAGGCCGCCCGGTCGGGGCAGATACACCCGGATCTATTGACCGGCGGGACCTTTACGGTGACGAACCTGGGGGTGCTGGGGGTGGAGCGCTTCACCCCGGTGATCAACCCGCCCCAGATCGCGATACTGGGGGTGTGCGCCATCAGGACCGCCCTGGGGGAAGACGGGACGCACTACCCGGCCATGGGACTCTCGCTGACATTTGACCACAGGGCCATCGACGGAGCCCCGGCGGCGCGCTTTCTTCAGGATCTATGCCGGTGCTTGAGTGAATGGAACCTGTCGCTTGCACTGGAAACCCTGCGGTAAAAGAGGAGAAGAAACGGTGGTGTACGATCTGATCGTCATAGGCGGGGGACCCGCCGGGTATCTGGCCTGTGAGCGGGCCGGGCACGGGGGCCTGAAAACACTGCTCATCGAGAAGGAGCATATTGGCGGCATCTGCCTCAACAAGGGATGCATACCCACTAAGACACTGCTGTATTCGGCAAAAATCAAGGACAGCGCCGAAAAAGGCGAAAAGTACGGTGTCACGGCTAGGGATATTACCCTCGATCACAAAACGGTGGTTAAGCGAAAGGATAAAGTGGTCAAGAAACTCACTGCAGGCGTTCGCAGCGCCGTCAAAAGCGCCGGGTGCGATATGGTGGACGCAGAGGGGATTATACGCGGGAAAAGCGGCACTGGGTATGAGGTGGAAGCCGGGGGACAGGTATATACCGGAAAAAGGCTGTTGATCGCCACAGGGTCCCGGCCGTGTATACCACCCATCGAAGGGCTAACAAATGGGCTTGAGTCCGGGTATGTCGTGACCAGTGCCGAGCTGCTGGATATGGAGGAAGTGCCGGAGAAACTGGTCATCATTGGCGGCGGCATCGTGGGGATGGAGATGGGGAGCTATTTCCATTCCGCGGGAAGCGATGTCACCGTCATCGAGATGCTCTCCCGCATAGGCGGGAATATCGACGAAGAGATCGCGGTGCTGCTGCAAAGAGAATACGAAGCGAAGGGCGTCTGTATCGTCACAGGGGCCTCCGTCACCGGGATCAAGGACGGAAGCGTGCTGTATGAAAAGGACGATACGGTGCACGAGATACAGGCCGATAAAGTGCTATTGAGCACGGGGCGAAAGGCCCGGACCGGGGGGATCGGGCTGGAGACGATAGGAGTTGCGGCGGATCGCCGGGGCATCATGATCGATACGCACTGCCTGACCAGTGTCCCCAATGTGTACGCGGCGGGGGACGTGACGGGACTCTGCATGCTGGCCCATACCGCATACCGCCAGGGGGCGGCGGCTGTGAACCACATGCTGGGTAAGCCCGACGCCATGCACTATAATGCCATCCCCTCGGTGATATACACCAATCCCGAGGTGGCGGCGGTGGGCGAGACCGCCGCAAGCGCCAGGGCCAAAGGGCTGGACGTGACCGAGAGGACCGTTTCCATGAATTTCTCAGGGCGGTACATGGCGGAGAATGAAGGGGGACGCGGGCTCTGTAAGATCTTCGTGGACAATCGCCTGGGGACGCTCTGCGGGGTGCACATGATCGGGAATTACGCCTCGGAGGTCATCGTAAGCGCGGGGATCTGTATCGAGAAGATGCTCACCATAGAGGAGATCAAGGGCATCGTATTTCCCCACCCCACCGTGTCCGAAGTGATCCGGGAAGCCATTTATCAGATATAGAGGAGAAAATCATGCCGAAAAGCCTGCCGATCGACCCGCAAGAGCTGCGCAAACCGGGCGCTCTTTCATTTGAGCCCATCCCCCTCAACGCATACCAGAAACGGGTGGCGGATGAAAAGGAGAATTTCAGCAAAGAGGATTTCCTGCGTATCTATCGGGATATGCTGATCATACGGAATTTTGAAGAAATGCTCAACGCCGTGAAGGTCACCGGGGAATACGAGGGCCTTGCCTACCATTACCCCGGCCCGGCGCACCTAGGCGTAGGCCAGGAGGCGGCCTACGTGGGGCAGGCCTATACATTGGGGATCGACGACTATACGTTCGGCTCACACCGGAGCCACGGGGAGATACTCGCCAAGGGCCTCTCCGCCATCGCCCAGCTAGATGATGACGCGCTCGAGACCATCATGAAGGGCTTTTTCGGCGGGACGATCTACGATGTGGTAGCAAAACACACCAAACAAACCACCGTCAAGGGCGTGGCTAAAGACTTTCTGCTCTACGGGGTATTGGCCGAGATCTGGGCCAGGACTACCGGGTTCAACATGGGCTTAGGCGGCTCCATGCACGCGTTCTTCACCCCCTTCGGGATCTACCCCAACAACGCCATCGTGGGGGGCTCCGCCACCATCGCCACCGGGGCGGCGCTCTTTAAGAAATCCAATAAAAAGAAGGGCATCGTGGTCTGCAATATAGGCGACGGGTCTCTGGGTTGCGGGCCGGTATTCGAAGCGATGAATTTCGCCGCCATGGACCAGTACGACACCCTCTGGGAAGAGGACTACAGGGGCGGGTTGCCCATCATATTCAATGTGTTTGACAATAGCTACGGCATGGGGGGCCAGACCTGGGGAGAGACCATGGCCTACCAGGTACTCGCCCGGATGGGGGCGGGGATCACCCCGAGCCAGATGCACGCCGAGCGGATCGACGGGATGAATCCCCTGGCGGTCATTGACGCCTACCGCCGCAAGAAGGCCGTGATCGAGGAGGACCGAAAGGGGCCGGTGCTCCTCGATGTGATCACCTACCGGATAAGCGGCCACAGCCCCTCCGATTCCTCCAGCTATAGGAGCAAGGAGGAGATCGCCGCCTGGGAAGAAGCCGACTCCATCCAAAATTTCAGGGAGCAGTTGTTGGAGGCAAAGGTAGCCGGAGAGGCGGAACTCGAGCATATCGAAGCGTCGTGCAGGGAGGATATCATCCAGGCGGTGAAGCTCGCCCGGGACGAAGACATTTCCCCCCGGATGGACCTCAATAAAACCCCCGATATCATCGCGGACATGATGTTTTCCAATATGACTATAAAGACCATGGACCCCGGCAGAGAACTGGAAGCCATGATGCCCATGGAGGACAATCCCCGGTACCAAAAGAATCTCAAAAAGAGCCGGTACGCCTACGATGAAAACGGCAGGCCGATTTCCAGCGTAAAGTCCTATCTGTTCCGGGACGGTATATTTGACGCCGTATTTCATAAATTCTACGAGGATGCGACTCTCATCGCCTACGGGGAAGACAACAGGGACTGGGGCGGCGCCTTCGCCGTGTACCAGGGGCTCACAGAGGCATTGCCCTACCACAGATTTTTCAACGCTCCCATCTCCGAGGCCGCCATCGTGGGCACCGGGGTGGGCTACGCCATGTGCGGAGGACGGGCAGTCGTGGAGCTGATGTACGCCGATTTCCTGGGGCGGTGCGGCGACGAGGTGTTTAACCAGATGAGCAAGTGGCAGGCCATGAGCGCCGGGGTGATCAAGATGCCCTTGATCTTGCGGATGTCGGTGGGCTCCAAGTACGGGGCCCAGCACTCCCAGGACTGGTCGGCGCTCTGCACCCATGTGCCGGGGTTGAAGGTCGTATTCCCGGCGACCCCCTACGATGCCAAGGGACTCATGAACAAGGCCCTAAACGGCACCGACCCGGTGGTATTCATAGAGAGCCAGCGCCTCTACAATACCGGGGAGATGTTCCATACAGAGGGGGTGCCGAAGGAGTACTACGAGATCGAGATAGGGGACCCCGATATCAAGCGGGAGGGTGCCGATCTCACCATTTTAAGCATCGGGGCCACCCTGTACCGGGCCATGGAGGCGGCGGATACGTTGAAAGAGAAATACGGCATCGAGACCGAGGTTATTGACGCCCGCTCATTGGTGCCCTTTGACTACGAAAAAGTACTGGCGTCGGTGAAAAAGACCGGGCGGATCGTGATCACAGGGGATGCCTGCGAGCGCACCTCCTTTATGAAAGACATGGCCCAGAATATCTGTGAGCTGGCATTCGACGACCTGGACGCACCCCCGGTGGTGGTGGGGTCTAGAAACTGGATCACCCCCGCCTACGAACTGGAAGACGCGTTTTTCCCCCAGGCGGACTGGATCGTGGACGCGGTCCATGAGAAGATCCTGCCCCTGCCGGACCACGTGCCCCAGCAGAATTATACCAAGCTTAAGAAACTGGAAAACGCCCGGAGAGGGGTATGAGGAGACGAGTATGAAAACAAGGGCGGTCAGACTATACGGTAAAGGGGATTTGCGGCTGGAGGAATTTGACCTCCCTCTCATGGGAGACGATGAGATCCTCGTGAAGATCGTCTCCGACAGCATCTGCATGTCCTCCTACAAGG
>ENA-ORCX01000615-ORCX01000615.1-marine-metagenome-genome-assembly--contig:-NODE-615-length-10795-cov-3.056914_pt1 | contig 10795 bp, 5 predicted proteins | sample MGYA00248630_ERZ508518 | MGnify/ENA primary metagenome ERZ508518 (study PRJEB26188, sample SAMN06268768) | marine metagenome | isolation source: Bioluminescent Bay, La Paraguera, Puerto Rico | place...
ACTCACATCCTCCTCCAGGGCTACGGCGAATACTTCCTCCGGGGCCACTGTCCCCGTATTTCCGCCCTCACCCAGAATCACCGAAGGGGCGCTCCCCAGGTGCTGGGCGATGACCGTGGACAGGTCTATCTCCTCGGGCGGTTCATTGGCCGTAACCCGCAGGACCCGTATCTGGACCGGATAGGATTCCATGACCTCTCCTGTGGTCTCGAAGGTAATCGTATGACCCGGAGCGAAGTCACTGGACACGCCCCCGGCATAGGACGCATCCTGTATGTGGAGCACCGCGGGCTCCCCCTGTAGTGTCCCGGAGAGCATCGTAACGCCCAGGGACCCCTCCAGGACCTCATCCACCGTGGCCGACCACACCTTGAGTTCCTCCGCAGGGGGCTCTGTCTGGGGAGGCGCTGTGGGCTGCTGTCCTCCGGCATCGGGGGACGCGCTCTGCTCCCCAGGGGGTACCAGGGTCTCCTCCGATATCTCATAGCCTATCAGTCCGCATCCGGCCATCAGGCCAGCTATCAATGCGATCGCCACTATCACGGTGATCCGTTTACTCATCGTACACGCTCCTTTTTTAACTGATCTATCCTCTAAGACGCCCGGAAGGGACAAATGGTTGCAATCCTACCGGTTGAGTTTGAATTTGGAATAGAGGAAGGACTCGATCCTGTCCCTATGGCGGAACACGACGAGGCCAAGCCCAATGCATATGACCGCCACCACGGCCCACTGCCAGAGGGTGAGGTTGATCAATCCCGATCCCGCCAGATTGGCCACCAGCATCCCCGGAAGGCGTCCCACCGTCACCAACAGCATAAAGAGGGGTACGGACATGGCCGTCATCCCCGCCAGGAGACACAGTGCGTCGTCGGGGAAAAAGGGGATCAGAAAGATCAAAAACAGCACCCATATCCCCTTGCGGGCGATGAGCCCCTCATACCGCTCGTAGACCTTTGGGCCCACCATGCGGATCACCAGGGGCTTGCCGAAGTACCGGCCCAGCCAAAAGGCGATCAAAGAGCCGATCAAAAGCCCCAGGGAGCTCAATAGAAACCCCATGCCCCAGCCGAAGAGTGCGCCCCCCGCCAATGCAGTGATATTGCCGGGGATGGGGGCGACGACCACCTGGGCCGCCTGGATCAGCACGAATACCAGGGGAGCCCATATGCCCCACCGCTCCACGTAGAGGGCGATGGACTCCCGGGAGGAAAAAATCTCCCGGCCCCGCTCCCACCAGGCAGCGGGATTTCCCCACAGAAACGCAGCCCCCGTGCCCAATAGGAGCACGGCGGCGAGGACGGAATAGCGTATCCATATCCGTTTATCCGGTTTGTTTTTCATTGGTCTCGTCTTTCTTGAAAATGTAACTCATCATGATCATCTGGACCACCGCCGCCACCGGGATGGCCAGCAATACCCCCACTACGCCGAAGAGGGCGCCTCCCGCCAGTATGGCGACGATGACAAGAAAGGGGCTGATTTTTAGTCTCTTGCCCACCACCAGGGGGGTGATCACAAAACCGTCCACCTGCTGGAGCCCCAGCAGGAACAGGGCGGTCCACATGGCTTTTGTGGGGTCCTGGAACAATACGATCAGCCCGCAGATGATGAGCCCGGCCAGGGGACCGACGGCGGGAAGGAGATTGAACAGCGCCGTCACAAGGGCGATCCAGAATCCCCCCGCGGGGATCTCCAAAAGCAGGGTGAATCCATAGGTCAGGACACCCAGGATCAGGGAGGCGATCAGCTTGGCCCTGAAATACTGATAGAATATCTCCACAACCCGCTTGAAAAACAGGGCCGCTTCATCCAAAAAAGAGCGCTTCGCCATCGGTACCCCTCCCCTGTATGACAGGTATTATACCACTGAAAGAAGGGCTTGTAAGCCCCATCTGCCCGGAAGACGGTTTTCCACAGGCCGGGGATGATTTCTTGCTTTTTTCGATACTTTTCACGATCCATTCACCAATTTATCCACAATTTCGAGTCCGAAATAGTTTCAAAAAACCCCGAATTACCGGGCTTAACAGGAACTTAACATAGTTATCCTCAATTTTATCCACATTGTCCACAGGCTCATTTGCCCATGGAAACGGCCTGCCCCACCGCTAAAAAGTATAAAAAAGAGTCCTTGACAGGCCGCCCGGTGAGCCTGGTAAGGGCGTCCCTATAGAGCCGGACCTGGTCGGCGTATCCCTCCGCCGCAGCCTGCACGTCCCTGCCGAAGACGGCGTCGGTCTTGTAATCGATCAACACCCATGAGCCCTCCTCCATAAAGCAGCAGTCGATGATCCCCTGGACCAATAAGGGCTCTCCGCACCCGGCATAGCCGGGGGCCGCGCGATCGGCGGACAGCCGCATCAGAAAGGGCATCTCCCGGCGAAGGTCTCTGGCCCCCCGCACCCGCGCGCCCAAAGGGGAAACGCAGAAGCGGTGTATCCACAGGGGATCGACCGTGTCGGCTTCGTCCTGGCGCAGCAGATCCCCTGCAACCATCTGGGACAGCTGCTCCCGGATCATCTCCGTAGTATCTGTGCGCCCAAAGTCCAAATGGCGCATCACATAGTGGATGATGCTGCCCCGCTCGGCGGCGGTGAACGCCTGCTCCTGGGGCGTAATCCCCGAAAGGACGGGGAGCCTCTGGGGGGTATCCGGCTCCAGGGCGGCGGCCCTGAGGCGCTTGACGGCGGTGACGGAGAGCTTGCTGGGGACAACCGTGGCGCAGGCGTGGGGGTAGCCCCATCTCAGGCGCTCGGATACCCACCGGGACTGCCCGGCATCAATCTCCGATAGGATAGCCGGGGCGGCCTCGGCCTGGGCCTCACGGCCCGTGATCCTATCCGTGAGATCGGATAAACTCCAAAGACGGATGTCCCACCGGGAGGAGTCCGACCCCCCCGCGGCCTGTCCCCCCAGGCATCCCGCTTCGGGGTGATCTAACAGGGCCGCCCCCATCCAGTCCAGCAGGGACATCCCACGGCCCAGGGCGCTGGGCCCGCACCCCCGCATCCAACGGGCCTGGGCCTGGGACAGAGACGAAACGGTGCCGATCATGGAAAGCCGCTCCCGGGGCCGGGTCATGGCCACGTAGAGCACCCGCATCTCCTCGGCGAGGCTCTCCTGCCGGATGCGGACCTTAGCGGCCAGCCGGGCCAAGGTCTGGGTCCGATACCGCAAGTCTGGGTCCACATACCAGGGACCCAGGCCCAGGTCCTTGTGCAGCAGTATCTCCTCCCGGCCCTCGGCCATATTAAACCGCTTGCCAAGGCCGGCCAATATCACCGCCGGGAACTCCAGGCCCTTGCTTTTGTGGACGCTCATGATGCGGACCACGTCCTCCTGCTCCCCCAGCACCTTGGCAGGCTCGATGTCGCGCCCCTCCTCGGCCAGGCGGTCCATGTACCGGAGAAACCCAAAGAGTCGCCCGGTGCCGGTCTCGGCGAGTGCTGCGGCCCGCTGGCAGAGGATGCGCAGGTTTGCCTGGCGCTGGGCTCCGCCCGGCATGGCGCCGGCATGATCGTATAAACCGGATTTATGCAGTACCTGCCAGAGGAACCGGGACAAGGGCTCTCTGCGCTCGGACTCCCGCCACTCCGCCACACGCCCGGTAAAGGCCGCCAGCCTGTCCCGTAAGCGCTCATCCTCTCCCCGCTCCATATAGGCGTCCACCGCCGCGAAAAAGGCCCCCCGGGGGCATGCCCCACGAATCAGGCTCAATTCCCCCTCGGTAAAGCCCCCCGCCACCGAGCGCATGGCGGCCAGCAGGGGGATGTCCTGCCGCTGATTGTCGATCAGGCGCAATAGGTCGGTAAACACCCGCACCTCCACCGCCTGAAAAAACCCGGCGCCGGTGTCGGCGTGGACCGGAATACCCTCCCGGGCCAAGACTTCGGCGAACCGGTCCATCCACCCCCTGGTGGTACGCATCAAAACGGCGATATCCCGGTAGGTAAGGGGGCGCTCTCCGGCGGCGTCCTGAACGGGTTTTCCCAGCCACTCCCGTATTTGGGCGGCGGCGAGGTAGGCCTCCCGCTCGGCGTCCTCCATCCACTGGACCTCTTCCTCCTCGGGGGAATCGGCCGTTCCCTTGTCGATGATATGGACCCCGATAGGGGGGACGTCCGTATCGCTCTCCCGGCCCGGATACAGCCACACGTCCTCGGTATAGGCGATCTCTCCCAGCTCCCGGCTCATGATCCGCTTGAATATATAATTGACGCCGGAAAGGATGGGGGATTGGCTGCGGAAGTTTTGATTGAGGAGGATGCGCCGGCCCTCCCCCGTCTCACATGCCTCGTATCGGCGAATGAAGAGAGAAGGGTCGGCCAGGCGAAACCGGTATATGCTCTGCTTCACATCCCCCACCATAAATAGATTGTCCCCTCGGCTCACCCGGGAGAGCAGGGTCTCCTGGACCAGGTTACTGTCCTGGTACTCGTCGATAAATATATAGTCGTACTGCGCCCGGTTAACCTCCGCCGCCTCGGGGTGGGAGAGTATCTCAAGGGCGAAATGCTCCAGATCGGTGAAATCAGCGATCCGCCGCTTGGCCTTGGCCGCCCCGTATAATTCCCCGAAACGAATCACCAGCTCAGCCAGGTAGGATAGATAGGGCGCCAGCGTCTGATGATGTTCACACGCCTGGGTGAGGGGCAGGGCCAATAGCTCCTGGGCCTCTGTGACCAGTTTTTTGGCCTGCTTGCGCCACTCCTTGACCATTTCTTTGGCTTCATCATCGGCCCCGGCCCCGCACCGGCCCAGCCGTCCGAAGGAGAAGCCGGAAAGAGCGGCCCGGGCATCCTCATACCCCCCGTCCATCCCGGCCAGGGCATCCGATAGCCCTTCCAGATCGGCCCTGAGCGTGCTTGCGTATCCCTCCATGGATGCATCGCAGAAGGTAAGAGCCTGCTCCGTTAATTCCATCGCGCCGGTGACCAACCGCCGCACCTGGGCCAGCAGGGAGCGCACCCATGGGCTTTGTTCCAATGCGTCCATGGACAGGGAGAAAGCGGCGGTCTGTGTGCGCAGCCAGGCTTCCGGCTCTGGCTGGCTCCGGGAGAAGTGGTAGAGCCGTAAGAGCTCCTCCACCAGGGGCTCGTCCGACTTGGCCCCGCCGATCCGCTCGACAAGGCCCAGGAAACGCGCGTCGGCCTGCTCGTATTCCGACTCCATCAGCGCCGCCGCCACATCCCGGCGCAAAATCTCCGCCTCGCTCTCGTCGGCCAGGCGGAAGTCCGGGTCGATGCCGATGAGGTGGAAGAACCGCCGGATCAACGTGAGACAGAAGGCGTGGATGGTGCTGATCTGGGCGGCGGGCAATAAAGTCAACTGCCGTCTGAGGTGTGTATCCGCCCCGCCTCCCTCGCTCAGTGCCCGGCCGATCCGGGCGCTGATGCGCTGGCGCATCTCCCCCGCCGCGGCATTGGTAAAGGTCACGATCAACAACCGGTCGATGTCCGCCCCCTCATCCATGATCAGGTGGAGGATGCGTTCGACCAGTACGGCGGTTTTCCCCGCCCCGGCTGCGGCGGAGACCAGTATAGTGCCGTCCCGGGCCTCTATGGCGTCCTGCTGGGCGCGGGTCCACTCAGGCATGGCGCTCCTCCTTCATCCGGCGCAGGCATTCACTGTCGGTCAATGGGTGAAGCCTGCGGAACTGCTCACCGGCGATGGTGGGGTCGAACCGGCAGATAGAACCGTATTCACAGAAGGCGCAGGCGACGCGCTTGCGCTCCCGCACCGGGGCGATCTCGATCTCCCCTTTCAGCAGTTTCTCGGATAGACCGGCGGCCTTGTTCATCACATAGTCCAGGACCAGGGCGTATTCCTCCGTATCGGCCACATGGCTCCCGGCGTAGAAGTCCCCGTCTTTTTTAAGCCTCGCGGTCACCACGGTGGGATTGCCAGGCTCCCTATCCATGGCCCGCACGATAGACGCGTCCCGGATCACGAGGCCGTCCATCCGAAATTTCCTGCGTATCTGTTTTTCGATCTCCTCTATGATCGCGCCGTCGCTCTCTATGATGGGATCGTCGATATGAAAGTACAATGCGGCGGCGGGCCGGGCGTCTTTGCCCGCCTGGGTACGTTCGGAAAGCACCGCGTTCATATACACCATGAGCTGGAGATTGACCCCGTAAAGCACCTGGTACAACGCCCAGTCCTTGGCGCCGGACTTGTAATCGATGACCCGCACATGCTCGGTATCATTCTCATCGGTCCAGGCGTCCAGCCGGTCGATCCGCCCGGTAAGGTGAATCACCCGCCCGTCGGCCAGTGTGACCTTGATCGGCGGGTAGGTATCCTCCCTGCTGGGTCCGAATGTCTGCTCCACTGCGACGGGGGTAAACTCCCCTTTCTGGAGCTGGCAGGCCGCCATCCAGAGCGCCTTGGCGGCGATCCCCTTGATGCGCTCCGCCAAGTGCCGGTAGCGGTGGGTGCTCTCAAAGACCCCTCCCATCAGATCAGGGGTCAGGCTGTCCACGATCCGCCCGGCCTCGGCCCGGCACTCGTCCTCGGTGACGGTGGACCAGTCCCGCTCTTCCGCTAAGATCCCGGCGGCGAAGGCCTCCATCACGTCGTGGAAGAGGGAGCCCATGTCCATGGGATTGACCTCATACCGCTGCCGGGGAGAGGGCCGCAGGCCGTAGCGGACGAAATGGGCGAACGGGCACTCTGCGTACCGCTCCAGCCGGGACACGCTGGTCAACAGATGCTGCCCGAACAGCCCCTCCGCCGCCGCGCTGTCCAGGGGCGGGGCCTGATTTTGGTAGGTAACGCCCCGGCGGACAAGGTCGTACCGCTCCCGCCATCCCGGCTCCGCGGCGTACCAGTCGTATAATTCCCGCCAGGGGGAAGGCAGCATCGCCCCCTCCCGCATCCGGGGGATCAAATGATCGAGAGCGCTCTGGGGGGTGGCGATCCAGTCGGCATCCTCACTGATAATGCCATTCTGTACCGGGGCGTCGGGAAACAGCTCCCGCAGCCGGTCGATCAAAAGCGATGGCCGCAGTGCCGCGCCTCCCTCGTCGGCCAGGGGATAGCTGACATACAGCTTTTCGATGGCCATGGACAATATGGTGTATATGGAAAACCGCTCCCGGGCGGCCATCATCTCCTCGTCTCCGGGCATGTCCAGCCCCAGTTCGTTCAATGCCGAGCGCTCGGCCATGCTCAATATCCCCGGGTCGGCCCCCGCCGAGGGGAGGACACCGTCGTTGACGCCTATTACAAACAACACCTTGGCAGGGCGAGCCAGAGAGCGCTTCACAGAGCCCACCGCCACCTGGTCCAGTGTGGTGGGGATCACCCCCACCTCCAGGGACGCGACCCCTGTTTCCAGCAGGCGCAGCATCTCCGATACCCCCAGGGGGGTATCCTCCATGATCCCCGCCATCTGCTCCAAAACAGTCATCAGCATATCCCAGACCTGGGCGGTCTCATCCACCGACTCGTGCCACTGGGCGGCGCGCATGGATTCGATCCAGGCCTGTATCTGCGTCTCCATCCCCAGGGACACTAGAAAGCCGCGGAGGGCGTTCACCCCATCAACGGCAGGCGGCGCACCCTTGAGTGTTTCCCACAATGCGGTAAGGGGCGCAATCACTTTCTCCCGGCAGGCGTTTAAGTGTTCCAGGTCGTACTCGTCTTCCCCGAATGTGAAGGGCTTTTCCCACCGGCTGCCCTGGATGCCGTAGCGAAGGCAGTAATTCTCCAGAGAGTCGACCTCGTCCCAGGTAAGCCCGGTAAACCCGGTCTTGACATAGCTGAATAGGGGGGTGTATGCGTACCGGGTGTCAATGGACTCCAATGCCGAGAGTACGCATTGAATCAGGGGATGGTTGCGCACCGGCCGCCGGGCGTCGATAAAGACCGGGATATCAAAGGCCGCAAAGATGCGGCGAATGGATTCCCCATAGCTCTCCTCTGCGTTGGAGATCACCGCGATGTCGCGGTAGCGGTATGTCCCATCGTATACCATGGAATGAATGCGGGCCGCCGTCTGCTCGATCTCCTCCCGCCTGTTGGAGGCGTACCAGAGAGTCAGGTCTTCGGGATTGCCCTTCCACTTTTCGTATGGATAGGCGTACAGCTGGTCGGAGATAAACCGGCTCAGTTCGTTGCGGTTGTCGCCCTCCTCCCGCCGCTCCATGTCGATGGGCCTCTCTTCCGCGCCTATTTCATCGGCAAGCGCCTGCAGTTTGGTAAGCATACGGGACGGCTCCCGGTAGAGATCGGCCGCCTCCCCCCCCAGGGGCATGGGCAGCGCCACCGTGATCTCGTCGCATAATGCCATCAGTTTGCGGAGAATGCGTAAATGCTGGGCGGTGAATGCGGAAAAGCCGTCCACCCAGATATAGGCGCCTTTCAGGAAATCAACCCTGTCCATGCGCTCCAACAGCGCCTCCACGGCGTCCTCCCCGTCCATGTACCGGCCAGCCATGAAGGCCTGAAAGGCCTCATAGATCCGGGCGAGCTCGGATAATTTGTCCCCCAACAGGCCGCCGCTGCCCGCCCCCGCCTCCGTCAAGGCGGCCGCGTCGATATCAAACCGCTTGCATTCCCCGATGAGGCGGCTCAGATTGCGGACAAAGCCCTCACGGCCCGCGGCGTACTGGAATACCGTCAATTCGGGCCCCAAACTGTCCAGCACCCGGCGCAATACCATCTGGCGGCCCTGCTCGTTGATGCGGGTCAGGGTCAATCCCCCGGCCTCGCTGAACACCCGGTAGGCCAGCCGCGAAAAGCTCAGCACACTGGTCTCGATGAGTCCTCCCGTGTCCGACCGCTCGCACAAATCTTGCTCGGAGCGCAGGGTGTACTGGTCCGGCACCAGCAGGTAGGCGGGCTTGTCCTCCGGGACATCTTTCATTTCCGCATATATATGTTCGGTCTTGCCCACGCCGGGGCGGCCGTACAGGTAGCGTATGGTCATCCGGGCCTCCTTAGCCGTTATCAACCAGCTTATTATTATCATAATATAACCGTTGCTACTTTTCCAGCTTTGTCCCCCCTTTCGCGGGGATGGATGCTCTGGTATAATTGGGCAAAAGACATTCATGGAAAATATGCAGGGTGTCGAGAAAGCCGGCAAGACAAGGCGGCAAGCTATAGACAAGGAAGCGTATAGAAACATACGTGACCGAAGTCTATAGCGATGCCAACGAAGTAAGCGAAATCCTATAGATTTCGCGATTGCCCGCTTTATCGGCAGCCCGTAAGAATAGAAGGATACAGTATATGAAATATATCGTTGTAGTCCCCGACGGGATGGCGGACCACCCCGTGGAAGAACTGGGGGGCAAAACCCCCCTACAGGCCGCGAACACCCCCCACATGGACGAACTGGCGGCCCATGGAGAGGTGGGCACCGCCAAGACGGTGCCTCCGGGACTGCCCGCCGACAGCGCGGTGGCCAATCTGTCGGTGATGGGGTACGACCCCGCCCGCTGGTATACGGGCCGCTCCCCCCTGGAGGCGGTCAGCATGGGGATCGAGATGGGGCCCGATGACGTGGCCTTCCGCTGCAATCTGGTGACCCTGAGTGAAGAGGGTCCCTATACAGGGAAAGTAATGGCGGACTACAGCGCCGGGGAGATATCCACCGATGAGGCGGCGCCCTTGATCGAGGCGGTCCAGGAAGCCCTGGGGGATGATCTGCGGAGATTCTATGCCGGAATCAGCTATAGGCACTGCATGATCTGGGCCGGGGGCCCGGTGGGACTCGATCTCACCAAGCCCCACGACATACTGGGCAGACCCATCGCAGAGTATCTGCCCGACAGGGAGAAAGCCCCTGAAATATACGATCTGATGGAAAAGAGCATGGCGGTGCTCGCCGAGCATCCGGTGAACCAAAAGAGGCGGGAAGCCGGGCAAAACCCCGCCAACGCCATCTGGCTGTGGGGCGAAGGCAAAAAGCCGGCCCTGCCTTCTTTCCAAGAGACATACGGTAAAAAAGGCGCGGTGATCTCGGCGGTGGATCTGATCAAGGGGATCGGGCGGTGCGCCCAAATGGATGTGATCGAGGTCACAGGCGCAACCGGGAACCTGCATACCAATTACGCCGGGAAGGCGAAGGCCGCCCTGGAGGCGCTGCGGCAGGGGGCTGATCTGGTGTATGTGCACATCGAGGCCCCGGACGAATGCGGCCACCAGGCGGATATGGAGGGGAAAATCTATTCCATCGAGAAGATCGATACAGAGGTCATCGGCTGGCTCCGGGAACAACTGCAGGGAACGGAGTATAAAATGCTGGTGATGCCTGATCATCCCACGCCGTTGGAACTTCGGACCCACACCGACGAGGCGGTGCCCTTTGTGATCTATGACAGCACCGCGCCTAATAAAGGACCCGCCCAATTCAGCGAGACGGCGCAGACAAGCCTGCATATCGAAGACGGATACCAATTGATGGCCCGCTTCCTGGGCCGGGGCTGAGGGACCAAAGGCTTAGCCTTGCGGCAGAGAGGGCATAATTATATAATAATGCGTATGCTGACAGAACGGAGCGAAGGGATGCAGACAGTGCATTATCAGGACTATAGAGGAAAACGGGTCCATTTTATAGGGATCGGCGGCATCAGCATGAGCGGGCTGGCGGCTTTCCTTACGGACCAGGGCTATACGGTCACGGGATCGGACATACTGGAAGGCTATACGCTGAAGCACCTCCGGGAGATCGGGGTGACGGTATGGATCGGACACACACCGGAGCATGTCCACGGGGCCGATCTCATCGTGTACAGCGCGGCCATCACCACCATGAAGGAAAACTGCGAGATGGACGAGG
>ENA-ORCX01000617-ORCX01000617.1-marine-metagenome-genome-assembly--contig:-NODE-617-length-10782-cov-2.280710_pt1 | contig 10782 bp, 5 predicted proteins | sample MGYA00248630_ERZ508518 | MGnify/ENA primary metagenome ERZ508518 (study PRJEB26188, sample SAMN06268768) | marine metagenome | isolation source: Bioluminescent Bay, La Paraguera, Puerto Rico | place...
AAGAGGATATAAAGATGCATTAATCGATCATGATATTAAGTTTGACGAAAATCTAATCGTTAAAACATATTATCGTTATCGCGATGGCAGTGAAGCACTTGAAAAACTCTTAGCCCTTAAAAATCCACCAACAGCAGTGATTTGTGTTTCAGATTCACTTGCTATTGGTGCAATCAACCATTTATTAAGTATAGGTAAAAAACCAGGTAAAGATATCAGTGTAATTGGTTTTGATAATACATCAATTACATCAAATTACACACCATCGATATCAACCATTGCACAACCTAGATTCGAATTAGGTACAAATGCATTTGATTTATTATATGAAAAATTGACAGGAAATGAATCGACTCCAAAATCAGTGATTCTTCCTTATCAAATCATTCATAGAGATTCAACAAAAAACGAGTAACAACTATGTTGACATAGTAAAAAATAGGAGGAAAATATGAAGAAGATTTTAGCTTTAGTTTTAACTTTAGTTATGGGGATCGCACTCATTGGTTGTGGTGAAGATGAAACTACAATTGGTGTATTAATTCCAGGTGCAGATCATGGATTTACAGGTGAAAGTGTTAGCCATGCAATCGCTGGTACAGAACGCTTAGCAGAAGAAAATGGTTTTGCTTTTAAAGTATTAACATCATCTACAGTTGTTGAACAATCAAACCAAATTGAACAACTTATTAGTGAAGGCGTTGATGTTATCGTTTTATGGCCACATAATGGTGATGAATTAAAATCAGCAGCTCAACAAATTTTAGATGCTGACATTCCACTAATTATTTATGACCGTTTAATCTCTGATTTTGATGAAACAGCAGAATTAATGGGTGACAACTTTACAATTGGTGAAGATATGGGTACATATTTTAATGGATATTTTGCAGATGAATTAGCAGCAGGTGAAGTTCATATTCTTGAATTCAAAGGTGATAACTCATCAGTACCTACTCAAAGATCTGAAGGTTTCTATGAAACAGCAGATGATAACTTTGTAACTGACCAACAATATGTTACAAATTGGAGTAAAGATACAGCTCAACAACAAATGGAAACATTCTTAACTACAAATTCAGCAGCTGACGTTGCTAAAGTTCAAGCAGTATTTACACATGATGCAGAAGTTGCTCTTGGTGTATTAGCAGCTCTTGAAGGTTATGATGGATCTAAAGAAATTAATATTAAGTTAGTTTCTGCAGTTTCAGCTCCAAAAGAATTATTAGAAAAATTTGATCATTATGAAGCATTAGGATTTGATCAAGTAACATTCTCATTCTCACCAGCAATGGTCGTTGATGCTATTCAATTAGGTATTGACATTCTTAATGGTGAAGATGTATCAGGTATGTATTTAGTACCAACTGAAATGGTTGATAATGACAATTATGAAGCATTCATGCAAGGTGAAGTTTATACATATAGATATTCAATTTACGAATAATCACAAGTATAAAAAATAGTTAATAAAAGAATAAGTCGGTTAAGAAACACTTAGCCGACTTATTTAAAATTAAAAATGGATGTGGACTTATGAAAGTTGAATTTAAAAACATATATAAAAATTTTGGCGCTGTTCAAGCATTAGATGATGTTTCGTTTTCAGTTCCTGAAGCAGAGATACTAGGATTACTAGGAGAAAATGGTGCTGGTAAATCCACATTGATGAATATTCTTGGAGGTGTTTTAAAGCCTTCATCAGGAAGTATTATCATCGACGATGAACCACTAGCTTTTTTAACAACGATTAAAGCAAAAGAATTAGGGATTAGTTTTATACATCAAGAATTAAATTTAGTAAATGATTTAAGGGTTTATGAAAACCTGTTTTTAAATGATGAAATCACGAAAAATGGATTTTTAAATAAAAAAGAAATGATTAAGAGATCTAAAGATGTTTTTGAAAAGATGAATGTTGATATCGACCCAGAAGCATTTGTTAGAGATCTAGATACATCAAGAAAACAATTAATTGAAATTGCTAAAGCTATTTTGTTTGATTCAAAACTTATTATTTTCGATGAACCAACGACTGCTTTAACCAATGAAGAAATTAAGATATTATTTGATATCATGCGAGAATTTAGAAACAATCAAATTAGTTGTATCTATATATCTCATAAAATGCCAGAACTCTTTGAAATTTGCGACTCTTATGTTGTTTTAAGAGACGGAAAATTCATTGATAAAGGATTATTTAAGGATATCGATGAACAAAAAGCTACGGAATTACTCGTAGGTAAGAAACTTGCAAAAGAAGAAATTGAATATGATGAAAGTCATATCGGAGATATAGTATATGAAGTTAAAGACTTAACTTTAAATCCTTATTTTAAAGATATCAACTTTAGTTTAAGAAAAGGTGAAGTATTGGTCATTACAGGACTTTTTGGAGATGGTAGAGGAGAGCTTGCAGAAGCACTATTTGCCGATCGTAAAACTGAAAGTGGAGATATTTATCTTAATGGAAATAAGATGAAGATGAATTCCATCATATCAGTGATGAAATCTGGAGTCTCCATGGTCCCAAGAAATAGAAAAGAGCGTTCAATCATTGCGGATTTATCCATAAGTGATAATCTATCGATGGCACATTTCACATCAAAACATAAAAAACTTTATGTGAGTAAATCTGAAGAGATTGAACGTTATGAAAAAAACAAAAAGATAACTCAAATTAAAGCTGAATCACCACTTAAAAAGATTACGACATTAAGCGGAGGCAATCAACAAAAAGTGATTTTCTCAAGATGGTTTGAGTTAAATAGTGATGTCTATATATTAGATAATCCAACACAAGGTATTGATGTAGGTGCTAAAAGCGAGGTTTATCATCTCATCCATGACCTATCACTCCAAGGTAAATCAGTGATTGTCTTTAGCTCTGAATATACAGAAATTAAGAAGATTGCAAATCGAGTGATTGTCATGTATAGAGGTCAAATTAATAAAACCTTATCTCATGATGAAATTAATGAGGTAGATATTATGTATTATGCTACAGGTTCTAATTTAAAGGAGAAAAAATAAGATGAAAAAAATAGATAAGCAAGTACTCAAGGAAAATTCAAAAAAGACATTAAAAAATATTATTTTAAATCATAATTATTTATTCTCTCTCGTTTTATTACTTGTTGTTGGTAGTATTGCATCGCCTAATTTTTTAAGTCCAGCAAACTTAATTCAACTTTTAAGAGCATCAACGATTATTGGGATTATTGCACTTGGAATGAGTTTAGTCATTATTTCAGGAAATATTGATTTATCTGTTGGGTCAATTTTAGGACTTACAGCTGCGATAGCAGTATTGGTTTATAATGGTACAGGATCCATATTTGTAACACTTATGTTTACTTTATCATTTGGTCTTGTTCTAGGTTTATTTAATGGATTTTTTGTAGGAAAAACACATATAGCTGGCTTTATTGTAACGCTTGCGACACTTGCAGCATTTAGATCATTAACAGTTCAACTTGGTCAAGGTGGACCATTACTCATTAATAATGATTTTTATTATGAAGGATTACGTAAGATTGGATATGGTACTTTCTTAGCGATTCCTTATATTGTATGGATCTTTATTCTTGCAACTGTAGGTGTATGGCTAGTCATGACAAAGACAAAGTTTGGCCGCTATGTATATGCAATTGGTTCTAATGAAAAGGCAGCAAAATTAAGTGGTATTAAAGTAGATTTAATGAAAATCCTAATCTATGGTTTTGCAGGACTGTTAACAGGTTTAGCAGCATTCTTATATATCTCTAGATTTGGTTCTGTAGATACAGCAACAGCAGGTAGATCCTTTGAGCTAGATGCGATAGCAGCAGTTGCTATCGGGGGTGCATCAATGGCCGGGGGGAAAGGATTTATCCAAGGCTCATTTTTTGGAGCAATCATTTTGTATTCAATTAATGCAATCTTAAACGCTTTTGGTGTTCCTGCATTTATTACAGACTTAATTAAGGGTATTTTGATATTAGGTGCTGTACTTATTCAAAAATCTCTAAATAGAAATAAAGAAAACTAAAAAAATATACATGAAAAATGCAATCACAAAGATTGCATTTTTTTATGTTCTTATGTCAATTAATTAAGTTATAATAAAAGAGATGTGTTTATAACAATCATAAAGAAGGTGAAATTATGTTTAAAGAACTAAAGACAAATAGACTAATACTAAAAAACATAAATATGGATGATATAGATTTTATGTATCAACAATTTACAGATGATTTTATTAACCAATATCTATTTGATGCTGAACCACTTACACATCTTGATGAAGCTAAGGATCTTATAGAGTTTTACTTAAATACCATGAAGTATAATAATCATAGGTATATATTAGTAAACGAAAATAATCAAAAAATTGGAACTATAGGATTTCACAATTATAATTTAGAAACTAAAACTATAGAAATCGGTTATGATTTACAAGCAGCATATAATCATCAAGGATATATGACTGAAGCATTAGAAGCTATGATCACATATTTAAAAGAAACACTTGATATCAACCATATCCACGCAGTCATCTATAAAGATAATCAAGCATCTATTAAACTTGTTACATCCTTTGGCTTTAAACCTTACGGAAACAAGATCGAATGGTTTAGAGATCAGCCTTATGATCATATCATTTATCGTCTTGATATCTAAAAAAAGAGAATGTAAGCTTATATCTACTTTGGGGAGGGGATTATAAGCTTACATTCCGTTGTTATTGTAACATATTTAGATTGAATATAAAATAGTTTTGAACGATTTTTGAAATAAAAATTTCATAATAGAATAATGACCCTTATTGATTTATTAATTTATAAAAAAACTCAAAAAAAGCCAAACTTTTTCTATTTTTTTAACGATTTTAGTTAATCGGTTAACTTTTTTTAAAAAAACGCTTTCAATCTCATATCTCTTCATGTATAATAAGGGCGAAAACAAAGATAGAGGTGAAAATTATGCAGATTAAAAAATATGTGTTAATTGCACTTTTTATCTTTTCTACATTCTTACTTATTGGATGTAAAAAAGATGAAGAAGCACAGTTAATTGTTACAGGTGATTATAAAACATCATACTATCTAGATCAAGCATTTGATCCAGAAGGCATGATTGTAACATATAAAAAAGGAAATCAAGAAGAAGTTGTAACTGATTATGAAATCTCAGGATTTGATTCATCAAGTGTTGGACAATCAACAGTTGTTATATCATATCTAGATGAGACGACAACAATCTCAGTTCAGATTCTATTTGGTATTCAAACATCAACGCAAGTAAAAATCTATGATATGCCTGATATTTTAGAGTCTTCAGAAAGATATGAAATACTGGTTGAAGATTCACCACTGTTTGTATATGAAACATTAGTGAATCATGCAAGAAGTTTTACATGGGTGAACTCAACCGATAAAACATCGGTTGCGTCATTTGATTTTTTAGGTAAGGTACATGTCAAAATAAGAATACTAGATGACTATGATGTTACTAAAGCTACAGTTCATCCATTATCTTATGATATAGAAACAACCATCACTGATAACGTGATCGAGTTTGATTTAGAATATCCAGCAAATTATACCATTCAGTTAAATGATCCAGTGCCACAAGAAACACCTAATGGTTCAGTGATTCAAGAAGCGATTCATCTATTTGCAAATCCAATTGAAGAAGATCCAATCACTGAAGCTGAAGCTATGTTAGATGATGACATCATCTACATTGGTCCAGGTGTGTGGAAGACAGATACGATTCCAGTAGAATCTGGACAAACCGTATACATCGCTGGTGGAGCTTTAGTTTATGGACAATTCAATTTATATGGATTAACAGACGTGACCATTAGAGGTAGAGGTATTATATCAGGTTCTATTTATCCAAGATTAGAAGCAGCACAACGTGCAATTCCAATAGAGCTGCAACAAAGTTCTAACATTCTAATCGAAGGCATTAGTTTTCTAGATCCAGCAGGATGGACATTACATGTTCAAGAATCTGAAGATATAACCATTGATAATATCAAAATTATCACCGCAAGACCTAATGGTGATGGTGTATCGATTCAATCATCGACTAATGTTGTTGTGAAAAACTCATTTGTAAGAACTTGGGACGATTCATTGGTTGTTAAAAATGTAAATAACAAATCAACATATAATGTTAGATTTTCTAATAACATCTTATGGACAGATTTAGCTCAATCCATGGAAGTTGGATATGAAACTTATGGAGAAAGTATTAAGAACGTTGTTTTTGAAGATATCACAGTGCTTCATAACTATCATAAAGCTGTGATGAGCATTCATAATGCTGATCAAGCTTTAGTTGAAGATATTTATTTTAGAAATATCACCGTAGAAGATGCATATCAAGTGGGTGATATATGGACAGAAACCTATGATAACTTCTTTATTGATTTGACCATTCAGTATAATGCGGATTGGTCAAAATCACAATATGAACGTGGTGTTATTAATAATGTTTATTTTGAAAATATTAAAGTTTTAAATGATACAAAAATAGGAGAATCAACTTCTGATTTAAATATTAGAATGAATGGATTTGATGAAACTAAATCTATTTCAAATATTTATTTTAAAGATGTTGATTTTAGAGGAGAACCTCTCACATCAGAAGAACAGATTAGTGCAAACAACTTTGTGTCAGATATCCATATAACATCATCTAATGAACCACAAGGTGCACCTGTTTATCATTACTACGACTTAGAGTTAGGTGACTATTATGTCGTTGATAAAGAAGTGATACCTGCAAGAGATCAAGAAGCTATTGAAATTCCAGATTTTGCAGTTTCTCAGGCAGAACCACCATATGCAGGATCAAAAATTATAGGTGACTTTACCGCTAGAGCAACTTATGGCATATCTACTCAAGATTGGGGTGGAGAACAAACAGAAGATTATGATGTTGAAGGATTTGATGTATCTAATATCTTAGTAGACGATCAGTCTATGTGGATATCAGATAATTGGGCAGCTGATGCTGAAAGAGCTGATTATATTGCACTATCTGTTATATTTGATCAAGCACATAAAGTAGGATCTATTCGCTTATTTGGAGATCCAGATTCAATGTACTTCTTAACACAAAATATATCAGTATATGCAGCAACATTTATTAGTGAAACCACAGGTCTACCGGTATTTAGTAAAAAACTTAACGGTGAAGACTATGAGTTTTCACCATCAAAGAATCATTATGTCGATATTAGACTTGCTCCAGGCGATTATGTAGCTGTTCAACTCAGATTTAATTTTAAAGAAGGTTCTATTTATTCAGAAACACCATTCTTAAGATATATTGAGTTTTATCCAGCATCATTAACATTTGGTAAAACACCATATGCAAGTCAGTATGAAGATGTGTATAATCCAGAAAAATTAACTGATGGTGATATATCTACATATTTCGAATCACAAAAAGGTGTTTGGCCAGGTTGGGTCGCAATCGATATGGGAGAAACATATAGTGTTAGAATTATTAATCTACACTTACCACCATTATCAAGTTGGCCAGATCGAACACAAAGAATCGAAATTAAATATTCGTTATCGGCAGAAGCGAATATTAATTCCGCAAATTGGATTACACTATTTGATGGACCACAAGATTATTTATTTGATAGTAGCGAAGGTAATATGATTTCAATCACTTTACCTGAAGCCATAGAGATGCGATCAATCATATTGATTGTTACTGCAAATGATGCACCTGGTGGATATGGTGCACAATTCTCAGAAATTAGTGTTTACGAGTAATTTAAGGTCATAATGGCTGATAGTAGCCTTATATAAGAGAAAAATATCCAAACAAACTATCTTGTAAGGAAAGGGAGAAATTATGAAAAAATTAAGTATGCATGTTTTAAGATTGGTTATACTTATGTTTGCGATTACTTTACTTGTAAGTTGTAAACAAGATGATCCAATTGAAGAGCCTACAATGTTTGATGTTACATTTGATGCAGATAATGGAACAACAGCTGTTGTAGTAGAAGTTGAAGAAGGCAAGACAGTAGCAAAACCTACTGATCCAACAAAAGAAGGGTATACATTTGATGCATGGCAACTTGATGGTGAAGATTATGTATTTTCAACACCTGTTACTGCTGATATTACATTAGTTGCATCATATACTGAAATTATTATTGAACTAGAAGAATATACAGTATCTTTTAATTCAGTTGGTGGTACAGCTGTAAGTGCTCAAGTTGTAGAAGAAGGTCAATTGGCAACTGAACCAGCTGCACCAGAAAAAAATGCTTTCTCATTTGATGGATGGCTTTTAGATGGAGATGACTATGATTTTGATACACCAGTAACTGGTGATATTGAGTTATATGCTAAATATTCATTTATTGGTATTCCAGATGCTCCTGATTATGATGGTAGAGTATATAATCCTGATTTTGATCAATTGATCAATGATTTCACATCAGCAACTTTAACGTCAACAAATCTAGAAAACGCATCAGTTGATGCAGATCAACCATACATCAGCGTTGGTTATTCAGGTGCTATAGGTAATAATCCTGATGGAGCTATATGGAAACAAGCAGGTAGTCAAAATAATGAATCTGCAGCTTTCCAATATCTTGTATTAAGATTAAGAGGATTTGAAGGTGCATCCATCGAAGATTTAGCAATTGGCTTTAGATTAGATGATAATCATGAAGTTTTAGTTGTTCCTTTTACAGAAACATTTGATCCTGATTTACAAAACAATGTACGTGAACTTGATGGCGATTGGCATAATTATGTGATTAGTATTACGGATACGCTTGATGGCAAAGAATATGTTGGTAAAACAGGATATACGAATGTGCCTGCATCTGGTGTTTTGGTAGGCTTCCATTTAATGAATATATCTGAAAATGGTAGTGGTATTCTAGATATTAAAGATGCTTACTATTCAAAAGTACCAAACCCTATTTATCCATATGAAGGTAGTGATTATGCCCAAAACAAAGATTATTGGTCAGGTACTATTGGCAAGCAAGTAGGCACATATGTCACTGTTGAACCTACTGGTTTTTATGGTGAATATTTAGAATCAGGTGTAAGTACAGAACATACGCATTTGGTATTACGTATGAGACAAGAATCAGCTGGTATTTTAGATATTACTGATTTAAGTATTGTTCCTATATTTGAAACGGGTACTGAAGGTACTGAAGTTTCATTTGCGGATATCGAAGGCATCCCAACAGCGCTTGGAAGCGGATGGTTAAATGTTACCATTCCTTTTAGTGAAATTTATGATGGCGCAGATATCATTGCTGGTTATAAACTCATTAATAATGGTGATGTAAGTGTTGCGATCGCATTAAGTTTCTTAAGTTATTTAGGAGATTATGAAGCTGTTGATTATCCATTATTAGACATGGAAAATGCACTTATTTATGATAACTTTAATAGACCATCTATTGGTGCTACTACACAATATACAACAGATAATCAAGTAGCCATAGATAATGGATTTACTTACCTTATTTCTTATTCAGGACTTTTAGCATCACAAATCGCAGATGGCGCAATCACATTTGATTCAACTGGTGGAGATTATGTAAGCTATAAAGTACATTCAACAACTAAAGCAAATCAAAATGAATATCGTTATTTAGTATTAAAATATAAATTAAATGATGGTGGAACATTAAATGATTTAAGAATTTCACAAGTAAACTTTAATGATCAAACAACTGCAGTTGTTTATGCAAATCAGTGGGTTGCTGGTCTAGGTTTACCTTCAATTCCTGAAGATATGGGATCTTATCCTTATAAAGATGGAGACTGGACTTATTTAATCGTTGATTTAATGTTAACTGAAGGATATACAACAGACTTTGCTGGATTTGATTTATATTATACAGGTTCATCCATTTCATTTGATGCGATCTTCTTCGCTAATCAAGTAAATGAACTTGATGAAGCATCTGAATTTGTTTGGGCTACATTTGAAGGGTTAACTTTAGGTACTGCTCAAGATCAAACGAGTGATAATCAGTGGTGGGCAAACGTTTATGATAGCCCAACAACAATTGTTGCTGATGGCGAGTCTAATCAAGCATTACAACTTGACGGTACAGGATATGCACAATATCATACAGCATCTAAAGGTGTTGGTAGATATTTAGCATTTGACTTAAAGATTGCAACTCCTGGTACAATTGTCTCATTTAGAGTAGGGCCAACAGGTGCACCTTTATGGGCAAAAGATGGACAACTCATTTTAGCAAATGGTACACCAATGGTTGTTAATACTGATGGCCAGTGGCATCATTATGTCATTGATTGGGTTGCTAGTGGATTAGCTTTAACTGATACTATAGGTTTTCATGCAAGTGATGGAGAAATCTATTTATTAGATAATTTAACTTGGTTTAGTGAAAATCCTTATTATGATGAATCTTTATTATGGGGTTCATGGGATGGTTTAGCAGTTGGAGATGCTAATGGTGTTTATGGTGATGGTCAATATTGGGCTTGGAACTATGGTACACCTTCATCATTTGTCGATGTAGATGGAAATATGATGTTAAAACTTGATGCATCAGCTGGTTATGTACAATATCATACTGGTGTTATGGCTAAACCAGAGTTTATATCATTTGATATTAAAGTAGAAGCTGAAGGTAGTTTAGGTTTCAATTTAGGTGGTACACATAAATGGAACACTGAACTTATTGGGCTTGATGGACAACCAATTGTTTTACCAGCTGCTGGTGAAACAGGACACATCGTTATTGATGTATTA